>CEPG01002662.1_pt1 | contig 10074 bp, 14 predicted proteins | sample 530551 | NCBI WGS metagenome assembly CEPG01 (sample SAMEA2620384, study PRJEB7988) | marine metagenome | biome: marine biome (ENVO:00000447); feature: surface water layer (ENVO:00002042); material: "saline water (ENVO:00002010), including plankton (ENVO:xxxxxxxx)" | depth 5 m | reverse complement strand
CAAGGCGTTCAATCATGTGAGGTATGTCAAAGAATGTTCCAGCATGAGCAATCATTATGTCCGGGTCGCGATAATGTAAAAACTCAATAAAGCCGTCATACATTGTCTTTTCACATTTGAATAGACGCAGTTCATATTTTTCACCACGCACCTCTCTATCTCTCAACAAACAAGGGTTCCCCCAATTACCATTGTTGTAATCAATATCACAATTAGTTCGCTCATCAGCCCATGCAAAAACAACGGGTGTGTCAAGGTCGGAGTCAATAACAGCAATGACAGTAGTGAAATTATCATCACCTGTATTACATTCAATATCATACCACCACTTGCGCGGCTTCCAGTTAGGCATAACTGATACATTCTCAACTAAGTATTGGTCAACATATCTCATGTCAGCCTCGTATGTTTTACCGAACATACTTCGCATAGCATGTATATTGTATGGGTTATCGTTTTCAACGCGCCATAAACTTGCACCATCAAGACCCTTGTATGTTTTATCTTTTAGTATAGTAGTTCCGGGGAATGATGTCTTAAGTTGCTTTAGTCTAAACTCCGGTGTAGCAATAGGAACATACATGTGAGGTCTGTAATCATCAACTGTTTCTTCTTGCAGTTCTCCTTTGTCATTACGCCATCTTAGGTATAGAGTAGGTGGTGTATCATCGTGATAGATAGCATCAGCAATCATGAGTTCACCTCTTCTTCTATGATGTTGAATCCTTCTTTTGTCGCTTCTCCATATACCACATCAAGACCGCATCTATATTTGCTGTGAAGCATACTTGCTATTTGCATAACACTTTCAATCCAATCATGGGGCATATCAACAGGCACACCCGCATCACTTGTTAGTTGAACAACTAATGTTGGATACTTCATTGGTCAGCCCCCTCTTGATGTTTGAGAACAAGCGTTTGCTGAATCTCCGAATGGTCTAAGACAAGCGCGCTTTTGTTCCCCATGTGGAACAGAATAGTTCCGCTTGACATAAGATTCAATAATTTAGGGAAGTGAGAACCGAACACCGTTTCGCATTCCTGTCCTTGTGCATTGACATCAACATTGATTTGTCGGCTCATCTTAGCACCTCTTTGATTACCCGCAGTAATTATCATTTCATTATCAGCAAGCCGAACCTTAACCGGAGCGTCTTTACCAACAACCTTAGTCATAGAAGACAATCCTTGTATTTCTTCTGTGCTGAAATTACCATGACATTCTAAATCCGCGCGGCCAAGTTTCTTCCAAGAGTTTTTTTTAGCCGCTGAAATTGCTTGCTCGGCTCTCCCAACTGTTGCGTAAGACATGATGTGGTCGTGTGATGGTGTGCTGAATTCATCATTACCGTTCTTCAATGTCAGCGTATTACCAACATAGCGAAGAGTAGTGTTGTCCTCTTTACAAGATTTGAGGAACGCGCCAACTTTGTGAACATCGGGAATGTTGACAACACCTGCTTTGTATTCTTCCATCAATATATTGATGCTCTTAGTGAAGTAGTGTGTAGTAGTATCAACAGAACCTTTCAATCTCATATCAGCGACTTGACAGCGAAGGTCGTTAACACCTTCACCAAAGCCTGTTATGAAAGCCCACAAAGCCGCGTTGTTAAATGTGGCTTGAACAAAACTCATTCAATCATCTCCCCTGTTTCAACAAAGTGTATCAATTGACAATCTTTACAAATTCGTAGTTTTTTATCTGTGCCGACTGGTTCATAGTTTCCTTTAGCACCGCATAGTCTTGGTTTCTTTTTTCCTTTAATGTGTCTTACTTTATTCATCATTTATCATCTCCTTTACAAAGCGTAAGCAAACGCAATCGTGGAATTTGATATACTCTTCTTTAGTATCGGGGTGTATCAATCTTTCTTGAACCGCGCCTGTTCCATTGCATTGAAGACAGCGAGGGTCGGGCTTCATAACCCACCTTTGCATTATACAGTCGCAAGGCTCATTAGTCCATTCGGGTTCTCTTTCTCCATCACTTGAATAAACGCTTCCGACATACCAAACTTCACCACTACCCCCACATTTTTGACAAGAGGGGTCGGGTATCCATTCGTATTCATCTTCCGCGCTACGCTCAACTGCTTTGTTGTGTGCTGGTTTGCCTGTTCGCTTCCATTCGGTCATAATCCGCCCTCTCGTAGTTCCGGTAGTCCGAACCATTCGGGAGAGGCATTCTGCTTTGTTACCATGATTGTTCTACGCTGGTCAAGAAGGTCAGCATTTGTCTTACATTTGACAAACTCAACCTCATAGCGTGTTTCTCCTGTTGGTTTATTATCTTCTCCGCGCACTTTCTTTTTGTGGAAGTAAAGTATTTGATTTAGATAGTTAGCAGTATGCTTTTCCCAAGCCGCTTTCTTACCAATGACTGTGCCGGATTTGTCTTGTAAATCTTTGAAGTGTGTTTCAAAATAGACGCGGACTCCAAGCGACATCAAGGTTCTTGCGATAGTTGTCAATTGATGGAACCGAGTAGTTCGGATTTGCCAATTGAATCTTAGTCCAACTTGCTCATGCGGTTTGACTTTAGCACCGATACCATCGGGTGCAGTTCCTAAGTCTTCAATGAACATACAATTCTTCGCAACCTCGTCCCATAAGTCAATCGCTGTAAAGAGAACAGAATGTAGTTTTGGTTTGTCGCCGGGGTTAGCCGCCCAATCAACAAGCGTTTGTCCAATTTTCATAACTCTCCTGTGTGTTGCTGGGTAGTCAATTGCTTCACGAATCTCTCCGTCTTCATCAAATGTTTCAAACATTACATTTGGATTAAGACAACGGATATTGTTAGCGTGTTCTTTGTGATGAGTTACGCGAGTTGTCTGTCCTCCACCGTCAAAGTCAAGAACAAAGATTACATCTCCGCGCTTCTTTTCTTCATCAGTCATGCTGTCAAGAACAATACCTGTCTTACCAACTCCTTCCGGTCCAACAAGACCACATAGAATCATGTTGTTAGGCACAGTTTCACCTGCGCTAACTATCTCGTCCCATACTGATTGGGCTATTGGTTTGACACGCTGACTTGTTTTCTCTTCAACTAAAGCAACTGGAACAGTCTGTCCTGTTGCTGGGTCAAATGTTTGTTCATTATTACTGGCTTCTTTCTTTAAATCATTTAGGTTTGGCATATATATTACTCTCCGTATTGGCTTGTTGATGTTTCGCCACCTTCACCTGCTGGGATAGCAAGTCTTGGAACAGCGAATACACCGAATGTCTTGATAGAAGGTGTTGGTCCATCATCTGTTACGCGCACCGCTAATCGTCCAAAGACAATGACGGTTGACTTTACAGCGTATGGTTTCCAACCTTCTTCTGTTGCATAATCAAATGGGTGTCCTTCATCACCAAGTAATCCATGGATATAACATGGTAAGTTTTGGCGAAGGCCACCATTAAATGTTCTTGCGAGGTCAAAGGAAGTTAGGCTCATTGAATAGTCATGACCTGTTGGGTCCCATTCCGACTCACGCGCTTCTTTTCTCATATCACTTATCTTAGCACGAACAAAGATTAGAGGTCCGACTGGATTGTAGCCGGGGACTATTTCTTGACGCGTTTCAAATACTTCAGTAAGTGTTGACAAGTCGCTGATGTATGAGTTTAGTTCCGGTATCAACTTAGAAGGTTTGATTGCACCACGAACATGCTCTTCAACAAAGTCATTACCGAAAGTGATTGCACCGGGTAATGCAAAACTGTTGTATGTATCAGCCCATTCGGGTTTGACATTCTCGGATTGAGCGCGCACTTTCAGTGTGCATTCAGCAAACATTTGTGGAATGAACCATTCATCGGGATTGCTTGATGTCACAGTAATGCGCAGTAGTCTTTGGTCATTCAAGAAATTACTCTTCTCATTACCAAGGTAGTAATATGTGCGTTGCCATCTGTAAGGTGTGATTGGTTCACCAAAGCGACTCCACTTGGGGTTGTTCTGTAAGATAGCAATAGATAATCCATTCTCTTCAAACAAGAACCAAGGTTTTGAGTCTGCTGGTTCATCAGTTTTCACTGATATGGTTGTTGAGTCTGTTGTGACATCACCATCTCTCTTCTCAAGATACCACACACCGTCTTGTGTATAAGCGCGTGCTACAAGTCCTTGTTGGATTGCATCATCAAGGTCATTCATTGCGGCTGATACGGCAGGGGCGCGCTTTCTTTCTTGTCCATCTCTTACTTTAGGGTCAACACCGACAAAGTATCCGGCAAGTTCAACAGCGTTTGCTTGTGATGTTCCCGACATTACTCTTCGCTCAACAACGAAGGTTTCTGCGGCATCAATCAAGAAGTCGTCGTCTTCATCATTAGGGTTAGAAACACCAAGTTCCGCTTTCAAGTAAGTGTAAAACTCACCTGTTGCATCATCAAGTGTCTTACTGTGCTTTTCAGCCCACCACTTGAGGCGTTCTTCCACTTCGGTGTGAAGACCCGCGTTTGTTTGTTCATTCTTATTTTCATCATTTGGGTTTAGGTTTGGCATATTTTATTCCTCCATATTTTTTTTGTCTTCGGTGTGCAAGGTAGCCACAAAGTAGTCCACGAAGGACTCATTTGAGAGGGGCCACGCGTGCATTCTTAACACGAAATTACCCCACACAGCGAAGAAGGCATATAATTGTTCCGTTGAAATCCCAACGGTTTTCACATGTTTATGAATCTCAAGCATCACCATGTGTAATGATACTCCGTTGCGAACCATGTCAAGCATGGCTTTGTGTGTTGACTCCCAATCACCAGCGGCGATGTCAAGAGTCAGTGAATCAAAATCTGTTTGATGTTCAGTAAGTTTCGCGCCACTTAGTATGTGATTACCAATAGCGCGAAGGTCGCCACCAAAATATGAATGCAACACTTCGGGGCTATCCGTTGCAATTACACCATGCGCTGAAACTAAGGTTTCAAGATACGCGCGTATTTGTTTTACGCTGTAAGGCTTGAAATGAAATTGAACACAGCGTGATTTGATAGCAGGTATAACAGAAGACAAATCATTGCAAGTGAGAATCCACCAACAGTTGCTTTTCTCCATCATGCGCTTCAAGGCTTCTTGAGCGGCTTTTGTCATTCCTTCAAACTCATCTAACAGAACCAGCGTTTGATTCCAAGGTGAGGTGCTATACACTATCTGCTTTATCTTGTTGCGAACAGCATCAATGCCTCTCTCATCGGAGGCATTCAACTCAACAAGGTCAAGTTCTAATTCGTTCGCAATTAGATAAGCGGCAGTTGTTTTTCCTAACCCCGGCTGTCCGCTGAACAGAAGGCATTGGGGGCTATCACTTGTCCATTCGTCAAGATAGAACAGGGGCAAGTTTGGGTCATTGTGGCCGATAAAATCGGCAATCGTTTTCGGTTTGTTTTCGGGCATGTTTTTCAAGCAAGGTTCAACGCGCCCCTTATAAGGGATACATTCAGTCCAGCGATTTTGGATACAGAATTATTGATATTATAATATTATTATTATAAAGATAAAGTAAATTATTTTTATTGTAATAAAATAATAATATTGATAATTAGTTTCGTGAAGCGTCAATCAGCACTTTCTTCTATTAGGCGTATGACTTCTTCTATGTCTGCGTGTTTTGGGTTCCTTTTTTTATAATCCATCAAGCGTATCATCTTGAGCATGTTGTCTATGTCAGCCACATGTTGTTTGACAGGAGCGAGTATTCGTATTAGTTGTTGGATTAGTTCGGGGTCTTTGAGAATTCGTGCGTTGATACCTTTCGTGGATAGCCACATGTTGAGGGCGGGTTCGTCTTTTCGTGATACCAGCACGCGTCTTGCTACTCGGTATCCTATTCGTGTGTTTGGAGCGAAGTGAACGCTTAATTGGAATCGGCATTCTCTCGCCAGCCAACCAAGAAAGAAAGCGTCTTCGTCCACGATTACCTCTCCATCAAATCTCCAATCTGCATTGCGTCGGATTGTCCAAGCGTGGTATCAATCCGTGTCAAGTAAGGTGCGCGTAGCGTTTTCGTGTCATGGTCGTATGATAGTGCGTGGAATATACCGATGAGTCCTTCGTCTATATCCATCATACCTTGAGCGTCGTATAATCTCGCCAGTCGTTCGGGTATGTCGTCGGCTTTGATGAACGCGTATCCTATCGGGAATGGGTCAAACCCATCAAGCGCGGCAATCTTAACGCGGATACCCTCTCCATCACGGTATCCACCAAGTATCAATAACGGTAAATCAAATGTTCTTCTCGGCACAATAAATCCTCCAACGGCTCCACTATGGAAATATGGTCGGTCAGCATCAATGAGGCGTAGCGTTTCACCTTCGTCTAAAGATTGAACTAACGCTCTCAAATGTGCGCGGTCTTCAACTTTCTTAGCATTCAAGGCGCGCTCATTCCGGTTTCTTTTCCATAGAGTAGGTGTGTTTTCTGTGTATAGCCATTCAACTACATTGTCAGCCGAGTCCATCTCGCAGACAAAATCAAACTTAGTATCATTGAACGCGGGCGACCGTGAAATTCGCGTCGCGTTTAAATCAAAACAAAAGACGGCATCTCCCCTCCTGTGTGCAAAGTATCTCTTGCCTCTTACAATTTCATAGTGGGTATTTTTGAACGGGAGCGACCACCTGTTCCATCGGGAGTAGTGTGGTGCTTTGAAAGGATACGCGGGTTGGATTGTGTATTCGTCGGGTAGCGTTTCGTTTAGCGCACGCTGGATTATCTCACCCGCTGGCATAATAGAGCGCATTCGTTGAAGATGATTCGTTTCGTATTTCGTGATAGACGCAATCGCTTGCATGATTCGTTTATACGACAAGCAGTTCTTACCAAACGCATAACCCCAAAACACCATTGCGCTTAATTGACTCATTGATTTGAAAACAATATCAGCGTTGACATCTTCACCACAGTAAATCATCTCCTTCAATTCAATAACTTCTCGTAGCGTCAATGAGGATTCAACATCTTGTGGTGATTCACTTGCGAGTAGTGTAGGCATTTCGTGTTCTTCCATTAGTTCATCATACTCTTCGGGGAATAGACCGTAAGAGTTCGCCAACATCTTAACGACATTGTGGGGTTTGATAGAACTTCTTGGATTAGCGCAACATATCATTACTATGTCATGCGCGTGGTCATAGTTGTTGGAGAATAAATCAGCAAGCGCACTACCGTTAGGTTCCGTCTGTGAAGCATAGACAGCACTTGCTAAGTCTTCAAACTTCATTCTTCTTCATCTCGGTCAGTTCGGAAAATTAGCCCTCGCAGATGTGGTGGTATTATGATACCATCTCTTTGTGTAGGCATAATAAATACGCGCCCATCAATAAGTGAATCTTGTAATGTTTGGTTATCAGCCAAGTCTATGATTTCGTGTCGTTCAAGAACGCTCATGCCTTTCCATGAAAAGAATAATGCATCACCCGCAACAAGGTTGTAGTCCATAGGACTCAATTCAACTTCGTTCACTTCGCCTTCTTCGGATTCGTGTTTAACTAATACACGCCACGCTTCTTCGCCTTCGTCAATACATATCCATTCGGGATTATCTAAGTCAAAGTTCACGATAGGAACACCACTTTTCGGACATGTCCATTCTTGCGCGGCCTGTTGTGCGGCGGCTTGTGCGTCGTGTATCATCTCCGCACCGTCGGATATAAGTTCAACATCAATTTCTTCACAGACCTTCTTGATTCTTTCAAGAGGTAATAGAGAAGCGGGGCTTGCTTGCAGTATCGTTAGAGTATCGTCTTTATCTTTGCGCAATACAGCATCAGCGACACCCCATGTATCACCAACTTGCATACGCGTGAAATGCTCTTTTGTCCAATCTATATCATCTTGCGTGGGCTTCCAATTATCTTCTATCATATTTCTTCACCTTTATACCAGCGGAATTTACTACAACATCTCGCGGGAATTAGAATTACCTCACGCTTCTTTGTGTAAAGAGCAATTTGGTGGGGGTCAATTTGTTCGCCACATGAACACATGATAACATCACCAAGCAAGTGCGAGGCATAGTCATAACCTTCTATCATGTGTGATTGTCCGTCGTCGGTATCAATGATGATGCCTTTGAGAACCGCGTCTTCACCGTTTGGTTTGATTAACCTTCCACAGTCGGTAAAATCAGCGACGCTTATTTCAAAAGAAACCGACACATTCACCCCCAAGCGGGAGAACCTTTTTATTCTTTCTCAATAAAAGCGGGTAGCATCTCGTAAGTTGTGTTTGTAATATCACAGACAATCTCTATCTTATGGAAGATGCCGTATGGAACGGTTCTATATATCAGCATATCAACATAGGCATTAGGGTGTTGTCCACACGGACAGTCTTTGTATGGTAGTATGATAACATCAAGAGGTTCAGCCGCGCTTCTCATTCTTGTTCATCTCCTTTGTTTTTTAGATACCAATTATAGAATAAATCCATTCTTTCTTGCGCTGATTGACGGGTTATAATGTAGTATAATTCTCTATACATTCCTTCATACTTCATTCTTCCTCTCCCTCCTTACGCGTGCTTAATTGTCTTTGAGGTTGTCTTTCATTAAATGACTTAACTCCTATTAGGGTTGCGTGCGTTGATATTTGGAATATGTTGAATTCCGAAAGGGCGAACACAAACGGTGCATCTTCCCCGCGTCTTTCAAACTCGGACTTCATCGCCGCTACTCTAATAACTGCTTCTCTCAAACGATGCAGACTTTTGTGTGCTTTATTCTTCAAAGTTTTATTGTCTATGTCCTTCAAATAAGCATGGATACCATTACCAATGTGAACAACATAATCGTCGTCTAATACATCATTCATACCATCACCCCCATTCCGCTTTTTAGTTTGTTCAGTAATGCTTTACCAATCTCATCACGCGTCTTTCCTGTTTCACCATCAAGAGCGCGTTGCACAAGGTCAGCCTTCTCCGCTACTACTTGGTCAAACATAGTATCTATTGTATCGTTAGCAGATAGAACTACTTTATGACAAGTGGATTCTTCTTGAGTCATACGACGAACACGCGCCGCCGCTTGTTGTTCCCACGCTGGCACCCATTCACGCTCAACGAACAAGGTTGTGTTAGCATAGTCAAGGTTAACACCTTCACGCATAGCGTTGGTGGAACAGACAAGGAAAGCAATCTCTCCCTTTTGGAAACTATCTATGATTGACTTCCTATCATCATTGTGTGTATCTCCTGTGATGATGTCCGATTTTCTCTCAAGGTCAAGACGCGTAAATAGTTCATTAAGCACATCTTTGTGATGCGCAAAAATAACCAACGGTTTTTTGTTTTGGTCAAAGTAAGTTGTTGCCCACTTAACAGCCGCGTCAACTTTGAGGCGACCTGCGATATGTCGGAGTTGTGTCATCATGTTGAGAGCAAAGCCCGCGTCTGTTGAACCAAAGTTAGACTGTTGCTTGACCCATTCTTCTGTCCATGAGTTGTATTCTAACTTGTATGCTTTGATGGCTTCCGGTGGTAAATCAAGATTGATAATAGTTTCAACTAAGTCCGGCATCTCACCTGCAATACGCGGGTCGTCCATTGTTCTGCGCAACATGAAATCACGCAAGATGTGATTTAGTGGTGTAGTAATACCGTCATAACTCTTGTCAATATTAGATGAACCGCTGTAATCCCAACCGAAGCCGTTGTGTCGTGCATTACAATACTTCTTAGCGAAAGTAAAGTAATTAGAGAAGGTGGCGGGTAGCATCATATTTAGTGATGTGAAGAACTCTATCGGTCTGTTAGTGATTGGAGTTCCCGACAGCGCAATGATACCTTGCTTACCTTGAGCCAATTTTAGCGCGGCTTTGGTTGTCTTACTCTTTGGGTTCTTGATTCTGTGAACCTCATCAAAGATGATACAGTCATAGTCAATCGCCATCAAGTGGTCAAGACGCTTCTCTAAAATATCATAGTTGATAATGTTGAAGCGCGTTTCTTCAATATCTCCTTGCCAACCGTTGATGATGAAAGATGATGTCTGCAACCATTTGGTTATCTCGTTAGCCCAATTGTGTTTAACAATAGCAGGGCATACAATCAAGACGCGCTGATGTTCAGCGA
>CEPG01004653.1_pt1 | contig 10190 bp, 9 predicted proteins | sample 530551 | NCBI WGS metagenome assembly CEPG01 (sample SAMEA2620384, study PRJEB7988) | marine metagenome | biome: marine biome (ENVO:00000447); feature: surface water layer (ENVO:00002042); material: "saline water (ENVO:00002010), including plankton (ENVO:xxxxxxxx)" | depth 5 m | reverse complement strand
CCGTCGCCTCGGCGAACTGGTTGATCCGTTCCTGGCTGATCTCGACCCAGGGGCTGGTGCCGATCTGCTCGCCGACCTTTTCTGCGATTTCTTGGGGGGTCATGCGCGCCTCTCCTTTTGCTTGGATTTGTGCGCGCTCCATGCCGTATGCCGCGCCCTAGCGCAATGGAGCCGGGCCTGTCGCTACGGCATCGGGAGCACCGGCGCGCCTCTGGGCGGCCAAGCGCTCTCCCACAGTCGCCTCGCGCGGCGAATCAAAGCGCTTCGCGTAGATTGCGAGCGCGATCTGGAGCCCTGCCAGCATCATGATGAAGGGCTGCCACGCGATCCCCTGGAACAGCGCGCCGACGAGGTAGATCAGCTGCGCATATTGCAGCGCGATCGCCAGGTGGCCGAGCCATTCGAGCTGCGGGTCGGCGCGTTTGCGCATCCGGCGTCGCACCCGCTCCATCTGGATCAGCCCCAGCGCCTGCAACAGCAGCCACGCGCCCAGCCCCGGCCAGCCCTGTTCGCCGAGCATCTCGAAGATCGCCGAGTGATAGGCGCGCCCTTCGTCGGTCACTTTCTCATAGGTCGTGCTAGTCATGTTGCCGGTGCCGGTGGTTTGCGGCATGCGATAGGTGAAGCTGTTGGCGCGATACGCCTCGAACCCGCCGCCAAGCGGATGCTCCTTCACGTAGTCGAGCGTCCATTCCCATACCGCGACGCGGGTGGAGGCGCTCTCATCCTCGTCGGCCTGCGTCATCGTCGCCATGCGATCGGCGTAGCTTTGCGGCAGGAAGGGGAAGGCGGCGACGCACAGCAGCACCCCGCCCACCATCATCAGCACCTTGTGCTTGCTTTCGCGCAAGACCAGCAGCCCCAGCATCGCGATGCACACCAGCCCGGTTCGCGCTTCCGTGCCGATCGGGATCAGCAGGCATGCCCCGGCAAGCCCCAATGCGAACAGCTTCACCGGCAGGCTGGGGGGAAACACCGTGCCGTGGCGGGTGAACCAGTAGAGCAGCGGGATGATGGCGATCGCCACCGTCGAGATGGTGGAGCTTTCGTAGATGCCGCTGTTGTCGTTCACGAAGAACGCCAGCGTGCCGTACCCGCCGCCGCCCAGGACGGTCTTGATCCCGCCCGAAATGATGATCGCCCCCGCGGTCAGCACCATGACGAGCGCCGCCGCTTCGAAGCGCAGGCGCGTGGTGACGGTGAACGGCAGGAACATCGCGAAGACCAGCGTCTTCCACACCCAGTCCCATTTTTCCGACGCCTCGACCGGGAACTGCGCGCCCTGCATCGTGAACCACGCCCACAACAGCAGGAACAGCATGATCGCCTGCCGCAGGGTGAAGGTGGGCCGGGTCTTCTTGTCCAGCGCCAGCCAGCCGCCGAAGGCCGCCGCGAAGGCGATCAGCGAAACCGGCACGCTGGTGATCGGGCCGTATCCCATCTTCTGCGGGGCGAGGATATCGACGTAGAGGTAGAGGCACACCCACAGGAACGGGCGTTTCAGCCCGAACAGCAGGAAGACGGCAAAAAAGCCGAGGAGGAAAAGATCCGTCACGGCGCCCGGTCGCCTCGAACGTGCGCTTCGCCTTCGCTCTCGAGCAGCGGGTCCTCGTCGAGATCCTCGCGCAGCATCAGGCGATAGCCTGCGAGCAGCAGGAGCCCGTGGATCGCAACGATGACCAGCATGTCGATCACGGGTGGCTCACTCCTTTGCGCACGACCGGTTGCGGGCAATCTTTCGCCCAGCGTGACAGGTTCGCTAGCAGCGCGGAGTTGACGCGGCGTTAAGTACGCCTGCGCTAGGCCCGCCGTGCCATGCGCGTACTCCACGTTCTCGACCATTCGCTGCCGATGCACAGCGGCTATGCCTTCCGCACCCGGGCGATCATGCGCGCGCAGGCTGCGGATGGGCTCGATGTGCGCGGGATCACCGGCCCGCGTCATTCCGCCGATTGACCCGCGGACGAAACCTGCGAGGGGCTGCGGTTCCACCGCACCGGCACCGCATCGGGCGGACCGCCGCTGGTCGCCGAATGGCGCGAGGTTTCCGCGCACGCGAACGCGATCCTCGAATTGGCGCGCGAATGGCGGCCCGATATCCTGCATGCGCACTCGCCCGCCCTGTCGGGCCTCGCCACGGTTCGCGCAGGCCGCAAGCTGGGCATCCCCGTGGTCTACGAGATTCGTGCTTTCTGGGAGGATGCAGCGGTCGGCAATGGCACCGGCAGCGAAGGATCGGCCAAGTACCGGCTGACCCGCGCGCTGGAAAATGCCGTGGTTGAACGCGCGGACGCCGTGTTCACGATTTGCAAGGGCCTGCGCGACGATCTGATCGCGCGCGGCTTCGCGCCGGAGAAGATCGGCATCTCGCCCAACTCGGTCGATCTCGCGCAGTTCGGCACGCCCGCCGCGCGCGATCCGCTGCTGGCCGCGAAACTGGGCCTCGACCACGGCCCGGTGATCGGCTTCATCGGCAGTTTCTACCCCTACGAAGGGCTCGACGACCTGATCGCGGCGCTGCCGCTGCTGCGCGAACGCCATCCCGAGACAAAGCTGCTGCTGGTCGGCGGCGGGCCCGAGGACGATGCTTTGCGCGCGCAGGCTGCCGCCTCGCCCGCCAGCGATTCGATCGTGTTCACCGGCCGGGTGCCGCACGACGAGGTCGCCGATTACTACGCGCTGATCGATGTGCTCGCTTTCCCGCGCAAACGCAGCCGCCTGACCGATCTGGTGACGCCGCTCAAACCGCTCGAAGCCATGGCGCAGGGGCGCATCGTCGCCGCGTCCGACGTCGGCGGACACCGCGAACTGATCGAGCAGGGCGAGACCGGCGTGCTGTTCCCCGCAGACGATCCCGCTGGCACCGCTCGCGCGCTTGCCGACATGCTCGACGGTCGCGATGCGTGGCCCGCGATGCGCGACCGCGCGCGCGCCTTCATCGCCGCCGAGCGCGACTGGCAGATCAATAGTCGTCGTTATCAGAGCGTTTACCATCGCTTGTTAGGCAGTCCGACGGATCGGTCGCCCGAAAGCGCGGCATGGATGCAGCCGGAAACGCGCGTCCGCGCCCGCCAGGGGGCCGCGCGATGAAGGAAGGAAGCTTGGCCGAATTCGACCTCGATGATGACGTTTCCAGGCCCGACGGACTGACGTCGAGCAAGGCGTTCCCGGCGCTGGTCGCGCTGTGGTTTGCCGCGCTGTTCGGCGGCGGATGCCTGTTCCTGCCGCCCGTATTGTTCGACATGGTCTTTGGCGGCAATTCGCCGTTCGGCCCGCAGACCCGGATCATCGTTGCGCTGGGCGCGGCGGGCATCGGCCTGCTGCTCGGCCTGTTCATCGCCAGCCGGGTGCGCGACGACGGTACCAGCCCTGCCGTGCCGGCCGTCAAAAGGCCCCGCAAGCGCGCCACCCGGCCGCCGCTCGACGTGCGCGCGGCGCTCGGCCTGGGGAGCGACGACGACGACGAGGATGACGACTTCGATCTCCCGTTCGCAGACGATGCCGACCTCTCCGACGCACCGGACCACGACGCGTTCGACCTGACAGACGAGGTCCGTCCGCCGATCGACGATCCCTATTTCGCCTCCGCCTGGAGCGATTCGGATGCGTATAATGTCGGCGAGCTGGACGAAGTGCCGGTCCCTCCTCCACCCGCGCGGGCCGCGAGCGTACCGCCGGAGAACGATCGCCCCGCCGCGTATCGCGAGGCGCGCGATCCCAAACCGACGCGCTACAACCCGTTCGCGGACTTCATCGCCCCCGACGAGGATGAAGACCTGCGGCATGCGCCCGCATTCGACGAACCGGCGCCCGCATGGGAAACGGCGTCATGGGAACCTGCACCCGAAGCCGCGCCCGATCGCACCCCTGCCAGCGACACGGCCCCGCCCCCGCCGCCGGTCTGGCCCCGGCCGCGTGCCGAGGAGCCTGCGCTTCAGGAACTCGGCGTGGCCGAACTGGTCGAGCGACTCGCCCGCGCGTTGCAGGGCCAGCAGCACGGTGCCGACGATGGCGCTTTTGCCGGGTCGCAGCCGCAGCATATCCCTACCGCGCCGCCACGCTCCGGCAGTCACAGGCACGAATCGGCGCTGGCACCCGGAGCGGCGCAAACGCCCGATATCGATCGCGCCTTGCGCGGTGCGCTCGACCGCCTGTCGCGCCTCGACGATGTGGCCTGAGGCGAAAGCCTAGTCGAGCCGCCAGTCGACCGGATCGCGCCCGGCCTCTTCCAGAAACGCATTCGCACGGCTGAACGGCTTCGAACCGAAGAATCCGCGATGGGCGGAAAGCGGGCTCGGGTGCGGGGAGCGGATCACGCAGTGCCGCGTCGGCGCATTCAGCTCTGCAATCCGCGAAGCCTTGGCCTGCGCATGGCTGCCCCACAGGATGAAAACCGCGGGCTCTGCGCGCGCAGCGACCGCGGCCACGCAGGCATCGGTGATCGCGTCCCACCCGCGCCCCGCGTGGCTGCCCGCCTGCCCCGCCTCGACAGTCAGCGAATTGTTGAGCAGCAGCACACCGCGCTCGGCCCAAGTCGTCAGGTCCCCCGACGTGGGCGGTGCGATTCCGCAGTCATCCGCCAGTTCCTTGAAGATATTCCGCAGCGACGGCGGATGCTTCACGCCGCCCGGCACCGAGAAGCTCAGCCCCATTGCCTGCCCCGGCCCATGATACGGGTCCTGCCCCAGGATCACGACCTTGACCGCGTCGAGCGGGGTCAGTTCGAGCGCGCGCAGGCGGCTGCCTTGCGGCGGATAGATCGCCTTGCCCGCAGCTTCCTCGGCGCGCAAAAACCCGCCGAGCTTGCGGGCCTCGGGCGTGGCCAGCACCGGCTCGAGTACGTCGCGCCAGCTTTCGGGTAGATCGTGTTGCACGCCAAGCTCCGTTCAGGTCGGGCACAGCCCTGCGCTATCACTACTGCGCAAGGTGCCGATACGTCCCCTTCCCCTCTTTTCCCAATATCCCTAGGAGCAGACAGGGGGCGGGCTGGCACCAGACGAAGAAAGTTTTCAATGGCGGTACATTTCCACGAAGAAGACCTTCCCGCAGGCGTGTTCGCCGACGGGGCTGCGCTGGCAGTCGATACCGAGACGATGGGGCTCATCACGCCGCGCGACCGGCTGTGCGTGGTCCAGATCAGCGACGGCGGTGGCGACGAGCATCTGGTGCGCTTCGGCGTCAACAGCAGCTTCGATGCGCCCAACCTCAAGGCGGTGCTGGCCGACCCTGCGCGAACCAAGCTGTATCACTTCGCGCGCTTCGATCTTGCCGCGATAGAGCACTATCTCGGCGTCACCGCCGCGCCCGTGTTCTGCACCAAGATCGCGAGCAAGCTGACCCGCACCTACACCGATCGCCACGGGCTGAAGATGCTGGTGAACGAATTGCTGAGCGAGGATATCTCCAAGCAGCAGCAAAGCTCCGACTGGGGCGCGCCGGTGATCACCGAAGCGCAGCGCGAATATGCCGCGTCGGATGTCCGCTACCTTCACCGGCTGCGCGACATTTTCGAGGAACGGCTGATCCGCGAAAACCGTTTGGAGATCGCGCAGGCATGCTTCGATTTCCTGCCGACGCGCGCGCGGCTCGATCTGGCGGGCTGGGCGAACGCGGATATCTTCAGCCACGAATAGGCAAAGGCTCACGCAAGTGGCGCATCACGATCAGGTCGAGCAAACGGAGGAGGCGCAGCGCCAGCGGCGCGGGCGGCAGCGCCAGGCCGCACCCGGCGGATTCCACGACCGGCTGATCAAGATCCTCGCCATCGCGCTGCCGATGGCAACGGGCGCGATCGTGGCCTTCCTCGTGATTGCGCCCTTTTCCCCGCGCAGCGAGGTGTCCTTCATCCTCGACCGTGACAAGGTGGAGCAGGTCGACGAGCGGTTGCGGGTGGACAACGCGACCTATCGCGGCGCGGACAAGAAGGGGCGGCCCTTTTCGCTGGTCGCGGACGAGGCGGTCCAGAAGTCCAGCAAGGAAGGGATCGTGCGACTCGATGAAGTGATCGCCCGCATCCTGCTGGCGGATGGCCCCGCGCAGCTGACCGCCGATGGCGGCGAATACACGATCGCCGACGAGCTGCTGAAGGTTCGCGGCCCGGTGATGCTGCGCGCGACCGACGGGTACAACCTGGTCGCGCGCGGCGTATCGGTGAACCTGCGCGACCAGATGCTGGTCGGCGACGAAGGCGTTTCGGGCTCCGTTCCGGCGGGCACCTTCTCTGCCAACAGCCTGAAAGTCGACCTCGAGGCGCGGACGATTACGCTTGACGGCAATGCCCGCCTGCGCATGGTGCCGGGCGCATTGGAGAGCATGGAATAATGGCACATCGGCCGCACAAGACCGCCCGTCCCCTGACCCGGACCGCTCTGCGTTCGGGCATGATCGGCTTCGCGCTCTCCGCCTGCACGGTCGCCGGGCTGCAACTTCATGCGCAGGCGATCGCGGGGCACAATTCGAACGCCCCGGTCAACTACGCGGCAAACCGGATCGAGCTGCAGGATCGCCAGAACCGCGTCGTCCTGACAGGCAATGTCCAGATCGACCAGGCCAACCTGCACATGAGTTCGGCGCGCACGATCGTCGATTATTCGGACGCGGGCTCGCTCAGCATCAATCGTATCTCCGCGACCGGCGGCGTCACCGTGACGCGCGGCAACGAAAGCGCGCGTGGCAATGTCGCGGTGTACGATTTCAACCGGCGGGTCATCACGATGACCGGCGACGTGCGGCTGCGGCGCGGGTCGGATACGCTCAACGGCGGCCGTCTGACCATAGACCTGCGCAGCGGGCTCTCGAGCATCGATGCAGCGGGTGGCAGCGGCGAAAACGGCCGCGTGACCGGTTCCTTCTCGGTCCCGCAGGATTGAGCTTTAAAGGGCACGGCGCCAGGTACCGAATCGATCGAAAATCTAACGCGCGGCTTCGCGCGCGATCCAGGCGATTTCCTGAGACAGCAGCAGCTCGGCCTGCTGGCTGTTGGCGAGCAGCGCCTGGTGCAGCGCGGTCAGCCGCGAGACCAGTCGATCGAGCCTGCGCCCGCGCCAGATACCCAATTGCTGGGAAATATCGCGCTCGTCCTTGAAGAAGATTCGCCGGGCGCGTTTTTGCGCATCGATGAAGGATCCCAGATCCTCCCCCGGACGCATCCGTGCCGATAGCTGCGCGAGCTGCGCCGCCCGCCGCTCGAACGCGAGCGCCACGCCGACGGGATTGAGCGCAAGCGTGCGCAACCGCGCCAGCTCGCCCGGCAGGCGGCGGGCATGTCCGCCCAGCGCGGCATTGACCAGCGGCATGAAGCCGTCCTCCTCGCTTGTCGCACCGATGGCATCCCACGCCTCGAGATCGGCGGTCTTGGGCGCGTCGGGCGCGGCATCGAGATAGAGCGCCAGTTTCTCCACCTCGGCTTCGGCCAGCCGCCGGTCGAGGCCCGAGGCGCGCGCAATCCGCTGGGCAAGGTCGCCGCCGAGCCGCAGGCCAGACCGGTCGGCCAGATCGCGCACGGTGTTGGCCATGTCGGAAAGGTTGGGCGGATAGAACATCGCGACCAGCGTGCCCTTCGCGCCGCCGACCAGCTTGGCAGTGCGAGACTTGTCGGTTGCCGAGGTCGCAACCACCAGCACCGGGGACGCCTCCCCCTCAGCCTCGAAATGCAGTTTCAGCGCGTCGTGCGCCTCTTCGCCAGTCGCGCGGACGAGGATGTGCCGCGCATCGCCGAACAGCGAGGAAGAGCGTGCCTCGTCCGCCAGCCGCACGGGGTCGCGCCGCAGGTCCGATCCCGAGATCTCGACCCGTTCGCCCGCCTCCGCCAGCCCGGCGACGATCTGGGTCGCCGCAGCCGATGCTGCGCTTTCATCGGGCCCGCAGAAGAAGAAGGTGTGACAATCGCGCGCGGCCTGCCCCGCGATCCGCCCGAAGGTGTTCTGGTTGGCCTTGAACGACTGCGCCCCGGCCATGCGCTCAGTCCTGCTTGCGCAGGGCCAGCGAAACGCGGGTGACGATCTGGTCCGCAATCACCTGCGACAGCCGTTCGAGCGCCGCACGCTCGGCCGCGATGGTGGCATAGTCGCTCGACACGACGTCGATCCCCGAATCGGAGCCTGCGCTGGCATCGAGCAGGATCGCCCCGGTCGTCAGGTCGACCAGCTGATAGCGCGCGCGCAGGATGCGCCGCTCGCGCGTGACCCGTTCGTCGCTCAGCAGGCCGAGGCTTTCGAGGCTGTCGTCGAGCTGCACGTCGAGCCGGTAGCGGGGTGCCGCCTGCGCACCGCGCAGCGATATGCGATCTTCCAACGCGGTCGCGACCAGCCAGCCGCTGCGTCCCTCGATCGGGGCGACCTGCACCGCCGATAGGCCCTCGACCACGCCCGCGCCGCTGCCGCCGGCATAGATCGGCTGCAACCCGCAGGCGGACAGCAGGCACGCAGCGAAAAGGGCGAAAACGAATCGCATCAGGTGACGATATTGACCAGCCGGTCGGGCACCACAATGATCTTGCGCACCTCGGCCCCGTCGAGCGAGCGTTGCACCTTCTCGCTCGCGAGCGCCATTTCCTCGAGCGCTTCCTTCGAAGCGCCCTTGGGCGCGGTCAGCGTATCGCGCAGCTTGCCCTTGTGCTGGACGGCGATGGTCACCTCGTCCTCGACCAGCATCGCCGGATCGTGCTCGGGCCACGCCGCCTCGGCGATAAGGCCTTCGCCGCCCGCGCGGTGCCAGGCTTCTTCGGCGAGGTGCGGCATCATCGGGGAGACGAGCTTCATCAGCGTGAATGTCGCATCGCGCCGGTCCGCGCTCGGCTGCGCTTTCTCGATCGCGCCGGTCAGCTCGTAGAGCCGCGCAACCGCCTTGTTGAACGACAGCGCCTCGATATCCTGCGCCACGGCGACGATCGTCTTGTGCGTCTTGCGCCGCAGGTCGAGGTCTCCGCCATCGCCCACCATCTCGGCGGACACCAGCCGCCAGACGCGCTGGACGAACCGCCCGCAACCTTCGATCCCGGCCTCGGACCACGGCAGGTCGCGCTCGGGCGGCGAATCGGACAGCATGAACCAGCGCACCGCGTCCGCCCCATAGGTCGCGATGATCGTGTCCGGGTCGACGACATTCTTCTTCGACTTGGACATCTTGATGACGCGGCCGATCTCGACCTCGCCGCCATCGTCCTTCAGCAGCGCGCGCTCGGCCTCGCGGCTGATCTCGTCGGGGGCGTAATAGACCGTCTTGCCGCCTTCGAGGCGACTATAGGTCTCGTGCGTCACCATGCCTTGCGTGAACAGCGAGGCGAACGGCTCCTTCACCTCGATCTGGCCCATATGCGCCAGCGCGCGGGTCCAGAAGCGGGCGTAGAGCAGGTGCAGGATCGCATGCTCGATCCCGCCGATATATTGTTCGACCGGCAGCCACTTGGCGATTTCCTCGCGGTCAAACGGCTTGTCGGCGGGCTGGCTGGCGAAGCGCAGGAAATACCACGAGGAATCGACGAAGGTGTCGAGCGTGTCGGTCTCGCGTTCCGCCTTGCCGCCGCACTTGGGGCAATCGACATGCTTCCATGTCGGGTGACGCACCAGCGGGTTGCCCGGCGTTTTGAAGTCGACATCCTCGGGCAGCGTGATCGGCAGGCTGTCCTTGGGCGCAGGCACCACGCCGCAGCTCTCGCAATGGATGAAGGGGATCGGCGTCCCCCAGTAACGTTGCCGCGAAACGCCCCAGTCGCGCAGGCGCCACACGGTCTTGCCCTGCCCCCGGCCCTGTTCCTCAAGCCGGCGGATCACCTCGGCCTTGGCGGCCTCGACCTCCATCCCGTCGAGGAAATCCGAATTGACGAGCACGCCCTCGCCCGATTCGGCTTCTGCGTCGAAAGGCTTGTCGGCATCGGCCGCGCTCGGCGCGACGACGCGCGGGATCGGCAGGCCGTATTTGGTCGCGAAGTCGAAGTCGCGCTGGTCGTGGCCGGGCACCGCCATGATCGCGCCGGTGCCGTAGTCCATCAACACGAAGTTCGCGATATAGACCGGCAGGTCGGCCCCGGTGAACGGATGTTTCGCGGTAATGCCGGTGTCGAAGCCCAGCTTCTCTGCGGTTTCCAGCTCGGCCGCCGTGGTCCCGCCGCGCTTGCACAGCGCGATGAAATCGCGCGCGGCATCGCTGTCGAGCGATTGCGCCACCGGGTGATCCGCCGCCACCGCGACGAA
>CEPG01012117.1_pt1 | contig 10217 bp, 15 predicted proteins | sample 530551 | NCBI WGS metagenome assembly CEPG01 (sample SAMEA2620384, study PRJEB7988) | marine metagenome | biome: marine biome (ENVO:00000447); feature: surface water layer (ENVO:00002042); material: "saline water (ENVO:00002010), including plankton (ENVO:xxxxxxxx)" | depth 5 m | reverse complement strand
TATCAGCTTGTCGATCTTTCATCTCCATTTCTTTTTCTTTGACGTCTAATTTACGATTCTCAAGATCTAACTTTCTATCGTTGTTGTCTATCTGTGCTTTTAGTTTTTCTATTTCAAGTTGATCAGGTATTTGATTACCGTTTATATCCTGATCTTCTTTTCCTCTAAATGCATTGATTTCTGCAACTGCGATTTTAGTTTCGTTATCTTGATCAATTTCGTATTTCTTAAGCTGAGCTTTTTGAGCTTCAATTTCTTTCTGAGCTTCGATCTGTTGCTGTTGAGTTTGTTGCCCCATTTGTTGCATTTGTTCTTCTCTAGCTTTTCTAGTATCTTCAGCTTTTTCAAGTAAAGTTTTAATTTCAGCAGTAGAATCAGTAGAAAGCATTTTAATAACATCAGACAATTCTGCAGTTTGATTCTGTAAAGCTGCATGTGCTAACTGTTTCATAGTTAAATAAAGCTCTCTGTCTTTAGAAGAATCAGAAACAAAGATTCCAAAAGATGATTCTGGTAATTGGATTGGATCTACCGTAAGCAAATGGGTAGTCATGTCATCTAAGATATATTGGATTTTTTTGGTTTTACCATCACCCCAACAAACCTTAGCTGTATCTAACAACGCCTCTAGGACCCTACCTTTAATAGAATTATGTGTGTAAAAAAGTTCTTCAGTAATTGCTGAAGATTGAACAACTGCTTGTTCAGTATTACCTACCAGTTCGTTTGGTCCAACCTGGCCTTCTCGTTGTTTTGTTATTCCAGATACCTCGCTACATTGTTGCTCTAAATATTCTAATAATCCAATTTTTTGTTGGATTGTTTGAGCCATAGATAAGTCAATAGACTGCCATTGATTAAAGTGATTTTGTTCTCCTCTCTTACCTTCTTCTTTAGGATTAATAAATGCTATACCTAAAGCATCAAAGTAATATAACCACTTTTCCATATCAATACCCATTGACGATGGTATCTGATTAATATCGGCTAAGAATTTTTTACCTTTATCCGATGCTAAATCTAATTCTAATCTATACATCATAATATTGTATAGATACTGGTAAGGTTTCATTCTATCAATTAAAGATATAGGATAAGCATTTAAATTATTATAAGTTGATCCTACATAACCTAACTTACAAGAATATAAATTATCAATATCTTTATGCTGATTTGGTTTAGGACGTATATTACAATATACATCGTCACCTATTTTTGTACCTTCCCATACTTCAGGAATCCACTCCCATTTAATTTTAATGTCTCCTCCTGCTTTATTTAACGTATATGTTTCATCAACTATCGTTTCTTGCTCAGAGAAATCATCATCTACAAATGTTAAGAATCCTATTTTTTTCAGAGATCTCCATTCACAGTGTATTACATTAATGTATCCACGTGCGCTGGAGTCTCTAGTACTCGAAGGGTCCCAATCTGTATGGAAAGACTCTGAAAATAATTGGTCCGCGTCATAGGAAAATTCTTTGGAACCAAGTGCGTGGGACGTGCCTGAAGCGGCAGAATCCGAGTATAGATCTTTAATTTGTTTTTGAGTTAAGTATTCTCCAAAGGTATCTACTACAGATCCTGGAGTCATTCTCATTGCATATTTTGCCCATTGGCCGTCTTCTATATAATCTAGATCAGGATCTTTATCGTGTGTAAAGTATAATGGATTTACTGTATTAACAATAGGCTCTCCATTAACAATACCTACATAATAAATTTCTTCTGATGTAATAAGACCATGCTTCCACCCTTTAACAAATTTTTCTCTTAATTTTTGTTCTCTTCTCAGATACCCTAAAATTTGATTACCCATTATTTCTCTTTGATCTTGGTACTCTCTTTTCATGTACTCTTCGATTTGAGGAGGGGTCATCTGTTGTTGTATCTGCTGCATTTGCATTTGCTGCTGCTGCATTGCTTCTGGATCAGCTGCATCTTGTGGTCCTCCCTGAGGATTAATGCCAGCTTCCATCATTGCTTGTTGGATTTGCGCTTGCACTTTTTGTTGCATATACTCACGCAACATATCAGCCTGTGCTTTTTCTCGCTCTGTAATTGCTTCTGGATTTGTAGCTACTACTTTATAATTAAATGGTCTTTTTATTTCTTCACCAAATAACACACGTAGTTTAGGAGATATAATATCGTAATGTCTAATCTCTGCAGGAAGCTCTCCTGTACCTTCTATACCATAAGGCTTGCATACATATTCGAAGTCTGCAATGTTTAATATACCGTTAAATAAATCATAGTTTACTCTCTTACGTGCTTCTGCACCTTGAAAGCCAGCTGAAGAAGCCTGTTCTGTTCCATATAGTTCAAGAGTATCTAGTACATCTTTACCCCATTGAAAATCGTTCTTCTTTTTAGCCGCATAGCTTAACCTCTGTTGTGGAAATGTATATGATGACATAATAGTATATATAAACGGTACTTACAAAGATAATTAAAAAAAGTTTAATTACCTACGTTTTCGACCAAACATTTTACTTATATTAGTTATTAAGTAGTCTGCAGACTGATTATTTGCGGGTTGTTCTAGTATTTCAGCGTCATATCGCTCCTCTATTGAGAACATAAGCTGCATAAATGCCATAACCCTATCGAAGTTTCCTAACCTATGATATTGTATTAATTCTTCTAATAATCCTGACGAAGGTATAAGATCCATGTTATATATTTTACTTCCATCTTCTCTTTGACCTCGTTCTGTCCACAACCATCTTAGTATAAATTTTTCTCCTGCATCTTTCATTTTGTCATTCATATGACATCCTTTTATACGAGATACAGTTGATTTTTGTATCACTTTAGAGATAACATTATCAGGCTGATCTGCTAATAAACCAAGCTTGCCTCTTCGTTTAAAATACGACAAGACTTCTCCCCTGTCGTTCTCAAACATAATTTGTGCTCCTCCATAATACTCAGATAATAGCTCTAAATTTCTATTATAAATTTCAATATTATCTGGACGTCCTACATACTCTGCTACAATTTCATCATATCCATAATCAAATTTTTGATATGATTTGTATACGTAACACGCGTTTAAAGATTTACTTCCTGATTTATCAAACGCTACAGGGTCAAGTCCTATTTTATACAATCCAAAAGGAATATCTTCAGGAGGATGTTGATATACTACAACACAACCTTCTTGCGGATCTTTAACACTATGAGGGTGTTTTATAATAGGAAATAGCTTCTTAGCTAAGTCTGGTTTAAATCTTACTTCTCCTTCTTCTTCATATAGTTCTCCTGCTGTTCCTAGCTTTTTATATCTATCGTCTGACTTTAATTTTGCTAGCACATTATATAATTCTACTGTAGGAAATATAGATCCTTCGTTCCTTAAGAAAGCTTCTTTAGGAGTATGAGGGTGCTGGGTCACCATCATATTATATGCGTTTGGATCTGCTTTTTTCTTTTCTTCTCTTTCTAGATCTATATCTTCTATTGCTTTTTCTCGTAAAGCATTTCCTTGTTTATCTATAAAAGGCTCTCTGTACCACGCGTCATCTACAAACCATCCTGCTTCTCCGATTGCATTTTCATCGTATATGTTTTCATATGATCGTAAGCCATATGCAGAAGGATTGTAAAACATTTCTTCAAAGTCAGCGTTTGTACCATTTTTATTATTACCCCCTGTTCCATATATGATGGGAATACCAATCATAATGTTACCATCTTTAAATAGCGGATAAGAACGCTGATATGCTTGTAATAGTCCTGGCCAATCTCCCGCTTCCTCAAATAACATTCGCTCTGCAGTACGACCTACAGATTTTTGAGGAGAGTCTTTAAAAGATAGTGCTAGTACTTCAGACTTGTAACCTTTTTCAATATTAATACCTGAGATTTTATCTTTCTCTACATATCCTGATTTAAATGAATCTTGTCTATCATGCAAAAATCCTTTAGCCCAGTCTGTATGTTCATTTAAGAAGTTGACCATATTCTTAGTCATCTCCATTGTATTTGCCCAGAAAGTTTTTTCGAATGCTGCTAATATAGAAATAGAATAAGGAAACCAGTTGTATTTCCACGCCATTCCAAAAGCATTTTTATAAGAGAATCCCTTACGTCTGGCTTTTACAACGATCATACCTTCACCGTTTTGTTCAGCCTTTTCTAGCTCATGATACCAGTAGTAATCCATGTCTAGAAACTTAGGGAATGTGTCAACTTTTCTTTGTCGCTTACCTTCTGTAACAGTAGCTAATATACGACCAAAGTTTAGATAAGCATAGTGTTCTCCTGTAATACGTACACCTCCTACAGTGTATCCTTCTTTACATCTTTTTTCTTCTTCATCCCAGAACTCTATATACTCAGAAGTTCCCATAGGGGCATGAGTATATACGCCATGCTTTAAGAAATATTTAGAAGTCTGACTGAAAACTTCAGTATTAACAAACTTTAAATAATCTTGTTCTGTATGTCGTACAGGATTATCTTTATATTTTTCTAAATCTTCCCAAGGCTGTGCAATGATTATATCTGATCGTCTGTGTCTATCTTCCATTGAGTAGTCTTGAATAAATGACTGAGATTATTTGTTGCTTCTTTCCTTGCTATCTTTGCTTTTATATCTCTAAGTTCTGCACATTTTTCATAATCTTCTTTCTCTATATAATATTCCATAATATTATCTATAGATTCAAGTTCATGAAAGCCTTCAGGTAACCAAAATCCTTCAAGATTTTCAAAATCTTCATAAGATCTACGTCCTGTTATTAATAAAAAAGCATTATGCATTGCCATGTGTAATGCTCTTTCATTTTCCATTAATTTTTTTACTTCACTATTTTCCTTGTCCACGATATTTTTTTTGATAGTTTTTAGAATTTTTTGAATTAGATGTCTTGCTCTTAGCGTGTACGCCAGGCCTTTTTCTCCTTGCAGGTTTTTCATAAACCGCTCCGACTCCTACTCTTCGTGCCATTAGTTTATAATCATATATTCCATTAGACACTCTGCTGAAGTAGTTGCAGAAAATACTATATCTATATTTCCTGCCCAAGGGATCATCATCCAATCATCTTTTTCTAACATACCTATCACAAAATCACACGGAGCAGAACCTTCTATTGCTGGTTGATATGTAGATCCGTCTAACTTTATTTTTAAAGTAACGTTATCTGTTTCTACGTTTTTAACGTATAAATAGTTCTTATAAAAGTTTGTTCCTGGAGTAGTTACTGCAGTTGATCTCAATACTCCTTTATCAGTAGCTTGAATTGCATATGTTCCTCCTGCTGCAATTGCTACTCTCATTAATCCTGTAGTTGCATTACAGCCATCTCCGTAAGGAGCTTTGTTAAAAGATTTTTCTACATAAAAATTAATAGAATCACTTACTAAATCTGTAGAGGTGAGTGTAAATTTTCCTTTTGTTGTTGCCATTGTTGTTGTTTTTAGTAATTATTATTTTGCTCTATGTTCATAAACAGTTTTGCCATTTTTTCTTAGCGCAACTGTTAGCTTCTTTCTATTTGGTCTATGTGTTACATAGCTAACATGAATCCAGTTAGGATTCTCGTCATCACCAAACTCCCAGATAAGTTGATCAAAATCTAAGTTATCCTTTATATAATGATACATCTCAGCATTTGTTTTATGCTTAAAAGTATCATCTAAATCTAAAGCCTGACCCTTCATATGTTGTGAGTTTTTAGATCCACCTATAGCTGTGTTTACAGGTCTCCCTCTAAACATACTAGTAATTTTAATAGGTCCTCCTACCCACTCTCTTAAAGGTTCAAATAAACCTTCTGCTATGTCTCTCATGCATTTTAATTGTTCTTCGTTAGGAGTATTATCTAATCCTAATCTAAGACCTGTTGCGCTTGTAGTTGCTTCTTTGTAACTTATGTGTTTACTTATATTTTTCATAATTTTTAATTTGGATCTTCTCTGTTACCTTTCATCCTCTGGCCTCTTAAAGCTCCAGATTGTTGTTGCTCTTTTTCTACCTGAGACCTTACTTTATGTAAAGACTCTACAATACCACCAATCGATTTCAAAGAATTTGTTATATCACTCGGCTTATACACGGGTTTATCGTTGTTGTCTCTTTCTGTAAGATCAACATGTTGTAAGTAGTCAGTTAACTTGTCTACTGTACTTAACGATGCCTGAAGTAGTCTCATTGAAGGAGTTTCTTGTAGTTGCATATACTTATGCATTGCAGATCGGACTTGGGGACAAGGCTCGTAAGCCTCATCCTTTAAAAAGTCCTTAGCAACAACAGCATGCAACTCACCTTCTGAGATTCCAGATCTATAAACTGATTTATAGTCTGATACGAAATACACATAGCTAAGTTCTGCTAATGCTTTTTCTTTATCTTCAGATTGGTCACGATCCCACAGCTCCCTAAATTCAGGAATTAAGAGAGCTGCAGGCGATATGACCACTTGCCTGGATTGTAAATCAAATAAATTCACTTTCTTGTTCTATGTCTTTCTCTCTAGTTAGTCCTAACTCGTAATCTAATTCGTCATTTTTAACTACAAGTTTAAATGTTGCCTCAGGATTTCTGTCTACATTACAATTTTCTCCGAAATATCCATAAATAAAAGCCTGTACTATTTCAGCGCAATCCGATTTAACAGTGACCTCAACTATATGAGAATCTTTTTCTGTCATTATTCTTCTATTTTAGCGAATAAACTAAATTCCTTAAATACATGATATACCGTATCTTTATATACTGTCGGTGTACTACCATGAGGAGGTAATAATACTTTATCGCCTACTATAAAGTCTTTTACTGTAGGACCTACTGCTTTAACTTCTCCGTATAATTCTGAAGTTTCTCTTGCTACTTCTTCTGATACTATAAGTCCTGATGCAGTTTCCTTTTTTGGAGGCTCTACATAGACTAAAATATTATCTCCTGTTAATTTTAATTCTGTTACCATTTGTTATTTTTTACCATTTACCTAATGGGCACTTTTTTTCTGGAGCATATACGTTCTGTGGAAACGCACAGCCGCACTGTCCACACTTATATCCTCTGTGTACCTCTTTGTCTTTATCTGTTTCTGCTATAGCAGTCGAGCGTTGCTTGATAGTCCTGCCATCAGGAAGCAATCGGTCGAAAATTTTCCAGACGCCTGACGGCACAAGCTCAGGACACTCACCACAGATCTCTGCACGAGAGTCTGCTATTGCCTGAATCTCATCTGGTAAACCTTCTTCACTGATCGCCTTATAATAATTAGACCATCCGTCAACTATATTCTTAAATACTCCCATCTGTATCGCAGTTTATATTGACGTCTTTTAGCATTTCGTCAAACGTACCTGCTTTTGCCTCTTCAATAAAAAGCTTAAATTGCTCTTTTGTGAATGATGTAAACCCTTCCTCTTCTCCTCCAACAATTACTTCGTTAGATTCTAGAGTCATGTCTACTGCAGGACAGTTTTTGCAATTTGCACAAAACGTCATTTGTATAGTATCCTCTGTTACTACTCTATTTTTGATTCCGTCCATTATAGATCTTTTAATATATTAGCTACTTTGTCTTCTAACTCTTTACGAGTTTTTTTATCAAACAAAGGTGTAACTACATCTCCTCCTATTGATAAAGACTGCAGGATAATCCCTGCTTTTCTCATTTTTAATTCAGATATTTGCGCATGTTTTGCAAATTCTGTTGCTTCTTTGTGTTCTGCCATTTGTTCTGGCGTTACAAACTGTCCTCCTTGAGGATTCATTGTTGGTGCTGGTCCAACCGTTGCTTCTGTTGTCATTTTAATTTTTCAATTTGATTAATAATAATTTCAGTATCATGTAGTCTCTTAGCTTGTTCTAAAATTTTTGAACTAAGATCTACAGTTGGTTGGTTTTCTTTTTCAGAAAGTTCTTGTTGATCATCAATTAGATCTGCTAGGTCTTTCTGTTGGGCTGCTTTCATACTCTCGTAGAATCGCTTAGCCATTTCTTGTGCATCTACTGGCATTTTAATAAACTTTATTTCTTATGGACCAAAGATACTTAATTTTTTTTATTAAATTCAAATCTTTGCCCATTTTTTTTCGAAGACCTCTTACATATCCTTTAATTAATCCATGCACACGGCCTCGTTTTATTCTAAATGTTCCAAAGGAATGCAATAAAACCCCCTCTGGATCTTTCTTTTCTATAGATTCTTTTACAAATCCAAACTGAGATCTTACAGCAGTACGAACTACAATCTCAGGTAGGTCATACTTCTTACTTAAGTCTTTAATAAAACTTGATTGTTTGTCCATCGCTGTCCATTACGAAAGCAACATCCATCCCTGAGTATCGCTTCAATTCATCTAATGCAGATAACCCTAACTCTTCTTTTAATGCAGAAGCAGATCCTATATCTAATACTACTAATTCAGGGCGTTCTTCATATTTGAACACAAAATCCCTCAGTAGTATATTGATATGATCTTCTATCGTTGTATCTTGCTCTATATTACTCATGATCTTTTATATTAAAAACAAATGACAAAGAAACCTCCTTCTCATTCTTAGGAATCTCTATTCTTTTGTTTAGTTCTAGTTTTTTAGTTTTAGGATTGGACACTAAAACCCCCTTGTTCTTAAAGTACTTAATATAGTTATCTAAATTAGAATGAGTTTTAAAACCTAGTCTCTTACGTACTACAGTTCTTGCTTGTGTGCCGAACCTATCTAACTCCACTAAATCCCCCTTCAAACTCATGAAGGCAGATAGCACATCTATCTCTCGTTGAGTTAACGGATCTGGTAAGATCACATTAATCAATTTAAGATATTTCGGGTAAAAGTCAGCACTTTTTAGAACTTCTTTCTTTACTCTCTTCATTATATATTTATATAGTTATACTTTACAAATATATAATATTTAAATTTAGTATGCAAGTATATGTATAAGTATTTGAGTAGCTATGAGTAGAGATACAACACCTTATCCCTCCCGCAAGTGTGTTGTCGAATTCCCAGAAAACCTCAGGAGAGGGGGAGCCACCTTAGGCTCCATTCCAGACTGAGTTTCTACCTCAGTCCTTCCCCGCTAATTAAAGTGGGTGGCGTATGCAGTCTTAAAGAAGTGCATACATAAGACGTAGTTGCACCGCTTCATTAAACCCTTTATTCTCTTGGCGATGTGTCCCTATACATATAATAGGTGATGGGACAAAACTACGAAAAAAAATATATAAAAAAAATTTTAAAATAGAAAATTAAAAAAAATGTGTAAGTAATCGAGCGTTTAACCCACTACGAAACAAACTCCCCCGCTAAATTTTGGACGGAAACTACCCCCGTACCTGAAAGAGAGATATTGAATCTCCAACTCTGGGTAGCTTAATCTAAAACCCTATTGATATGGCTTTAGACTCTAAGAGCACGACCATCTATGCTACAATCGTGGCACCTATGGTTAAAGAAGCAGGTCAGGCTTCAGCTCAAGAAACTGACGCAGTAGTAGTGCAGACTGCATCCAACGGCACAGAGTACACACTCTTCAAGTTCCGTCAGGGACTAGGTGATGATTCATTACCTAAGGGTGTCATCGACTGCAGACCTACACGCGTAAAGGCGGTGTTTGCAGATCAGGTGCCAATGCCACTCGCAGACCTACAAGTAGGTAATGTGTTGGCCTTTGCGTCTGACACCTGGGACTACGCTCCAGACGATGAGGAGGCTGACTTCGAAGAAGAAGCTGACTCATCAGAGGAAGCTCCGTTCTAGAAGCTCAAGGGACAGGCTTAGGCCTGTTCCCTTTTCGTTGCCCAGGCTTAAACAAATACTTTGTACCACCATCTGCAATAATTATTGTACACAATCCAGGCTTAAACAACTATTTTATTCATGCTCACGTATCAAACAACCTCACTAAATCTTGGCCATTGTGTGTTTGTCACTCACATTGGTCGTTTGAGAGTGCGCGAGCGTATACTAATGCTCAAAGCCCTCAAAACTGCCCTTTTTAGGAAAACGACATTGTAGAATCCACTACTACAATATAGCGTTAGTGGAAAAACCTTAATACCTTTTGTTATGGAAATGGATATTAATAGTGCAATCTCTGCACTTAAAAAAAGAGATAAATCTATCAGATCATTAGATAGAAAATGTTACAAACTTAGCAAACTAGCTAGAACTTTAGTAAGTGCTCTAGAAGATGCTATTAAACACGAAGAAATGTCATATGATGATAGAAAATCATTGACAA
>CEPG01014617.1_pt1 | contig 10230 bp, 10 predicted proteins | sample 530551 | NCBI WGS metagenome assembly CEPG01 (sample SAMEA2620384, study PRJEB7988) | marine metagenome | biome: marine biome (ENVO:00000447); feature: surface water layer (ENVO:00002042); material: "saline water (ENVO:00002010), including plankton (ENVO:xxxxxxxx)" | depth 5 m | reverse complement strand
AGGCGAAGGAACTGCGCCCCTACATCGAAAAGCTGATCACGCTTTCGAAGCGCGGCGGCCTTTCCAACCGTCGTCTGGCGATGAGCCGCCTGCAGGACGAAACGCAGCTGAAGAAGCTGTTCGACGTTCTGGCAGAGCGTTATTCCGACCGTGACGGCGGCTACACCCGCATCATCAAGGCCGGCTACCGCGCCAGCGACAGCGCGCAGCTCGCGATCATCGAATTCGTAGACCGCGACGAAGACGCCAAGGGCCAGGATTCGGGCCCGGTGATGACCGAGGAAGAAGAATACGACGACGCGTAGGCGCGGGGTCTCACAGCAAAATCGGAAGGGCCGCAGGAGCAATCCTGCGGCCCTTTTCGCATGTGCGAGAGCTGCGGGCGCGGGAACCCTAATGATCGCCAGCGGGTTAGTCCGCCCAAGGAGATTAGATATGCGAATTGCAATCGCAGCGACGGGTGCCCTCGCACTCGCGCTATCCATGCCGGTCCTCGCCCAGTCGAATGGTCATGGAAATGGCCAGGGCAAAGGGCACGGGAACGGAGCCGCGGCCAAGGCCAAGCCCGATAAGGGGCCCGGCAAGGAAAAGGGACTGGGCAAGGATAAGGCTGCCCGCCCCGGTAATGGCAACGGCGCTCCGCCCGTCGCCATGCGCGCCAATGCGAATGGCAATGGCAAGCCCGATGCGATGAAGGCGTAGAAGCAGATTCAACGCGAGGTCGAACGACGCGTCGATCGCCGGGACGACTCGCAGGATGTGCGCGTCTTGCGCGATGTCGTCGGTGCGGTCGCCGGGGAAGACGCGCGCCGTGTTCTGGTCCGCTACGATCGGAATGCGCGCCCCGTGGAGAACTGGTGTCCGCCCGGCCTCGCGAAGAAGAACAACGGCTGCATGCCCCCCGGCCAGGCCAAGAAGCTGACGCGCGATCGCTTCGCCGGGTATTTCGGCTCGTCCTATCCGCGCCTGTCAGGCGACGACTGGCGGTATTACGACGGGTATGCCTATCGACCGCAGAACGGCGTCATCGATGCGCTGATCCCGCTGGTGGGCGGCGCCCTGTTCGGCGGAAACCAGTGGCCGAGCGCCTACGACGATTATCGCGCGCCGTCCTACTACGGCAGTTATTTCGGCCAGAACCCGGACAACCGGTATTACTATGCGGACCGGACGCTGTTCTCGGTCGATCCGCAGGATCGCCGGATCCTCGGCATTGCTGCCTTGCTGACCGGTGACGACATCACCGTCGGTCAGCCGCTGCCGCGCGGTTACGATGTGTACAACGTGCCCTATGCCTACCGCAGCCGGTATCCCGATGGGGCCGATGCGATGTATCGCTACAGCGATGGCTACGTCTATCAGGTCGATCCCAAAACGCGCCTGGTCGCAGCCGCCATCGAACTCCTGACGTGAAGGTATCCATGAAGAACACTTTTGCACCGACGCTCGCCACTCTGGCCCTCGCGCTCGCGCTTTCCGCCTGCGGCGACACGGACACGGCGGACGGTTCCGTCGCCAGCACGCAGGAAGCCGGCGATGCCTCGCTCAACGCCACGGTCGCCAAGATCGACGAAGTGTCGACGGCCTACAAACTGGTCGAGAAGGCCGGCCTCAAGGATCCCTTCGACGGAGCGGGGGCCTACACGGTGTTCCTGCCGGACAACGAGGCGTTCGCGAAGCTGCCGAAGGAAGACCTCGAACTGCTGGGGACCGACGAAGGCAGGCCGGAACTGATCGCGATCCTGCGGCGTCACATCGCCGTCGGGGCGATTACGCGCGAAGATCTCGACGAGGCACTCGACGCCAATGGCGGGTCGATCCAGCTCGCCAGCGTGGCTGATCAGCCGATCGACATCAGGAAGGTGGATGGTGAGGTGCGTGTAGGATCGGGAAGTGACGCCCCTAAGCTGACCAAGCTCGCGGTGCCCGCCTCCAATGGCGTGGTCTACGTCATCGACGGGCTGATCCCGCCGGGCGGCTGATGCCAGCCTGATACCTATCGAGGGGCTGCCGCCATGCGAGGCGCGCGGCCCCTTTTTGCGCCGGACGGGGGCGGCAGCGGCGGGCGCCAGTTGCACCTCGCCACTCTTGGGCTAGATAACAGGGACACATTTTCCAGAACATTGCTCAGGACGAGAGGACGCCGCCCATGTTCCGCAACACCCTTCTGACAGGTGCCGCCACCGCGCTGGTCGCCGCCGCCATCCCCGCAGCCGCACAAGGACAGGATTTGACCGCCCCAGACTACCCCGAAACCCGGACCGGCGACGTCGTCGAAACGCCCTTCGGCGAGGAAGTTGCCGATCCGTATCGCTGGCTTGAAAACGACGTCCGCACCGATGAGGAAGTGGCCGCGTGGGTCGCCAGCGAGAATGCGGTGACGGATGCCTTCCTGGCCAAGCTGCCGGGACGCGACACGCTCAAGGCGCGGATTACGGAGCTGACCGATTACGAACGCTTCGGCCTGCCCACCGAAAAGGGCGGCCGGTATTTCTATTCGCGCAACGACGGCTTGCAGAACCAGAGCGTTCTCTACGTCCGCGACGGCCTCGACGGAGAGGCGCGGGTCCTGATCGATCCGAATGATTGGTCGGAAGACGATGCAACCGCGCTGGCGGGCTATACGATCACCGAGGCTGGCGACAAGCTCGCCTACCTGATCCAGGATGGCGGCAGCGACTGGCGCACGGTGAAGGTGCTGGATGTCGCCACGGGCGACGTACTGGACGACACGGTCGAGTGGGTGAAGTTCTCCGGGCTCGACTGGGCGAAGGACGGCAGCGGGTTCTACTACAGCCGCTTTCCGGCAACGGGGGAGGGGGAGACCTTCCAGGCGCTCAACAAGAACCACCGGGTCTATTTCCATACGCTCGGCACCGATCAGAGCGCGGATGAACTGGTCTATTCGACCGACGACCAGCCCGATCTCAATCATGGCGCGCAGGTGAGCGATGACGGGCGTTATCTGGTGGTCACCAGCTCGAGCGGGACCGACGACCGTTACGAAGTCACGCTGATCGATCGCGAGTCCCCCGACGCCGAGCCGATGACGCTGGTGCCCGGCTTCGAGAACAACTTCAGCTACGTCGGCAATGTCGGCAACGAGTTCTACTTCGTCACCAACGACGGGGCACCTCTCAAGAAGGTGGTGAAGACCGACATCACGACGAACGACCCGATGTGGCATACCGTGATCCCCGCAAGCGAGCAGACGCTCGACGGAGTATCGCTGGTCGGGGGCAAGCTGATCGCGAGCTATCTGGTGGACGCCAAAAGCAAGATCGAGGTCTTCGGCCTCGACGGCACGCCGCAGGGCGAGGTCGAATTGCCGGGCATCGGCAGTGCAGGCGGTTTCGGCGGCGAGCCGGACGAGACAGAAACGTTCTACGCGTTCTCCAGCTATAACCGCCCCTCGACCATCTATCGCTACGATGTCGCGACCGGCGAAAGCACTGTGTGGGCGCAGCCCGAAGTGTCGTTCGACCCGGACGATTTCGTGGTCGAACAGAAGTTCTACACCTCGAAGGATGGCACGCGCGTGCCGATGTTCCTGGTGCGCAGCAAGGCGGTCGCCGAAAGCGGCGAGGCGGTGCCGACGCTGCTCTACGGCTACGGCGGGTTCAACATTTCGCTTACGCCGGGCTTCAGCCCGTCGCGCCTCGCATGGATGGAAGCGGGCGGTGCCTACGCGGTCGCCAACATCCGTGGTGGCGGCGAATACGGCAAGGCCTGGCACGATGCCGGTCGCCTGAACAACAAGCAGAACGTGTTCGACGATTTCATCGCTGCGGGCGAGTACCTGATCGACCAGGGGATCACACCCGAGGACGGTCTCGCAATCCAGGGTGGGTCGAACGGCGGCCTGCTGATCGGCGCGGTGACCAACCAGCGGCCCGATCTGTTCGCAGCTGGCAATGCGGCCGTCGGCGTGATGGACATGCTGCGCTTCGACCAGTTCACCGCGGGTCGCTACTGGGTCGACGACTATGGCTACCCCAGCAAGGAAGCCGACTGGAAGGTGCTGCGCGCCTACTCGCCGTACCACAACATCCGCTCGGGCGTGGATTACCCCGCGCTGCTGGTGACGACGGCGGATACCGACGACCGCGTGGTTCCGGGCCACAGCTTCAAATACACAGCTGCGCTGCAGGCGGCGGACCTGGGCGAAAAGCCGCAGCTGATCCGGATCGAAACGCGCGCGGGCCACGGATCGGGCAAGCCGACCGACAAGGCGATCGAGGAAGCGGCGGATGTGCTCGCCTTCCTCGCCGCGTTCACAGGGCTGAAGCTCGAGGAGTAGTCAGGCTACGAAAGAGGGCGGAGCAGCAGGCTCCGCCCTCTTTCGCCGGTCACCACGGGCCTCTCGGACTGGTGATTCGTTTTGCTTAACGCAAATTAACGACAGTTTCCGCGGCGCCCCCACGCGCACCCCTCGCAAAGCAAGTTCTGAGACAAAATCTGCGCGAAGCGGCGCAATTCCCACGATTTTGACGTTCAGGTTTGTGGCGCTTTGTATTAACAATGGCTTTCGCCGCAATTCAGTCACACCTCACCGCGCGGTCTCTAGAACGGTCGGTGTTCGGGCAATGGCGCTCGGCACCACAGTGAGGAGACAACCATGCAAAGCTTCACCAAGGCCGCCCTGTGCACCGCTGCTGCGGGTGCCATGGCCTTCACCACCGCCGCACCTGCCGAAGCGCAGCGCTATCGCGACCGCGACAATGACGGCATCAGCGCGGGCGAGGTTATTGCCGGGGCGCTGATCATCGGCGGTATCGCCGCAATCGCATCGGCATCGAACCGCGATCGTCGCAATGACCGCTATCGGAACGATTACTACCGCAACAACGGCAATCCGCGCGGTGCGATCGACCAGTGCGTCCGCGTGGCAGAGAACCAGGCACGTCGTGCCGGCTATCGCTACGCTAACGTGGTCGACATCAGCAACGTGCGCGATACCCGCCGTGGCTGGAACATTCGTGGCCGGATCGAAGTCGACGGCCAGCGTGGCTATCGCGACCAGCGTCGTGGCTACCGCGGGTACAACAACGGCAGCGATCGCGGCAGCTTCAAGTGCGAAATCCGCCGCGGGCGGGTGGTCGACATCGACTATAACGGCATTCGCGGTCTGAACCGCCTCTGATATCGACAAATCGTCACGCTCGGCCCGGGCAACCGGCAGGGCGACAGGGGTAGGCGGTTCAGTCCTTCGAAAGGGCTGGCCGCCTAATCCCGTTCATGGTCGCGAGAGGGCCTCACCGCTCTCATTTCGGGAAAGAACACCAAGAATGCGTCAGCTATCCAGAATATCGCTCGCTTGCGCGGTCGCCGCGCTGGCCATCTCTCCCGCCCAAGCGGTCGAACTTCCCCGCGCTGCCGCGCCGGTGGCGAAGACCTATGCGGTGCAGACCGTTCTGAACGATGGGGCCGACGAGGCCGAACATGGCCGCCGTTACCGCCGTCACCGTGACGACGGGATCGATGCGGGCGACGTGATTGCCGGGGCACTGATCATCGGAGGGATCTTCGCGGTCGCCTCTGCGGTCGACAGCAGCAACAAGCGCGACGATCGCTACGATCAGGATTACCAGGCCAACGCCGACTTCGATCGCGCGGTGGATGCCTGCGTCAATCGGGTGGGCCGGGATGAGAGGGTCGGCTCGGTCGACAATGTCGGACGGACGCGTAGCGGCTATTCGGTCAGCGGTACACTGGCGAGCGGCAACAGCTTTTCCTGCCAGGTTTCCGCCAGCGGGCGCGTTTCCGATGTCGACTACGGCTATGGCGGCGTCACGTACCAGTCGGGTGGCCAAACCTACGGAGAACCGCAGTACGCCTCCTCCGGATATTCCGACGTCCAGTATTCCGATGAAACCTACGCCCGTGCCCGCGCCGACACCTATTCGCGGCCCGACGCCTATTCGCACTCGGATAGCTACGCGACGCCGGACAGCAATGCCCAGCCAGCCTATCCGGGCGGGCCGGTGCCGGGCCAGCAATACGAGGATTACGACGAAGGTTCAGACGACGGATACGGCATGGCGGAGCCTTACTGATCCGTTCGCTTAAGTGATGAACCCATGGCCCTCGAACCTCAGGTTCGGGGGCCTTCGCTATCGGTTGCCGCCTGTTCTTCTTCGAAGAAGATTCCGTCGCTCTCCGGCGCGATCGCTTCGGCGACCGCCTCCGCGCCGATCTCGGTCTCGCGGTCGCTGGCCATTTCGCGTTCGTGGAAGGCTGGCAGACCGAGGTTGTAGCGGATCGCCGCGCTTCGCAGCACCAGCCCTGCCAGAGCGGCGAACGCCCAGACGGTCCAGTGGTCGACGCCGTAAGGCTGGGCCAGCCACATCCCGAAGCTGCACAGCGTCGCCGACAGGGCGGCGGCCGTCACATAGAGTTCGGGCCGCATGAGGATCGACGGGCGGCCCGCAATCACATCGCGGATCGTCCCGCCGACGGTGCCGGTGATGATGCCCATGATCGTGGCCGAGACGGGCGGCAGGCCGTAGCTCATGGCTTTCGCCGCGCCGAGCACCGAGTAGGCCGCCAGCCCGACGCCGTCGGCGTAATCGAACAGCTTGCCCTGCCACCAGCGGGTCGGTGTATTCCACACGATCGCGGCCATCGCGATGCACACGGCCGCATACCATGGATGCCGCACCCAGAAGACCGGAGCATCGATCAGCAGGTCGCGCACGGTCCCGCCACCGACGCCAGTGACCAGCGCGAAGAAGCCCATCGTCACGAACGTCTGCCGCTCGCGCGCCGCGATCAGCGCGCCCGACAGTGCGAACACGGCGACCCCGACGAGGTCGAGCCAGTCGAGCACGGGGGTCAGGATTACGGCAGCTTCGGCTACAGGCATGGCAGGCTGCTAGCGATCTCGAACCGCGGGCACAATCGCGTGTGGCGTCAGCCCTTGGCGAAGAGGTTGGCGGGGTTGGCCATCGCCTTGATTTCCAGCGCGTTGCCGCTCGGATCGCGGAAAAACATCGTCGCCTGCTCGCCCGGCTGGCCCTTGAAGCGGATGGTCGGTTCGATCACGAATTGCAGGCCTGCATCGGTCAGCCGGTCGGCGAGCGCCTGCCAATCGTCCATCGACAGGACCACCCCGAAATGGGGCACGGGCACCGACTCACCATCCACCGCATTGCGATCTTCGCCGCGCGAGGCAACCGCTGCGGGTGCGACATGCGCGACGATCTGGTGGCCGTAGAAGTCGAAATCGACCCAGTCGCGGTCCGACCTGCCCTCCGGACATCCCAGCAGCGCACCATAGAAATTGCGCGCCATGTCGAGATCGTGGACCGGGAAAGCGAGATGAAAGGGAGGGATGCTCATGCGCGCTCTTGTGCCGCATCGGGCAGGGCGAAGGCAACCGCGTGGGCCAGCGCGTAGCCGATGATCGCAGCCGCGCCATATCCGGCGAGCGGGGTGGGGTAGTTCGATATCAGCGCGGCGAGCCAGAAGCCGAACAGGCTCATGCCCGTGGGATAGCGCGCGATTCGCGGCAGGCCGGTGCCGAACAGCATGATGAGTACCGCCCCCGCGATCGATAGCGCGATCAGGGCTGCCATCAGCGGCGCTGTGGGGAGCGCGTCGATAATGATCCGCTCAACGAACGGCACGGCGGGCAGCTCCTCCTGCAAGGCGGCGGCAATGGCGATGAAGAACCCGCCGATCACCACCAGCCCGAACCGCCAGTCGCTGCGCACTTGGTAGGCGCCGATGGCCCCGCCGATGAGCGCGAAGGCGCTCGCGAAATCGGGTTGGGCGAGGGCTATGAGCAGCGCCGCTGCCAGCGCTGGCGGACCAAGGCGATCATCACGCGCGGCGAGCACCGCCAGCGCGGGGATGGTCAGCATTCCGGCGTGGAGGATGAACGGGCCGATCGGCAGCCAGCGGGCAATCCCGTTCATTGACGGACCGGTCAGCAGGGGCAGCGCGAACAGCGCCAGCAGGCCGGCGACCGCGATAATGCGTGCCCGCCGACCGAGCGGCGGCAGTCCGATCAGCACAATCAGCGCGGAGAGGGCCAGCGCCGCGCCGTTGACGATCAGATAGGCGCTCGGTGCGCCCCCGGTCGCCATGTAGGCGAGGCCGACCAGCACGGGCAGCGCAATAGCGAGGAGCGCCGGAAACCTTTCTCGCCAACGCTCCCCCATGTGCTTGCCCTCAGACGTGGATCGGTTTGCCCTGAACCGCCATCGCCGCTTCCTTCATCGCTTCGGAATGCGTCGGGTGGGCGTGGCAGGTATAGGCGATGTCTTCCGACGTGGCACCGAATTCCATTCCCAGTGCGGCTTCGGCGATCATCGTGCCTGCGGGCACGGCAATCGCCCACACGCCCAGCACGCGGTCGCTTTCCGCCTCGGCGATCACCTTCACGAAGCCGTCGGGCTCGTGATTGGTCTTGGCGCGGCTGTTGCCCAGCATGGGGAACTTGCCGACCTTCACTTGGCTTTTGTCGCCGCCCATCTTTTCGATGGCTTCCTCGGTCGTCAGGCCAACGCCCGCGATCTCGGGCCAGGTGTAGACGACGCTCGGGATGATCGCGTGGTTCACGATGCCGGTCTGGCCCGCGATGTTCTCGGCCACGGCAATGCCTTCATCCTCGGCCTTGTGGGCGAGCATGGGGCCGGGGACGCAATCGCCGATCGCCCACACGCCGTCGACCTTGGTGCGGAAATCGTGATCGGTCTCGATCTGGCCGCGCTTGTTGGTTTCGAGCCCGATCGCATCGAGGCCGAGGCCGTCGGTGTTCGGTTTGCGCCCGATCGAGACGAGCACGCAATCGGCTTCCATCGTCTCCGCGTCGCCGCCCGCAGCGGGTTCGAGCGTCAGCGTGGCGGTCTTGCCCTTCACGGTCACGCCCGTGACCTTGGTCGAGAGCTTGAACTCGATCCCCTGCTTCTTGAAGATCTTGCGCGCTTCCTTGCGGATGTCGCCGTCCATGCCGGGCAGGATCTCGTCGAGGAATTCGACGCAGGTGACTTCGGCACCCAGACGCCGCCAGACCGAGCCGAGCTCCAGCCCGATCACGCCGCCACCGATGACGACCATCTTCTTGGGCACCTTGGGCAGTTCGAGCGCGCCGGTGCTATCGACCACGATGTGCTTGTCGTTGTCGATCTCGACACCGGGCAGCGGGGTGACCGAGGAGCCGGTCGCGATGACGACGTCCTTCGCAGTGACCGTCTCGTCACCCACCTTGACCGTGTGTGCATCCTGGAAGGTGGCGTATCCCTTCTTCCAGTCGACCTTGTTCTTCTTGAACAGGAATTCGATCCCGCCGGTCAGGCCCTTCACCGCGTCGCGGCGCTGGGCGTGCATCTGGTCGAGGTTGAGCTTGGGCTCCACGTCGATGCCGAGTTCCTTCATCGCGCCGTTCTTGGCCGCGTCGAAATACTCGGATGCATGCAGCATCGCCTTGGAGGGGATACAGCCGACGTTGAGGCACGTGCCGCCCAGCGTCTCGCGCCCTTCGGCGCACGCGGTCTTCAGCCCCAGCTGCGCGGCGCGGATCGCGGCGACATAGCCGCCGGGTCCGGCACCGATGACAAGGACGTCGTAATCGTAGTTGTGGTCAGCCATTTTCCTACCTTCGTCATCCCCGCGAAGGCGGGGATCCATCTTCTACCGTCCGAAGCTGGGTTCCCGCCTTCGCAGGAATGACGAACGGCAGCTTGGTGCAAACTTACAAATCGATCAGCATCCGGGTCGGATCCTCGATCGCTTCCTTGATGATCTTCAGCGCGGTCACGGCCTCGCGCCCGTCGATCAGGCGGTGGTCGTAGCTGAGCGCGATATACATCATCGGGCGGATTTCGACCTTGCCGTCGATCGCGACCGGGCGATCCTCGATCCGGTGGAGGCCCAGCACCGCGCTCTGCGGGGGGTTGATGATCGGGGTCGACATCAGCGATCCGAAGACGCCGCCATTGGAGATGGTGAAGGTGCCGCCCTTCATGTCTTCCATCGTCAGCGTGCCGTCGCGGGCGCGCGAGCCGAAGTCGGCAATATCCTTCTCGATCCGTGCGAAGCCCTTCTTGTCGGCATCGCGGATGACCGGGACTACCAAGCCATTGGGCGCGCTCACGGCGACCGAGATATCGACGTAATCGTGGTACACGATCTCGTCGCCTTCGATGTAGGCGTTGGCAGCAGGCACGTCCTTCAGCGCGAGACACGCGGCCTTGGCGAAGAAGCCCATGAAGCCGAGCTTGATGT
>CEPG01021737.1_pt1 | contig 10288 bp, 1 predicted proteins | sample 530551 | NCBI WGS metagenome assembly CEPG01 (sample SAMEA2620384, study PRJEB7988) | marine metagenome | biome: marine biome (ENVO:00000447); feature: surface water layer (ENVO:00002042); material: "saline water (ENVO:00002010), including plankton (ENVO:xxxxxxxx)" | depth 5 m | reverse complement strand
CACTAAATTATGTATTTGAAACATCAATAGGTAAAACCGATAACAACCTCAATGCTAGAGTAAATATTACTCAAAAGCATGCTACTGAAATTGGAAAGTTAGATGGGGCCATTAACCATAATATCAGTGAAAATTATTTGCCTTTAGTAAAGTCATTTGGCTCTGGACAGCGCGGTAAACAAGTCAAGAGTTCCGGTGATAAAGCACAGGACATCTTAGGAATACTAGGTAACAGCCAAAATCTAGCGCCTGCTGAGAACGCACATTGGGTCACTGATGCCCTCTATACAGGTTTAGTCGGCGCTGCTAACCGAAGTGTCTACTATGAGGGTAATATGGGTGATTACATTCATGGAATACAGGTCCCTTATGACACTTTGGTTACTAAAGGTATGGCTAATAAGGATGGTGAAGTGGCTCAAAGAAATTTCTTTGTTACCCACGGTAGCGTTAACCCATATGACAAATTATCAGTTAGTAATTTAACTCATGCTTCTACATATTTTAGACCAAGTTTAGAAGGTCATAGGATGTCAGGGATACAAGGTGTTGTTAGCGACTTTGTGATTCACAGAGATGCAGAGATGCAAGCATACGAATTTAGTCTGAAGTTTATAGCGGCTAACATTATTGTTTGAGGTGATATCGTGGCTATTCCAATTAGAGTTATTTCTGGAGACCGAACAGTGATACCTTTAGTGGCTGAGTCCATGGACATTAGTGTGCAAAGGCAACTCAGTGCATTCCCTGTCCCGGGCCCCGGTGATAGAGTGGCAATTGATATGAACTTGCCCCAGATTGAAATAGAGATTAATGGCGTTTTAGTCGATGACGATTTGCCAATAACATCTGAATCTACGCTGTCGATTTCGGACATAAGTGATGCAGAAGTGTTTAACTTCGCTGGTATCCATCCTAGAGGTAACTATGCCAGTAATAAAGAAGCGCCGAAACACAGGGTTAATGCAGTTACAGTTGGTGACACTATAATAAATGTCTATAACTTTGAAACTGATTCAGTGAGTCATTTCATTGGTGGAAAAATACATACCCTAAATAGTGAATTTGTAGGTATAATTATAGGATACTCAGTATCTTCATCAGGTGGTGTAAATACTATAACAAACTTCGAAATTATTGCCGGTAGCCCTGTAGATATAGCACAGGGTGAAAGGGTCTACATAACAGCATATAACTATAGTTGGAGCCCTATCAACCCAGATTCTTTCGTAATACACGAAAAGCAACTGTCATTTTATCCCAATTATTGGAGGGATACAAATAATACTCCAACTGGATTAGTTGGCACTGTAGTATTAGAATTTGATGAAGAACATGATTCTAATCGCACGACTCTGACTACTGCTACTTATGGCCCTAGTCTTGTTTCACCATATGATAGTGCCGATGTAAACAGTGCCATCAAGGTAAATGTACCCATAGGAGGGATTTGGTTATTTTCTACTAATGGCGACCCTGCTAAAACACTAGCACTTGTAGTTAAGGATGCACTTACGCTTGCTACTAATGTCATAACTAACGGTAAGATTCACCCTAACGGTGGTAGAACTTTGGCTGATGCATTCGATGTGACAGTAGTTGACTCCATCTTAATTGTTAAACAGAAGTATCAGCCTCCTACACCTCTAAGTGGTGTAACCACTTCTTCAGAATCGCAGTTAAGACAGCGCCTCGATTATCAGAGTAACCAAGGTCCACCTGCAAACTCTAATACTTCTAAAAGCGCTGGTGATAAAGTTCAAGATTTAATCGGTATATTTGCTAATGCTGATGAATTCGAGGACCAAATTAGAGGCATCCAGATACCTTATGATAGCCTAATTACTAGTGATAATGTTACTCCAGTTGCGAGGAACTTTTTCTTAACAGCGGGTAATGTTACGCCAGCGTCTAAGACATCAGAAGGCAACTTGCTACCTGCTTCTGATAAAATGGTTAGTTTGGGTAAGGGTTATGGTGGGGTCGGTAACGAAAGTGACCCTGATGAAGATATTGAGGATTTATTAGGGGCTACTGAAGAATTCGTTAGAGACTTTTATGACTTTTTGCGCTCTGCAACAGACACATTAATGGCTACCCTCGACCGCACCCCGGTTAGTAACCCGGGTGGTATGCGAATTTTACCTGTCACATTCCACGCAAGGTATGATGCTGGTAACAAGCATTACAACTTTGATATGAAATTAATCGCTAGCGATTTCGTGATAGGAGTCTGATAAACATGACATTAATGGTTGACCCGGGATATGCACTGAAATTTAACGGAATCAGCGACTCTGTGCTAGTGCCCCCTACAAGGGTATCTCTGCAATCGGAGGAAGGGAGCAACCGTAGTAAACTTCCAAGGTCACTTAATTCATTTACAATAGAAAGTTGGATTATTCCAGATGCTGGCGGAGTAGTCATAGAATACGAGAACTTGTTCCGGTTGAGTGTCGGCTCGCCTTCTAGTCCAGCCCCTGCTACATTTGAGTGCCGACTTCAGAAAAAGGGCTCTGGTGTAGCGAATGTCTACAACATATCCAGCGCCCAACCTGTCTATGACCCTAATGGCGATGTGGCTTATTGGGATGGCATACTTTTCCCAAGAGCAGGGCTTGATATACACAATTCTTACTTGGCAAAAGACGGCAATAGTAATGATATTACTGCACTTAATGATGGTCACAGAGAACTACTCAATGTAGTGGTGACTTTCAACCGTAACCGTTTAGCCCTCTTGATAAATGGTGATGTTGTTTCTTCTCACGAGTTTGACGAAGAGCAAGAATTACTGTTAGTCGGCTCTCGTATTTTCCTCGGTGGAAGAGGTGGAGAGTATAGAGGTACGATGGAGGCCATACATTGGTCGGTAGGTGAAAAGCAATCTGCTTCTGCACCTTATGGTCCTGTAAAGACAGAAAATACTCTTGGTTTTTGGAGATTTGAAGAGCCTGTTACTCCTCTTACATTGACACTTGATTTACCTGCTCTTACTGCTAGCACATCTGCATCGGTTATATCGGTAGGTACTACAGTTGCCCAATCAATAGTAGACCAACTTAGTGGTAGAAGTGGACTTACAGCGATGAATTTCACAGAAAGTCCTTACAGTGTAGGTCAATACAAAGTAGACAAGATTACTTCAGGCTCTAAAACTACAGTTAACATTCCTCAGGTCCCTTACAATATGCTAATCAATCCACTAGGTTATGATAGCGTTACAGGAAAGCCCAACAACGAATCTCCTGAGCGAGTTAGACTGATGGCTGTAGATGCTAGCGCAGGTACCATCACAGTGGAATCTATACACATCGACTTTGGAGGAAGTCCTACTAACGGTCGTCGTGGAATCTTGATGAGTCACTCTCCTTCTACAGCAGTATTTGTTACCGGCGATGCACTGGTCGATGGTGGCTCTGGTACACCTTATCAGTCCGCAGGCACAGGCACGCAGTTTTCTCACAGACAAGGTCAGGTAATTATTGATGAGAGTGTATACGAAAATCATGGCCTGATGTTCTCTATGAGTATGGCTGTTGTATTAGACGATTACAATAAGTATTCTGCTACTAGTAATATGGGTCAAAATTTCTTGATTGGGCACACAGGTAGGCACACTCTAAACCATGTCAAAAGCCACCCCTTCATGGGCACTTTACCGGAACCTCAGCAGTTAGAAGTAGAGCAGCAACTCGATGCTACCTCTGATGTAGTAGTTGCAGTTTTCCCAGAGCAGCATTCTAACATAAAGGCACAAGTGCCCGCTGACTCTGTAATATCTACCTATAGTTCTCACGGTCCTATTCACATACACTCTGTAACTTCTAGTGATAAAATTACCACTATTGTAGAAAATGGAATGACTGGTATCGATGATGATAAAAGAGGGCTACTAGCAATCGGCTCTTCGGATTTGAACTTGGAACTATTTTCACTTAAAGCGATTGATGGCTTGATAGGTAAAAACAAACTAGATAGGAAATACACCATTCCTTCTAAAGAAAGTAGAATTGCGATACTAGAAGTGCCAAGCCTCGCTACTTACAACTATGCTCCTTTCATACAAGTTCACTATAATGCAATTGACCCACTTGCTAAAGTAACTAAGCACAAGGCTACAGCCAGACTCACTACAGGTATTTCTGGAGGAGGCACTGTATTAACACTCAATAGCGTGAAGGCATTCGGTGCAGATGGCACCGTGCTTAGGGCTGACGAGATATCAATTAACGGTGAGTTAGGCGGAAGCCATTCGATTACTGCAACTATAGCCTATGCTACTAACACGATTACATTTAGTAGCGCAACAACATCGGCTTTCCAAACAGAGGCGGCTACTGCAGATGTATTAGTCCATGCTAATACTAATAACAACTTACTGTTGGTAGAGAAGACCATACCGGATGTAAGTAAAGTTGTAGCGGGCTCTACTAGAATTATCGATTTGATTCATACAGATATAGACAGTGGGGCTCTCAATGTTCACGCACCCGGTGGTATTATTGAACTTAAGAAACCGACCATATTCCCGTTTAAGGATGGCGACCTTAATGGAGATGACACTGAAGGTAATTCCTATGAAATTGATTACCAAGTATCCGAATTTGCTCCGGCTAATTATCTTCCAGTTCACTCTAGTGATAAGCCTCAGCAAATCAATAGCCCAATTCCATTAGCCCGAGAGGACTTAGTGGACCACGAGTCTGTGTTTAACAGATTAGTTTTATCTCGCACCAACTCCGACCAACAAAATCTAGTCGACCAAGGTAACTTCATCAAACAAAGGCCTGTGCAAGATATCAGGCCTAGAACTGGAGTATTAGTTAACGGTAATTTCCCAGCAGGGACACTTACATTTACAGTAGATGGGACGGATGCAACTACAAAATTTGTTGTCGGTCAGTCACTCTATAGAATGAATGGTAAGAAATTAGGGACTATTACTGGTGTCACTATTACATCTATTACTATCGGCTCTGGTAGTACCGAAGATACCTTAGACAACGAAGAGTTATTCCCTACTCCTGTCAGAACTTCCTTGGGTACTGTCAATCAAAGCACTACGGTTAACGAAGTGTTTGATATTATTGACCAGAAGAATCTACCGAACGATATCGTTAGGCTAATCGTTCAGCCTTCTGACAGAAGAAGATTCAGCCAACTTTCTAAGTTAAATCTATTTGCTTCTCAAACAAACACAGTATCCATTAAGAACCTTGTTAGTAGGGCTAGGGTTCTTTCCTTTTCTGAAGATGCACAAGGTCGCTCTATGATGAGAGCACATGGCCTTCTTAGCGACCTTGGCTCTTCTAATATCAATGTCAAGGGTGATGGGGCACCCGATTCTCACATAGTCAAGGAAATCATGCCCGGTGCACCTGTAGTCACTATGACCCTTGGTGGTCCGGGACAAGGTGCAATCAATACTAAGGAAACTTGGGACCCGAGCCCTACTGCCCGTTTAGGTTGGAGCACTCGTAGAGATTGTGCTACTCGTGTAACTGCTTTCAACACCACTACCATTACTGTAGCCCCATTGAATAACAAGTCAACTGACCTTCAATCTTGGGGCACATATTGCTTCCCCAAAGAGGGTAAGGTTTACTTCGCATTACCTAAGGACAATAGTAGTGAGCAGACTAGATTTGCTTCTGCGGAATATGATTCTAAAGATGGTGATACATTTACCTTCTCTGCTGGCTCAATCGGGTCTGGGAAATACATCTTACCTAGTGGTAGAGAAGTAGCATCTTTGGCTGATTGGACCAGTGGAGTAGGTTTGATTAAAGGTAGTAACCTACATGTTGACGATAAGTTTTCAGAAGAAGCCATCTGTAACGATGGTACGACCATCAATGACCGTCTATTCCAAACACTAGATACGGTTACTCATGATTATCAATTGGGCACCCAATATGCAAGCACTCGTGCAATGGTAGAGATACCGCTGTTTGAAGAGTTCTTCTTTGACAAGCCCGAGTTAGGTATCTTCCCCGGGCCTGATAACAGTATGAAGTTGCACATAGATGCGACCCATACTGCTCATACTTGGGCTCCTAACCCTGTAGGTCGCAGGCCAGATGATATTGCACCTGCAGACCCTGAAGTCCACAGTGCGTTTTCTTATGGTTTCAATATCAACGAGCACCGCACAGGGACAATGATTACGCAGAATTATGATGCTACCAATCGCAGAGTGTATGTCCAAGATGCAAGTATATTCCCAATACCCACCACTACCGCCTCTACAGTTGCTCAAATCGACGGTAGCCTGAGATACAGAAGGGCGTTTATCAATACTGATGAGTGGGTCATATATGAGTCTAGGGACACCACTAACAACTACTTACAGGTCGCAGGTGGCTCGGATTCAGACGCTGATAGTTTCGCCTTTTCTGAAAACTTCCTTAGAGACTTACAGGTGGGTATATCGCTTACACCTGCACATGGTCACAGAGATAGCGATTATGCAAGTATATCTGACAACCCATTAGTCCCTAGTGCTGGTTTAGAATCACGACGACCTTACTACTATGACCGTGCTAACACCATGACTCAGGGTGGTAATGTAGACTATGGGCTCAAGCAGTATGTCAGTGCTATTGAGTTTAGAGCAGGGCCAACAACTAATCCGCATTTAGAGCGTATCCAAGTAGGTAGGGCAAGAGCCAAAGTTACAGAATACTTAGTGCCTAACTTGACACTTGATGATGCTAGTTTGTTCCCCGATGATATCAGCGGCACTGCTAATTATCGCTACAGGGTTGCTTACTACAATAGCACCACTAACGCTTACATATACGCTCACTACGATACTAAAAATGGTAACATCCTACCTTTACTTGACATAGATGCTAGTTTCAACCCTTCAGTAGGTGACGAAATTATCCTATGGGATGTTCACGAAAGTCCAACTGGTTTTAATTTTCCTAAGGTAAGAGAGGATTTCTTCTTAAACAAGGCTTGGTCTTACCCTTATGCACCGGGTGGATTGCGTGACGGCGATACCGTTTGGATGAATATGCACTATACTAACCCACATGCAATCGAAGGCCTTTTCTGTAAATCAAGAGGCGTTTTAAACGAAGCAAGTGTATGGACATCATTCAACGGTGGAGAAGGCATAATGGATGCAAACCCTAGGGATTCAATCCCGATGGAGAACTTCTTGATTGGTAATACCTGCCTTGAAACTGCAAAGAATTTCGTGCAACATGTCAATAAGACTATCGAACTAAATTACGAAGCATTAGGCTTAGATGCTGACAATGCACCAGTTGTGGCTTATATCGACCCTTATCAGAGCACTGAAGAATTCACTCGTGTTTTACTTTATGATGTAGGTCATGACCGTGAATTTATTGCCTTCCAAGACTTATGGATGCAGGTCCAATCTAGTGCTGAGGCTACTACTTTAGGAAATGAGCCATCTACTACCAGTGGAGTTGTAGACAACGCGGTTGCTGGTTCTGGAACTGGATTAGATGTAGCAGCCGGGTTCCCTAGTCAAAATAAGAATCTAATCAGCATCGAAAAGTCCGAATTCATGGAAGGTGCAATGGCTCACAAGAGTGATTGGAATGCCAATGCAACAGATGGTTTACCTGACCATATCCCACGGGTTAGCACCAGTATACCGGGTAGTCCGGTTCGTACTAATGAGGCCGTGGTTGACGGAGAAGTTGCTAAGGATAAGCACGCAGAGATAACAAGTGGAGAGCGTGAAAACTCAACATTCTTTGATACTCCTGACGGAACTCGTGCTATACCCGCATTCCTTGCTTTGAAAGGAATTCGTGCATCAGCATTGGACTTATCAGACCACGAAGAAGACAGATTGCAACATTTAGACCACTGGTCCAAGATGGATTTCGTCAGAAGACTGACTGTTGATTTAGGAGAAGTAGGTTTCAAAGAGGGCGTAACTGACATAGAGGCCGCTGCAAATGAAGTTGTTAGATTAATCAACCAAGCGGGTGCCAAGAATGGTAGGAGTCATGCTCGCAGACCTGCTGACCAATACTTAGGAGAGAGCGAAAGGTTCGACATCACGCATATTGGTGTGAAAGCAGATAGCACTAACCGACGAAAAGACCCGACTGCAAGTCACATACACGCTGACTTCTCGGCAACCGGCTCGACTCACGACCCTGCGCCATTCTGGGATGTCAAGCAGGGCTTTGCTAACCATGACCGTGGTACCCACATGGGTTATGTCAGGGCCCACATCGGTAGAGTTGTCTTGGATTCTCACGGTAACAAAGGCTATTCCATCATCATTCACAGTACTATTCCCGGTGCAGAAGGTCGCAATTTCTGTACATGGTTGGACAATTCCAAGGCACAGACTCCTTACCGACCTCAATATCTAATTGGTCATGGTGGCCGTTTCCGTAATTATTGGTGTCAGCCAGACGAAGTAACTGGTGAAAACATGCACCCTGCTCCTATGCCAATCAATAGATTCGGTAGGCCATTTGCTCCTATTACTACGCTAAAGGAGTTCCTTCCACCAGAAGAAGTAGATGAGCCGTTGAGAAACAATTTAGAATTTGGACCTGAAATATACACGGTAACTGACCTTGCCAGTGACTCTACTAATGAAGGTGCTAGTGGTCGCAATGCTAACACTGTCATGGACGAGTCTTTTGAGACAAAGAGTCCTTCCTCTACGCTTGTAGACGGACTTAGGGTCGGAACAACTGCCAAGGCTAGGATTAACTTTGGTGGATTTACCCAAGCAGGTTTCCCGGGATGGGCACCAGATGCAGGTAAGTGGGGATTCGGTAGGGACTTACAGGATGATAGGTTCAACCACATCTACGGTAATAACAGCAGAACTCACGAAGCAATGTATGACATATCTATAGCAAAGACTGCTTCTGACGGATACATTCCAGAAGAAGATGTTCAAAAGAATGCTATTGGTGACAGTCAACTGTATGGTATTAGACTGGTAGACCACAGGGGCGGCTCCCACACAATCAGGATGGTTTACCGTCAATATGGGTATCCTTTTGCCAATGACCTCACAACGCTTCCACCTACAATAGATAATGAGATTGTCATTCACTTTGATGATAGGGATGTATCACAAGGTGGTTTCACAATTGGTCAGCATATGGTGGGAGAAGGAGAAGTCTGTGGGGAACTAACAGGTGGTACCGCCAGTCCATTCAAAGGCAACCTCTGGAACAACTATCCTAGCCCTGCTGCAGGTTTACACTGTGCAGCGACTTCAAGTGGTGCAGGGTCTTCTCGTAAGTTGACAGTTGTTTTCTCTTCAGCACCTTATGACACTGCTTCAACCAGCCTCAGTCACCCAGACATGCTAGGCTACCTTGGTTTCCCAGATTCTGGAATGATTCAACTTTCTACTGCTAGTGGTCTGCAAGGTATGACTTTCCATTACACTAGCCGTACCCATAATGACAACACCGGAGTCCATGAGTTCTATGGTGTAAAGGGTGTAGGTACTTTACCTGCTTCCCCGCATTACATCAGTGCTAGAATCAACTTCACTACCTTACTAACAGACGAGGTAATTGCTGCCGCAGTAGAGCATGCTATCAATATGGAAGACCCGAATAGTAATGATGTTAGAACCACATCACTAGATGTTTCTCATCTTTGGGCACCTGACGGTAGAACTTTGGGTGACTGGGGACTTAGTGATACGGCAATTAGGATTAGAGCCCACAGCGACAAGCATAGAGTTCTTCCTCTCAGACATTTGTTTGAAGTTAGTTGTGCCCCCGATTGGGGCTTACAAGATGGAGCGAGTACCGACACTGTTGGCACTGACCACCTTGGTGGGCTGACTGAGGCAGAAATCGATAGTGATACACGCCTAGATGTTGGTTATATTCCCAAAACAGTTCTCCATATTAACACCAAGTATCGTGGTGCTAATGCGAATACTGCAACACCTGTATTAGTCGACACTAACAACAATGTAGTGGATGTGACTAAGTGGCAAAGAAACTTGAGAGGAGAAGACTATACCAAGTTTGTAGGTGACCATATCATACCTATGGTAAATAACCCAATGATTCAAATTGATAATAGTAGTGCTAGTACCAATCATAATTATATGAATTTGATTACAGGGACTAATCTATTCTTGATATGTACACCTGCTTCTGCTAACAGTAATAGTTGGGGTAACAAATTTACTATGTATGTAGACGATACTGAATGGGGTGTAGTCAGAAGTGATAATACTCATACTACACCGGAAACTCGTTTGAAATACGATGAGGTTGAAATTTCTGCAAACTTCGAA
>CEPG01006534.1_pt1 | contig 10433 bp, 8 predicted proteins | sample 530551 | NCBI WGS metagenome assembly CEPG01 (sample SAMEA2620384, study PRJEB7988) | marine metagenome | biome: marine biome (ENVO:00000447); feature: surface water layer (ENVO:00002042); material: "saline water (ENVO:00002010), including plankton (ENVO:xxxxxxxx)" | depth 5 m | reverse complement strand
GTACCAATACCAGCACCACCGCCACCAGCGATACTGACATCAATAACAGAACCATTCACCGCGAAGGTGTTTCCAGTTCCGATGAAGTTGAGTGTTTTAGCGACTCCAACCAGTGATCCTGCTGACTGGATACCAACCGAAGCGCCATAAACAGTACCAGTGACCGTCAGATCTCCACTGACTGTCTGGGTGGATGCTGCTGATACGATAGCATCAGCAACTCTAAAGTCATCTTGAATCTCAAAGAGGACTTCGTCGTTAGCAGAACAAGCATCAACGAGTGTTACAGTGACACCATCAAGTGCAGTAAAGTCAGTGTTGTTAGAAAGTCTAACACCATTCCTAAACACACCGATTTGGTTAATACGATATCCACCAGTTACAGTGAATGAAGTTTGACCATTGGTGGCAAGAACCCTGATTATTTTTGAGGCGACATTGCCTGTAAGTGATATCGGTCTCCCAAGTGCCATGGCGATATGTTTTTAGTTATTTAGGTTATCTTGCGTTGGACTGAGCACCGTACAGGTTGGTCGATGGTGCTTCTGCCCAGGCACAGTAGATATAATTATTACCAGATGTATTTACAAATGTACCATCACCACCACGGGATTTAAATCCATTACTTAGGATATCAAATGTAGCATTTGTTGTTGTATCAGTGTTTTCTGTGGAAGTAGAATTTTGTTGTAGTCTCTTGTACGCAGGGTTTATATCATCTATGACTTCGCTAAATACGACCCAATTAGTTGAACCACTGGACGTATTCTTCACCCAAATTATTGCCGGACGAAAACCTACTTCAACGAAGGGCCCATCCGCAGTTCCATTTCCGACATATTTGCCAAATTTCTGTAGGCCAGGGACATCGTGCCACGCATATGCGATATAATCATTTGGACTTAAGTTGGACACATGTGCAGTTCCAAGAGTGATTACATGTGCATTTGGTTCTGTATCATTCCAAGAACCTGTTGAACCAGCAGCATTTTGTTGATTTAAATATACTGCTTTTGTACCACCAAGACTTGAATGGAAGACAGTCCAGTCTGAATTGGATGATCCATCAATCTCAAGTGCTTTGACCAGCACAAAATTAGGGGCTTGGGAAAGTCCGTGAGGGATAGACGCACCAGCAGTACTGTTTGCTTGATATCTTATGATACTGAATCCTTGCTTGGTTCCAACAGAACAACCAGCCGGAGCGATTGATGGAGCATTAACAGTCACGCCAGAATCAACTAGTAATTTACCGTTAATTCTGATTCCACGCAAATCAGCTGAATTACCACCACCTGTTCTATAAACAGTCAATGAGGTCAGTGTTGTAGAACCATCGTAACTAACTTTTACGAATCTACCACCAGGAGTTGAGTTATTAGCAACACCATTCACAGTGATGTCCATATATGCAGACTCAGCTGACCCAGAATAAACCTCAATTATAGAGTTAGCAGGAATTGTCAGGTTTGGAGAAAATGTAAGTGTGCCACCACTATTAGTGCCACTATGGTTACCTGATGTAGATCCGTTAAATGCTTTGGTAGCATCATAACTTCCAGATATAAATCCATTACTAGCAGTTAAAGAATTACTCCATGTTGCACTTTGATCAAATGCAACACTATTCAAAGCACCAGTATTCATATTGACATTAGAGGCACTTGCATAACCTACATCATCAACATTAAAGGTGTTTTTGTCTCCACCTGCTTTCCAAGACCATGCCACATAATCAAATCCATTTTCATTTGATAATCCAACTTGTCCAACATTAAACCCGTTACTATTGAAAGATAAAACTCCATTATCTGTCTGTTCTTGACCGTTACCATCACTACTCAATCTTTTCTGAATTCCTCTTACAGAATCATATATTCCATGGACTGTCGCATCATCTCTGTTTTTTAACCATACGAGATCTGGTTGCATACCAGAAATAATTTGTCTACTAGTGTCTGTATTTCCTGGATAAGTCGTCACTTTAACATACTGATCAGGACGAGCAATCACTTTAACTGGACGTGTATTAGCAAAATTCAGTGGTTGGAAACCATCAGGCGGTGAGAACTTGAAGGGTTTTTGTCCAAAGTTTGTAACAATTTTTTCATTAGCAGATATTCCACAAGCAAAAACAAACTCTCCCAATAATCCAGTAAATGCGGCATTTAAGTTTGTTGAAGGATTCCCACCATTAAACCATATACCATTTTTACCCCACCATATTGCACCATTATCCAAGTCTAGGCACATCATTATCAGGTCACCTACGGCCATACCAGAACCATAACTTGAATCACTACCGTTTGTACGTTTTGCACCACTATAACAATTAAGAGAATAACTGTTTGCAGTCATTCCAGGAAAGTTATTACTAAATGATCCTGGATTAAAAGTTCCCTGATCATATGGAAGTTCACAAACACCAAGGAACAATCCACCATTTTGACTACCAACAGTAAGCATTTCGACGTACCATTTGCCGGATGTGACAGATTGAGTACATGCAACATTTCTCCAACCGCTAGATCCACTACCACTGTTGGTTAAAGTTAGATTACCATCAGAGAAAGTCACATTATCTCTCACCGATAGGGGGTTCCAAGTAGCATAACCACTTTCTTGTCCACGAACCGTGTTAATATCAGTTGTGAATGCGTTAAAGTTGTATGCTGTTGAGTTTCCTTTTACTGAGACTGGATCAAGCAAGATAGTAGAGTCATCAATTCTTATTGCAGCTGCTCTAACAACATTAGCATTAGTCGTATTTTCTAAAATTAATTCATTCAGAGTTCCAGTAAAGTTTGATCCATCACTTACAGTCACCCAAGCTTGTCCAGTATTGTGTCCTCCTGTGTTATAGTTTGATCCATTTACTTTAATCAAACTATAATATCCAACATAAACTTCAAGTTTTGATGAAACTGTTATTCCACTTGGTGGAGTGAATATGAGATCACTATTATCGTCAGAATCATCAATCCATCCACCGTACACTATACTAGATGTATCTCCATCAAATAAATTTGTAGCTGGATAATTATAAGCAGTATAGAAATCTCTGGAATTTAATCCTTGAGTGGTAGTTAGATAGTCACTCCAAATGGTTCCATTATTCAGACCACTAATAGAAGGAGAAACAGCAGCACGACCTGGTTCAGTATTTGACTGACAACACAGAAGTTTTGTGTTGGTTACATTTGTGAGTGGTGCTGTTGGTGGTGTGAATCCAGTTGTGTTATAGACACCAGTTCCTTTTACAATTCTAACATTTGATATAAATCCTTGGAAAGGTTGCTCATTACTAGCATAACTATCCGAACCAATAACAAGAGGTTCACTCGTATCGTTAAAAGAATATGCACCGCTTGCTCCCGTAGCAGATGCTACTACTTTACCGTCAACAAAGAGATAAATGTCACCAGAAGTTCTTTGGGCAACAACATGACTCCATTTATTAAGAGGGAGCGTTCCTGTTCCTCCATTAATATAATATGAACTGCCACCACTATACCAATAAAAAGATGGATTTGTGGAGCTCAAAGTTCCTAACCAAAAACTTCTGGTTGAAACCGTATCTCCATATTTTGTAATCATACTCTGAACCGCATTTTCTTGGTTGTAGAAAAATGCCTCAATAGTAAAATCACCGGCACCCATTTCAAAATCAGCATTATCAGAAATTATTAAGTAATCACCAGTACCATCAAAACTCACAGCACCATCAGTAATCTTGGCAAGTTTAGAACTACCACTCACACCTGATGGAGTATCAGGGAGAACACTTGGGTTGGTTGATGGAACTACAAAATACTGGGTTCCTACTGTTGTTCCAGAATATTTTGCTACTCCTTTATAGATACGAACGTCTTGTAAATATCCATCAAAAGGACTACTTGATTGATCATTTTCAAATCCTATCGTTAACTTGCTGCTACTTCCACTGTCATTGGATGTGTTGCCAGTGGCTTCACAAACACCATTAATGTACAAATTGGTGGCACTACCCTCTCGGCACACAGCCATGTGATACCATTCCTGGTTGTTTGCTGTAACATTAGTGGCAGTAAACGTAGTTCCATCTGAATTAATGAATACAGGTTTACCTGATGCTTCTTGACCCATAAAAAAACCACCATTACCACTACCAGAATATTTTGCTACAAATACTCGCCAGGAACTAGTAGTATCTTGTTTTACCCAACACTCGATAGTAAAATCACCAGCTCCAAATTCAAAGTCAGTATTATCTGGGGTTGTAATACCATCACCACTGCCATCAAACTCAAAACTACGACCATAAAAATTGCTAGTATCCGAAGATGCTGCCGCGTTTCCAACGGCAGTCATGGCCTTTGTCGTGCTTCCACTATTAATTTGATTACTTACATCATTCGCAACACCAACTAATGGAAGAGCAAGAGTACACTTCCATGCATAAGGGTCTGCCTTAGTTGTATCAGTCGTTACACTGATACTGTTACCCATACCACTGTGGTTAGTGCAATAGTAATAGAGTGTATCAGGTGCATTATGTGGGACAGTGAAACTGATTACATTACCAGATACACTTGTTCCATCAGTATATTGTGTACTTCCAGCAGCATCAGCAGCAGTTGCAAACCTCAGTGGGTGACTTGTTGCAGATGAATAGTCAAAGACATATGTAGCACCTCTGATAAAACTCAGAGTTGGTTGAGTTCCTCTGGTGTCAAAGATGTAGGGGTTGCCACCACCAGATGAAGAACTTACAGTTTCAGTGAATCCTTCTTTACTTCCAAATACACCAACTGATGCAGAAACACCACCTGGAGTTGTGTTCAGAATAGGTCTTGCACCAGATACAATAGGATTATCAAGTGCCACTGAACCACCAAAGTTTACTGGTTTCCAGTCATTTCCATTACCAGATTTATCTTGACCGATTGGTGAGTTTCCATCAAACGGAAGATAACAAGTGTTTGTTCCAGTAAATGTCCCAGTATACTTTTTGGGTCTCCAAGTATTTGTGAGTGGGTCAGTGAATGCAAAGTCTGTTGGTGCAAGTGCTTGTCCGTCTATAAAATAGAACTGGCTCATCCCAGGACAATGGGAGGAAAATTGAGTGTTGTATTTTGCTCCACCAAGGAACATCTTTTGACCAGATTTATTCCAGTGACTTGACTGGTTTCCATTATTAGTGCTACTTGAAAGGTCGGTCAGTTCTTCTCCATTTGCATATAATTTAAATGTAGAATTATTCACCTTTACTACCATAAAGTGATACCATCCAGTATCTCTAAATTTTGCATTTGTTCTCCAAAGAATATTAGCACCACTACTCTGACTAGTATAATCAATATAATAAAGATTATTACCAGCATAGTGTAGTCCCTCATATTCCCAATTGTAATTATCACTTGAAGATATGAAAATAGGGTTATAAGTGCTAGTTGTTTTTGGATCTACCTTAGCCCAAAAACTGATAGTCCAGGTGCTTCTGTTACCATCAGAACCTGGGGTAAATTCAAGACATGGATTCGATTCTGAAAACAAATTTACACTACCATCAATAACCTGAGCACCAGACGCCTTCGTCTCGGTAATTACCTGAGGAATACCAAATCCCATTTACCTATCCTCCTCAGCTAAAGTTAAGTGCGGCACCAGCCAACAGTTGAGTACCTGCGGCTCCTACCCTATGAACAGTGAATGACAACAGACTAATAGTTCCGTCTGCGGTTGGAATACTTGGTATTGAACCTGATGGGAACAAGAAGTATGTACTAAACCCTACAGTTGCGATACCAGAGTTGATCAATCTAATTGTATGGCTATCTCCTTCTGTACCACCACTTACTGTGATTGTAGTGATTCCTGTAACAGTGAGTTTGTGGTCTTGATTAGATAGATCAAGTGTGACAACTGTGTTCGAGGGTGTTTGTGCATCAGTCGAAATACCAGCTGAAATACCAGTCAGTGCGGAACCATCACCTTGGAATGATGTTGCCGTAACAACACCAGTAACTGTGACACCATAGTTGGGTACCTTAATACCCTTGTTGGCCGTGATGATGCCAACAGAGTTGACATTGGTTACATCTTCGTAAGAGATCGTACCAGCGATAGAGATTTGTTCAGCCGTAATGTCCTGAACAGTAATACTTGGTGTTCCCTGAAGTCCCGTTGCATTACCCAACAGAGTACCAGAGAAGTTAGTAGCACTCAGTGTGTTGGTTGAAGTGGCGTAAGTCAGGTCGGAGTTGGTTGCCGATGCCGTCATACTACCAGATGTTTGGCTGGTAACAACAACTCTCTGTGTTCCATTTGATGCTGACAGTGTAGCACCAGCCACAATACCAGTGAGGTTGGAACCATCACCGTAGTATTCAGTGGCACTTACGACACCAACAACATCCAGTTTAGCATCTGGTGTGAGACTGTTAATACCAACATTGTTGCTGGTGTCTACACTAAAAACACTAGGGTTGGCTAATTTTGATAAATCTCTAGCTCTAGACATCTCATCAACAACTTTTTAGTTATTTATGAAACTACCAAAGAATGACTTCTGGGTTTTCCTCTACACCGTATCCAACATAGTTATACCAACCAGTTGCAATGTATTTGTCATCACGGTTAGGTATCACACCCACATGAACATGAGTCACTGATGCTGGCCATATTACCAGTCTTCCCTTCTTTGCCTTGATAGTTCTATTTTGAGCCAAGAACTTGGTTCCTGACTTTGCATTGTTCAGGTAGAACATCCACACCAGTACTCTACTTTCTTTATATCCTTCATCACCGTGTTCACAATGTGGTGACTTATATCCACCACCAGGGTTGAAGTATTGTAGATTCCATTGATCAAAGATTCCAAAATAAGGCACATACTTGAGTGAGTCATACCTATCACAATACTTTTGAGAGTATTTAAATAATGATCTGATGATGGGTTCAGCAATCTCTCTGTAGATTCCTTCACCAGAATGTGTGAAGGATAACCCAAGATCCATACCTTCTTTTTGTTTAGGATCCACTATCTCTGGTCCAGACATGGCAGGTCGCCATTGATCTTTCAGTTTGTGCATACGATCTAGTATCAGATCACATTCATCAGATGAGAGTGCTTTGTCGTAGATTTCAATAAAGTCACTCATTTATATTTGAACCAACCAGTAATAATATATTTGTCTCCTTTATTAGGTGTCACACCAGAGTGAAGGTGTGTCCAACCTGCAGGCCACATCAACATTCTACCAGCTCTGGCACGATATGTTTTATTGTAGTGATGAAATCTTGTACCCGATTTGGCATCGTTCAGATACAACATCCACACAAGAATACGATAGGGCTCTTCGGGTGAATGTTCACAGTGTGGAGTGAAGTATCCACCACCCTCTTCAAACTTTTGAATATGATAATCAGATTGAAGAACAAATTCATCAATATGATCTAAGTTATATTTCTTCTTATACTTCTCAAGATTTTCAAATAATGGTTTATTCAGATATTGAGTGGCAGTACCATTCAACCAATCCTTTGAGTTCTCAAAGTTTAGAGAGATATGTGTCCCCAACTTGTGTTTGGTATCTACACCAGACACTGTCGGGGAGGGTTCAACGTTTGCTTTATTATAAAGGTTAATAATAAAATCACAATAGTCTTTTCTGAGACTATTATCATACTGTTCAATAAAGTTCATTAGGGTTCACTGAATCCAGGAATATCTGGTTGATATGTACTTGCTTTGGGGTATCTAATCAAGAATCCTCCAACACCACCTGCGGGGTTACCAGGGTTTCTCCATCCACCTTGGTTGTTGGGGTTGGATCTACCACCACCACCGTTACCACCTTGACCACCACCATTACCAGCAATAGGTTTCCACCACTTATCAGATGGTTGTGGGCCACCACCTGAAGGTCCACCATTTGGTGTGTTACCAGGAACAGAAGGAGATGGTAAATTATCATCAATTGTACCACCAGACCACGTCCAACTGATAGCTACATTACTTCCAGGAGTTGGGGATGCTGGGTTTCCAGGACCACCACCATTTTGTCCACCGATACCACCAGGTGTAGTCAGTTGTCTTGATGGATCACCAGAAGCTCTGAAGAATGAGGAACCACCTGGATTACCAGGTCCACCACCTCCAGGACCACTTTGACCTTGTCCGTTAGGTCCAAATGGTGATGTTCCTCCTACACCTCTACTTTGATCGTAAGTTCCTACGGTAACAGGAACTGTCCATGCTCCGACAGCACCACCAGATCCACCAGCACCAGGAGTACCAGAACTAGAGTCAGAGGATCCACCTCCACCTCCGCCTCCACCAGCTCCACCGAGCATGATTTTGATTTCGTTTCTTGTAGGATCAGAGTTTAATTGAACAACTTCAAATACATTAGCTGTTAAACCTGTATTAGCTGTGGGCAATCTATGATAGATGTAACCATCACCAGGATCTAAGATAGTACCTCCAGTTGCCATGAAAGCGTTTCTTTCTGCAGCACCACCTCCGGCACCACCAATACCTTGACCAATCTGACTAGATTGGTAAGTCTGCACCTCTTTGCCTACATCTCTACCTTTGGATGATTTAAAAGCCATATATCAAGCCTCCTTGTCACCAGTCATGAATACATTAATTGCACCATTAGAGGATCCAACACTTACTTTATCACCAGTTGTGGTGAGAGTGATGGGATAATTTGGTTCGATGTATACAGTTTCCAATGGGTCTACTGACACATTAAACAATCTCGTGGTGTCTGCCACAGATCCACCGTTAGGAACATAATATACCTGACTTCTACAAGTGGTAGAGGTAGATACATTATGGACAATCACAGATTTTACATAAACATTCTTATTACTGGCACAGGTCACTACATCTGAGGTATTCCCAGCTGCAACATTGACCACATTGTCAGTAAGTCTACCGTTCGCTAATGACATGACTTCCTTTTTTAGTTATTTAGATTAGATTAACCGAACAACCAAGTTCTTAACTCGGTCTGACCATCAAATTCTGTCGCGGTCACAATACCAGTGGCAACAATACCTGATCTTGCCGTGACAACACCAATGGAATCTACATTGGTTACATCTTCATAAGTTAATACACCATCTACATTAAGGTCACCAGTTACTTGAATGCCACTGCTAGTGGTTTCAAATTTCTTGGAGTTGTTATGATATATTTTTACAGATGCGTTTGCATCACCTTCAAGCATAGTCTCTCCACTATCAGTTCTGAGTCTGATAGCGTCAGTTTCAATGCGGAGTTGAGTGGACTTAGAATCAATATAATTAATGGTGCTACCATTATGATAGATTTCTAGATCACCACTATCTCCAGCAGCACCTCCAAAATGTAATCTATCATTATCTAAAAGATGAACTTTATCTTGGAAGGTAGAAATTCCACTAACATTGAGAGTATCAGCATTAATATTATCTGTTGCGGCCAATCCAGTGATAGTAACATCACCATTTGAGGCACTCAGACTGATATTATCACCAGCTGTGAGACTTTCAACAACTGCAGAATTGTCAATTGTAAATGAACCACTGACATTCAGATCAGTTGCCTCTGCGATGACAGTGCTAAGATTGAATGCCTTGTAGGCCACAAACTCAATGACATCACCACTTGTTCCAGCCACAGTGAGTGTGACATTCTGACCGTCAGTTGCTTGATAGTCAGTGGCGTTGATAAGTCTAGTACCGTTGATATAAACATCAAGGTATCCAACATCATATCCTGAGTTGAATACGAAAGTACTTTGAGTGGTCGTAAGAGTATTTGTTTGACGAGCAATAGTGACTGAACTGTCACCTGGAGCTCTTCCAATATATCCGCTTCTATCTGCCATCAGTTAACCCCCTTGAGAATTCCAAGTGTTCCGTCAACTGCGTTTTCTGTATCACAATAGATATTAATTACATCTCCAGCACCCAGAACTGTCTTACCAGCGTCACTGATAACAAAGGAACTTCCAGTAGGAACGGGAATGTCGTTTGCAATCGTGGTCGATGTCACACCAGTTACAATCTCAACTGTGATGTTGACATTGTTGTTGGTGAGGTTGGAGAATGTTCCACCAATCAAAATTGACTTAGTGGCAGCAGGTGAGGTGTAGGCCGCTGTAGGGCCCATGAACTTCACAGACTGATTGTTGACTGCAGCTGTGTTAGTTGAACTTCTATCTACAGTAACTTGTGAGGTACTATCGATTGATACAACCTTAGTTCCTCCACGGAAGTGTTGGTTGTTAATCAGATAACCGACTCCAAGGTTGACCGTGGAAACACCTGCGATCACTGTGGATGTGATACCAACCGAACAGTTGGGACTCGTTGTGACGATTCCAGCCGACTTAGCTAGAGCGTTTACAAATGATTCTGCCATTGTTTTTCTGGGTGTTAGTGATATTTATTAG
>CEPG01020187.1_pt1 | contig 10457 bp, 9 predicted proteins | sample 530551 | NCBI WGS metagenome assembly CEPG01 (sample SAMEA2620384, study PRJEB7988) | marine metagenome | biome: marine biome (ENVO:00000447); feature: surface water layer (ENVO:00002042); material: "saline water (ENVO:00002010), including plankton (ENVO:xxxxxxxx)" | depth 5 m | reverse complement strand
AAGCATATCAGATCAACATTCACAAGGGAATCAGTTTTTCAAAAGATAAAAGATTCTGCTCTTAGTGTCGAAAGTGATTCAAGCGTCAATACAGAAGATTTAGAAAAGCAAACTATGCAAGCTATTCAACATACGACCGTTATGATGAATATAGGAAGCCACATTGGTGAGATGTCGGAGAACAATAAATGACTACCTTAGATTTAGGAATCGTTCAGATCAGCAGTGCCAATACTAAAAGAAAAGATATCCTCCTAAATAAGATCATCCCAACCTGCGTGGAAATCTCTGGAGGAAACTATACTTTAGTATCGAGCCACGATGAAGAGATGAAAAACCTAGTAGGCGAACTAGGAGGAACCTTTTCTGAATATACTGCTTGGGAAAGAGATATGTCACGAAAATGGCGTCAGGGCATCGCAACCAGAAATGAGGAATGGATTGCTCTCTTGGCAGATGATATCCTACCCCAAGACAACTGGTTGTCAGAGATGACAACATTTCTACAAGACAAAGAGCCAGGTCAGTATGGTTTTAGATTAGTAGATGAAGAAGGCAAAAGGCACGAGCACGGTGAAGATTGGATGCAGTTCCCAGATCCCATCAGAGGCTTGCCCCATAGAGGTCTTGACTATGACGTAGATACAGGGGAAGTAGAGCAATCAAACACAGCATATGTGGGAATATGTGTTGTTCATAGGGAGGTTTTAGAAAAGATTGAACCATTTGGTTTATTCCAGCTTTGCCCAGATGTTATGTGGAGTATGGCTATTCGGGATTGTGGTTTCCCTATCTCGTTCAATCCAAAAGCTACAGCATTTCATCTCGGCGATCGCAAAGACAATAGATAAAACTAAACATTATTTTGATATTTGAATATAATAAAAACATAAAGAGGAGAAAGTAAATGAAACTATCACAACAAGCAGTAGGCGCTCTCTTGATGACACTTCAAAAGTGCCTAGCAGAACAAGTAGATATTACAGAACTATTGGCTGACTGGGACCTTAGCGTAGAGAATGATCTAGTTTACGTTTTGAACGCCCCAACTGTATCTGCTAATGCGGAACAAGAAGTAACAAAGAATAAGTTCGAAGTAGAATAAATGCCTCTCTATCACTATATCTGCGGTGAGTGCGAAAAAGATTTTGAACTTCGCCACAGTTATGGTGAAAAAGGTATTGTCTGTTTGTATTGCGGATCAGACTCCATACAAAGACATCTTGGGAACAAGATAAATATTTCTGTAAAGCCATCCAACTCTACAGCTAAAAATAAGGTTGGATACGAAGTGAATAAGGCAATCGATGAGGGCAGGCAAGAACTAGAGAAAACCAAGAAAGCTTTATCAAAAGAGAGAAAGAAGGATGGATAATATGCTGATCACGTCGCTTTTGATAGTTTCAGGTTTGCTGAATGTTGCCCTTATCTGGTATTGTCGGAACCTAATAAAGTTTATAAGACTAACAACAGAGGATATGACAAGCCTCTACGAATCAGTTGATTCATTCAAAGAACACCTGACAAGAGTATATGGACTGGAAACCTTTTATGGCGATCAGACCCTGAAATCTCTTCTTGACCACACAAAACAACTGAGCGGTGATGTTGGTGACTTTATAGAAATAAATCAGAATCTAATATATGGAGAAGATGATGCCTAAGCGATCGTCCAAAAAGAATCACTATTTTACAAAGGAGACGGAGCAAGCAATCATCGATTACTGTGCGACTGATAATCTCAATACCAGAACCCAGTTGTACATCGAACATATTCAGCCAGCTTTCAATGAGTTGGTCACAAAGATTGTTTACACTTATAAGTTTACGTCCCTTGAAAATATTGATGTTCTAAAGGAAGATTGCAAAGTTTGGCTCACAACCATTCTAGGGAAGTTTGACCCATCACAGGGTACCAAAGCTTTCTCATACTTCTCAGTGGTGACCAAGAACTGGTTCACTCACAAAGCAAAGCAGCAAACAAAGAAGAATCGCCGAGAGATCGAATACGACTCAATGATCCGTGAGATCGAGGCAGTATCTACAGATGACAACGATGACCTTTTCGACGAACAGGAAGAGCGTGAGTTCTGGACGTTTTTGCTGGTAGAAATAAAAAGCTGGGAAAACCCAAACCTTAAGCCAAATGAGCAGAAAGTTCTAGACGCTATCCTGACTCTTATGAACAATGTAGATCAGATTGAAATCTTCAACAAGAAAGCCATCTACTTGTATATGAGAGAGATCACAGGACTGAACACCAAGCAAATCGTTAGCTGCCTCAATAAAATGAGAGAAAAATACAGAACCTTCAAGAGTAAGTGGAATGAGGGAGAAATAAAGTAACCTCCTATTTACTGTATGAAAAAGAATCTAGAATCTCTCATCGAGCAAGCACTTGATAACATAAACAAAGATAGACAAGTCACAGAAGACTTGCTAGCTAACTTACAAGAACATATGTCAGTATCCCAGGATCGCTACTCTGATAGTGGTCCTGTTGCTGCTAAATTCGTTGAGACATTACAGAGAAGTAATGAGCAGTTAGTCAAGCTAGCTACTCTGGTCTATAAAAAGGAAACAGTATCTAAGCAAGAAGGTTTGAGCGAAGAAGACAAGAACCAGTTGTTTGATCTCCTAAACAAGGAGTAGAATATGTCAATAATAAGAGACAAGACATCAGAAAGTTCTGCCCCTATATCACTAAGTGACAAACATTATGTCCTGGGAAGAGATGACGGCGAGTCGCTATTAAATCGAATAGCAACAGATTACATAAGAAAGCACGGTAAATATGAAAAAAACACTGGACCAACTGCTAGGGTAATAAAAGCACTAACATCTGAAGCTGCTTGGTGGCAAAAGTTAGGCACAAGTATTGGCATAACAGATAGGCAAGATAAAGTATATCTTTGTGAATTAATCAGTGATCACACAACATCTGTTTCACCAGAGGCAGAATCTGCTGATGATAATGTGACTAACTTGCAATTTCTCAAATTTATACTACCTGGGGATCATACAGAAGCTAGTACCGAGCTTACACCTGGAAATATTGTAAGGGTTCGAATAGATGATCGCAGCACAATGTTTGCCGCTTCTGTTGCTGGAACTATAGATCAAATTATTGACACGGACGCAACTTTAGAGCAAACATCGGGAAACTGTGGAACTGTACTCCCTGGACCAGGCGGGACCCCCCGAACAAATGTGGCACAATGTACTGCAAATACTCCAAGATCAGGAAGAAGAAGTATAAAAACAGCTAAAAATAAACCACCAAGACCAACATCAGGAGAGTTCCCTAAGAGTCCAATAACAGGATTGAGAGCTAATACGACCACTCCTCCTCCTAGAAGTACAAAACCATATGAGATACCCAGAATAGGAAGAATCAACTCTGGTTTTCCAACAAGGTTTGATGGTGTATCAGCACACAAAGGAGTAGATTTTAGAACTACAGTTAACGGTCAAATATCAACAGGGGCACCGATTAAGGCTGCTTTGGATGGTACAGCCTATACAGGCGTTGTAGAAGGGTACGGTTATGTAGTGGCTATTAAACATACAGCGTATAAGACCGACACAAAAGACAGCACGTTCTGGACCTTTTATGCTCACCTGCTTCCAGCAGGAAGAGTCAGTGGTGCTGTCAAAGCAGGACAAGAAATAGGAAAATCAGGAAACTCATCAGGCGTTAACAGATTTGAATCCACTCCTCACCTTCACTTTGAGGTGATATATGACAATGATCCGAGTTGGACAACGGCTGCTGCTGTTATCGCTGGTGGTGCTGTTGATCCAATAAATGATTTCTTCTTCAATAGATTTGAGAAAAAATAATGCCTAGAAGACCAACGAACATACAAACATACTTGCTTAAGGAAAAAGAGAGGCAACTCAAATTCAATCCTGGGACTGTTGAAAAATATCAGTCTGGGTTTGGCAATACACCAATGCTGGAGGCTAAACCAAAATATAACGCAGCCAAGAATGAAAGAGTCATATCAGGTGAAGTAAATGCATATATTACTTTCGGAAAAGACAGACCAGGCGGTTTAGATACAGGTTGGGGAGCGGAAGGAAGAAAAACAGGAGCTTCTAGAATTGATTTAGTAGCTGGTCTAAGTGGTATAACTGCTAAAGAAGCCAATGAACTTGGCGAACCCATAGCAACAAGTCCGAACCCGTCACTTGATTCTGCCAGGATTTATATCACTCAGCAAGCAAAAGATATTGATTCAGAAGAATATTTTAATCTTGCCGATGGCAAGGTCGGCAAAGTAGAAAACGAATCAGCCATTGCAATCAAAGCAGATTCAGTTCGAGTCATTGGGAGAAGGGGTATAAAAATAGTAACAGGGTCAGATAAATATTCAGGAGGATCAGGCTTTTATGTAGGAGATGATATGCCCGGTATTGACTTGATAGCTGGAAACAATGATAAAGACCTTCAGCCTATGGTAAAAGGAAATGATCTTCAGAAAGCTATATTAGAACTACATAGAATGAATCAAGAAACATTTGAGTTCATAATCTTTATTTTGAAGCTCCAACTAAAACACTTATCAATAACCCTACCCAATCCATATATGGCAGCAGCGCTCCCAGAGATAATAAGAACATTGGGGAAAGATGGGGTATCCTTAGTCCGCAGGGTGGCTGCCCACTCTCTTTCATCCGCTCTATTTAAGTACAATATAGGAGCCCCGACAGATGAACCAGCAATAAAAGTTGCAAGAGCCTTTCTAGCGCCTGCTTATGATTTTAGAAGCAAGTATAATAACGTGAATTAAAAGATATGACTATTACCAGACAACAAAAAAATATTATCAATCCATATGTTCTAGAGGACATAGAATACAACTTCACAACAGATAAGAGAAATCTTTTTGTTATTAGTGCTATTCACGAGCATTATCTAATATCTCACAACTTCCTTCCCGAAGGAAAGGTCCTAAAGTTATCTGTCCAAGAGTTATCAGCACTTGGTATTGATAAGGACACTCCAAATATCAAGATAACAGGCAATGACCTGAAGGCATATTCGTTCCTATATTCTCAGAACTGTAACGCCAGGGAGAATGACGCAAAAATATCCCTAGAGAGAATAAATGATGATACTGCAAAAGAAAAGCTAAATCTATTGGTAGCCAAGTTGAAAGAAAAGGGTCACTTAGAACTTTATAGTACAAACTCCTCACCAACAGCAATACTTCCAGAGAACATAAACAGTACATCTTTAGAGACTGCTTATACAAAATTAATAGCAATCCTTCCTTTTCATTCATCAGAATATAAGAAGATGATCTACAAATCAATTGGAACAGATCAAGATCCTACTTTGGATTTATATCAGAGTATAGAACAGTTGTCCTTGTCTATGGTTGCATCAGCATATGTTAATAATGATGAGAATGTAGACATATATGACTGGAGGGCAAACTGCGAACCAGGAACAGAAACAAATAAAATATATTATAACAGTGTTGATGATAAGTTTTATTATACTGAGAGAACCCAAATAGCAGAAAGCCAAGTATTTGATCAGGGATATTGGTCTCAACAGGGTCGTGAAAATGCATCTAGGGAGATGATCAAAGCTATTAGGAAAGGTGTTAGTGAGATACTCAAGTATACTGGTCGTTTTTCTGATAGTAATGTGGATAGTGTTCTATCGCTAGGTGTAGGAGACTCAACTGATGATACAAAAATAAACTTCCTGTCTCATCTGGATGTAAGACCGGGCTCTAGGTGGGTATATGCTGTTCGTATACCAAGGGAACTAGTAGAATCAATTTCCGAAAATGATGATATTTTTATATCTTATGATGAGTTTGAGATGACTCCGCTAGAAAGAGCGGGCGTTTTGTTGGATCAAAATAAAAATAAAACCTCAAATAAGCGAGCGATCGAGGCAGGCAACTTAGTAGTACATTTGCCCAGAGTAACTAAAACTTTATCTACTTATGCAGAACAGTTGCAAGAAGAGGACATCACTCCAGAAGATTTATTAGGTATTGACTTATCAAAAGAGATTAGAACATTGGATGGTTTTATGGATGATCTCTCTCTGGCTTGTCTTTATAATAAAGTTCGATTGAGTGATGATGATATTATAGAGTTCGCATTTACTGATGAATACAAGTTAGAGTACTTCACATATAATGGTTATTTGATGACCAGGGGTACTGGAAATAAGGATTTCCACCCAAGAGACGAAGAGGATGAAGTACCAAACAAGGCTCAAAAGGTACTTAATACATTTTCTGATTCTACTCCAACAACATTTAGTGCTGTATATAATAGCGAGAGAATATATAATGATTACAGTATTGTAGACGAGGATAATCTCAAACCCTGGCCAGAGTTCTTCAGAGACTATTTACAACCCTCCGTAGAAATATCAGCAGAAAAGATCAGGAGAAAGTCGGCTAACTCTAAAGCCAATGCTCGCCGAAGAAGAAGAAAAAATATATTTACAAAAGTATCCGAACTTGCCAGAGAAGGAAAAGATATAGAGGACTTCTATCGGAGAATAAACACCAGTAGGAATCCATATTATCAAATCGGACGAGCAGTAACAAGCATTGATTGTGATACAGGTCAGGCTGCCCTATTAAAAGATGTCATGAAAATTTGGTCATTGTTTGATTCAAGAATTTCTATGAGGGGTAAAATTCGACAAGCCATTCTTCTCCTTCGAGATGAAGTGATAAAAGACTCTGCAACCAGAGCTTACCTAACCCAAGCACTACAGGCAGAAGAAAATCCACAGCTTTTTATACGGGATATAGAAAAACAAGTTAATGAACAAATATTTTGCAGCTTAGATGTTCTTGGTAATGTCATAGAGACATCTTTTCTAGATCCCAAAGATATGAACCCAACAGTAAAAGCCGAAGGCGCAACTGATGCGGCAAAAGCCCCTTCTCCATTAAAAGTAGAGTTGAAGGTTCCAAAAGGGTGGAAAGGTGTTCAGAAATCTCTATTCTCAAAAGATTCAGATTTCTATGAAGAGTTAGTAATCAAAATAGTTACTGCTTATCTTAAATCTGTTGCTGTAGGTATTGGCAAGGATGTCATCAAGGCAGCACTGGGTTGTGGACCAGATGACAATCGATCTGATGTTTTGGATGATGCTCTAAGAGACTTGAAATATGGATTGCTAGATCTTAACCAATATGTTGATGATCTTAATTTGATTGAGATAGCAAAAAGTGTAGACCTTGTCAATGTTTCTAGAGAAAATGTTGACGGAACCGAACAAGTTACAAAAACCGATCCAACAAATAGACAGTTGACAGCACTGATAACAGATGTATCCTATATGTGTACACCGAGAGAACTAGATCAGCTTATATTTGGCTCCGCTCAGAATATTCTATACGAACTTATCCTAGAGACAGTCAATGATGGTGTTATAACTTTCCCAATCGATAGCGATATTGATGCCAATGGCGATGATGATATTGTAACAAGGACAATTGATCCAACCGTGTACGGATCTTTTGAGTTTACAAAAGAAAAGATCAAAGATTTCTTCATAGCGCTCGGCGATGCCCTAAGAGATGAGGATATCGAAGATATAGCTCAACTTAACATATCACCACTTGATGCATACTGTTCCAACCTAGACCCTGATCTCGGGTTAGAAAGATTAGGATTCAAAATCAGCCCAGAACAACTTGAAGCACAATATATTAGCATAGCAGAGGATAAAATAAATAAAATCAATGCTTTGTGTGACTGGTTGAAAGATTTAGACAATATTCTTAGAGGACTAGAGGATCTTCTAAATGACTTGCCTATAATGAAACAATACGAACAGATGCTAGAATATATTGCATTTGTTTCTAATATGTTATGGAATTGTTTGACTGAATGGTGGGCTAGTCTTTGGGATGAAGAAATAGAAAAAGATCGCACAAATGTTATCAACATATATTCCTCCCGATTTGGTAAAGATCTCTTCTATGCAATACGAGGTCTAATATCAAAAAGAATAATGATGGCACGAGTTTACTCTACAGGACAGATCGGTGCTGCGACATACACATATGTAGCACCATCTCCTAAGGAATACTTAGGAGGCAGCAAAGTCTCGCCGATTATTTTACCCTATCCACCACCAGAAATTATTGATGATGATACAAGCTGGCTTCCATTAGGGCCATTTGATGACATAGAGGCAAGATTAAAGGACGGTGAATCTTCATATGCTCTAAGAACAGCACCGACAATACTCAGGGATAAACTTGTAGATATTACTCGTCGAGACAGAGACCAACCAGGTGAGACCAAGTGGGATAATCTATATAATCAATTATCCTCTTATATAGATGCGTCCCTTTTGGATACTGAACCTGATCAGTGGATTAGTTTTGGTCCAACAGAAGATGCAGTTACTGTTATGACCATAGAAAACATCAACGCTGAGCGACCTGGTGTCCAGATCGCCCGAAGAGTAAAAACTGGTCTAAGAGGAAGTCAATTTGAGGTCATAGCTAGTTATCTGCCAGAGCCTGATGATTTTGAGCCTGACTCAGAGGGTGTTGATTATTATAGGCTTTTGTCTAATATCGGACCATCGAATCTCGGTGGACCAATAGTGCAAGGTCCAAGGCGGCAGATGATAATGCCTTCGAGGAATAATGAAGATATCCGTAATATTATCGACCACTCTATGTTTGGCGTAAACTCCAACCCGGTTGGCGGAGTAGATATAAGAACTCCTTCTATTTCGGTTTCTAATTGGAGAGTTTTTATTGACGAGACAATCAACTATTCGTTTTATGAAGACGAAGGCAAGTCGAGAATGAAGACTTGGCTTCGGGGTACGAACAAACCTCTTTATGCGCCGAACGATGAAAATTGTGTTACCAACAAAGAAGTGTCCATCGCTAGTTCAATGATCTTAGCAATTCAGGCAAGGTTGCAAAGATTCTTTATGAACACTGTTTCTATAGCGAGTTCTTATCCGCATTGGAATAGTCTTGGTACCAAGAAACTAGTTACTGATTATTTAACTAGAAAAGTATATGATGACCTGGAATCAAAGGGTTTATCTAATGTATTTTTTGAATATGCAGATGTTATCAATAGAGTATATGTAGATTACCCTGATAATAATATTTCACCACTTAATGAAAATAGTCCTAGAGATTTTATACAAAGCTTAGTAGAGCAAGTTTACTCTTCGATGCTGATAAATGTATCAGAAAATGTATATTTAGCTACAAAAACTTCACCGTATTCTAACAGTACGACCCACGATCGCTACAAGGAACTGGTAAAGGCTTTCTATGTTCTGTTATTATTGCGCCTAAATGCTGCGATTACAGCACAGAATTATGAAGTTTTTGGAATTACGGGAGAAGTGGCTGTAACAAGTGCAAGGGATTTCATAAGGGATGAATTATTCGATGATAATAGTGAACTAACACCCGAAGGCTATTATTATGGTGCTTATTATTACCCAATTGGTTTTTTGATAGCTCAATATCTAATAGCCACTGATAGTATAGTTAATATAACAAGGAACTTTAACGATGGGCATTACAGAAGCCTTGTAGAAATAGCCAATGCTGACGATGGAATATTATCAGCTATATCAGAAAACGAGACAAGTAAATTTTCTTCTGATTATGTTGGGTTTCCTTTTGGAATAGTGACTGGTAACGGAGTATATAAAATATTATTCTCAATAAATCAGGCGAGTAAACGACTACAAGATCTCAGTGTGATTCTCGGAAGAGACGAAGATACATTTGATGATCATTTACAACTATATCTAGAAAACAGAGAGGTTGAGGATGCTAACTATAAGACAGACATCCCAGGAATACTTGATAGATACAATACTGCGGATCGCCGGCTTAATGATGCAATGAGAAACGATGATGAGGACGGCGAGCGCCGGGCTCGAAGAGAGCTTGGCGAAATTAGAGCAGAGCTTTTGCCTATAACGACAAGTATATATCCAAATCAAATAATAATAGATTTTATTTCAGGGGTATTGGATGGATCCTTGCCTTCAATTGAGCAATCTTTTCCTTCAATATTGTCTTGGGCATCATTGAATCTAGATTCTGTAGGTTTTTTACGAGACTCATATCAGCAGTTCTTTGAAAACTACATAACCCCAGAGACAACTATCATACCTGAGATCGCAGCTACTGATGGCTATGAATCAATTGTCGCCCGTAGAACTCATAGTGCCGACAGTCTTCAGGAAAATTTTGGTATAACAGGCTTCAGCACTCTTAATGGTGTTATACTGGGATTTATAGAACAAGTAGAAAGATCCCGCACAGAGGATAATTACGAAGAGTTTGAGAAAGAAGAAATGGAGATAAAAATGATGCTAGGAGAACGGCGACGATGACAAAAAGGCAAGGCATATCCCCAAAGTTACCGCTATCTTATGATCCTATAGATGGTCCATACCGTCTAAA
>CEPG01016657.1_pt1 | contig 10528 bp, 4 predicted proteins | sample 530551 | NCBI WGS metagenome assembly CEPG01 (sample SAMEA2620384, study PRJEB7988) | marine metagenome | biome: marine biome (ENVO:00000447); feature: surface water layer (ENVO:00002042); material: "saline water (ENVO:00002010), including plankton (ENVO:xxxxxxxx)" | depth 5 m | reverse complement strand
TCAACAGCTTGCTGACTTTGCCATGAATAATAGGGTGTATGGCTTTATGAATAGAATAAGTCAGGGTATAGGGTGTGTAGTATTCGTTCGTTATCGCATTTTCAGTGGCGATATACTGATCATCTGCTATTTGACGATTCCATTTACCAACATCATCGAATCCACCCCAGCCAGTGTATTTTTTAAGCTCTTCACGTTCTTTGTCTGTGATGTTTGCGCCAGTCTTTGTCGATAAGATAGAGATGGCTTTTAGGTTCGCATTTCCCCTCTGTGTAAGAGTCGTGGGGAGCTTGGGGATAGACTGAACCTGTGTATGCACCTTCGCTTTGCCTTCCTTCTTTAAGGAGGCAAAGCGCATCGACAGTGCTTCGATTATTGTACGTTCTCTCTTGTTCATGGGATATCCTTATCCTTATCTATTTCTTTGAGTTTGGCCCAAATCATATTGTTTAGATCTTCTTCGTCGCCACCTCTCAGGGTAAATGCGCTCTTGTTCTGCACTAAAACATGTTCTTTACCATCATTAGCAAGCTGTAAATGAGCCTGAAACGATAGCCAATCAACAACATCATATTTATGGCCGATCCAGCTAGTTGAACGTTTATTTTTAGGTACAACAGTCACCAATTGAACGATAGAGTTATCAGCCAATTCTTCATGTTTATCCAAAATTTGACCTAATTTTATTCTTTTATCTACTGTTGTCGGATATTTGGATCGTTCATTTTCTGTTATGAGCACCATAATTACATTTCGATCAAAAATATCTTGCTCAATAGGGTATACAGACCAGTTTTTCAATCTTTTCTTAGCGGTAGCCTTCGTTTTCTTCTTTTTCGATTCAGATAGGAGCTTCACTATATCGTCGGATATGTAAGGTTTAAGACTTTCTTGGAATCCAGCTAGGTATTGTTTCGCTTCTTCTAGGGGAACGTATATGTATTCTCTTTCCAATTTTGGGGTTGCTTTACCCTTTGACATATTTAAGTTAATGAAACCAGTTTGTGATGTTGCGATTTTATACCCAGCCTTTTTAAGATCACCTTGAATAGTTGCTTTTAGTAGTTGGGAACTATCCAATATGCGTTTCAATTTAACCTTACTAGGTATTCTTCCTGAGATGTAAGTCAGCATTAGAAAGAATATCCCGATAGGAGATTCATAGACAAATGCTATTTTTGTTGGCATTTTTTCTAGGCTTTGTACAAACTCATCGAGATTAGATATCTTTTCCTTTTTAAGGGTCAGATCATATCCCGCCTTATCTTTACTAGTCACAAAAGACGTTTTATAGACGGTCAGCTTTCCTTCCTTCGATGTAGTTTTTACCTTCGATCTAGTTTCTTTCTGTGGGGGTTTTTTATAATCCACACCTGAGTTAAAAGGTATTGTACCCCCTCCCCGATCGAACAGATCATAAAGTATTACACTACCTATTGTTGTAAATACATTTCGGAATAAGAATAGATTCTTGGCCCATGATTTGTCTGATTTTTCTGCCTCTAAGCTCATATCCCAGCCAAATAATGATTTAAGGGGATTCTCCATTTGAATCTCTAAAATCACGTTCAAGTACGTTTTGAGAGAGTCTTTAAAAGGGACTAGGTATCTATCTTTCACCTCTTTTTTGTACTTTTTATGCTCAGGGTCTATAACAACCCGATCTATGAGATTCAAATCCGACGGCAACACCTTCGACATGGCGAATTTATTATCTTTTTTCTTCATAACATCAGCTATTTTGAGCCTAAATAATTCAAGGAGAAAGTCTAATTGCAAAGATACTGATTCCATTTCTCTTGTGTGTGTTATGCGCTGCTTTACCGCATAGTTTTCTTTAAGGTCACTCCAAAAAGTTTTCTCTCTGAACACCATTTCGTACATCTGCACTCTGTACCACGTCTGAGTAGTTTTATTGTATAAGACAGGTGCGTACTGTCTAGCCTCATAAATATAGATTGGTTTTTTTGTGTAATCTGTATATTTCCCATCTTTATATCGCATCTCCCATGAAAGAGGTCTTGAATCCTCTTTCATCGGAGAGTAATGAGTTTTTGCCATTGGTATAAGTCTAGGAAAATGTGTATTGTCAGGGTATTTTGCGTGAAGGAAGGCTCCCACCTGCTTCCCTATATCCTGAGAAAAAATAAGGATTTTACGGCCCTTCCTCAGAGCCAATGTGTACAATCCTAATCCCATAAGCTCATACCCACCATCTTCTAGTAAATCCACGATATCAAAATCCTCAAACAGAGGTAGGCCCTTCATATCCTGCACAAAGTCGTTGAATTCTAGTTCTATGGTATCGCTATCTATCTCATCGAATCTAGCTTTGAGAGCTATTACAATGGTCTTTTCTTTGTCGTTCAGCATCACTTTACTACCTTGTCTGCATAGTCTTTTGAGGTTTCCTGCCATTCCTCTTCATTTCTTATCTCTTTGAGTATGGAGAGGATATATTCATACATCGCTTTTGCTGTTTCTTCAATGGGGAGAGCTTGTATCAATTGTGGAAGATTTTCTTTAAACTCATTTTTTCCCATATCGGAGTGATCAGAGATTAATAATGCTCTCTTAGATTCTATGTGCCCATCTTCTCCAAATCCCATGAAAATACTTTTAGGAGGTTGATTTGATAGGCTTGTGACGTTGTAAATAGCGACCTGATTGTACTCATTAGTCCAGATAAAGAATTTAAAGATAAACGATCGTGCTACCAATTTACGTTCTATCTCATTGTTGCTAAAAGCCATCTTTTTAAACATAGGAATCGTTATCTTTACTTTTCCCAATTCAGACATTCTTAAAAACCCTGATCCCTTCGGCCTAATAAAACTGACCTTGTTCTGTTTTGCGTCCAGCCAAAAATTAGCTGAAACAAACTTTTTTATATCAGCACCGTAATTATCTTTGAGAGCATCGAAAATACGTTGCATGTGCGCTGTGGTGGGGTTTTTATCATATGTTTTGCCTTTACCCCTAGATTTGGGCTTTGATTTGGGCTTCTCTTTTGCACCTGAAAAGTCCTTCATATGGTTCAGAACCTTTAAAAAGTACGTTTTAGCATTTTGTCTACGGGGAGAGATATCACCTCCCCCCATTAAAAGGATATCTTTGTATTGCCCATCATCGATCAACACTCTTTTATTTGAACCCCATGCTTGTACTGCTGAGGTGTGACCAGCGACTGAGAAGATGGATATTTGCATATCCATCATTCGGTAAATAGCAAAGTATTCAGTCAGTCCGTTTCGGATATGAGCATGCACATAGAGGTCAATGGGGAGCTTGGGGTGGGAGTGATGCAAAGTTACCTCTTCTTTTTCAAATCCTACATCATCTGTCCCTTCTAGCCACTTGTCTACATTGTCGTTCATAAATTCGAAAAAATCAGTATCCAGAGGCATTGCAATAAGCATTTTCAAGGAACCACTTGAATAGCCTATATTTACGGGGTCGGGATTTGCAATGTAATATCTTTGATCTGTGCCTGATCTTGTCGTTTTACATACATTTGCGTTGAATAGACGTAAATATTCGGTCACGATCGGAGTGCGCTTCTTGTGGTCTTTTGTGCGGATATAGTGTAGCCTATTCTGCATCTTCATTACCATATCTTTGTTTTCTTTGCTTAGTCCATAGTATCCCTTATAGTGACACATGGGTGTGACTCCTAGTACCGAATCTTTATAGAATTGGGCCACCTGATCAGTATAAAAATATCTTCCACTACCTGACCCACACGCATCTTTTTTGTGTTCTCTTAATGAGTATTTTTCAGAGTAAAACGGACGTACAAAAGGGAATTTTTTACCTATATCGTATTTCCCTGCCGCCTTTATTTTTTTGTCGGCAAACTCCTTTAATGGGGTTTTAAAAGAGTAATTTTTGTCGTGTATCCATATCTTATTATTTCTGTGTGCAAATTTAGCAAAGAATTCCGATGGAACATCACAGCTTCCTACATTGGTCTTCCAACCCATTGCCTCAAAGTCTTGACCTTCATATGTACCTTTTAATCCCCTGATATCAACATAATAGGGTTCTTCTACGTCGGTTTTAAATGGCGATTCGCTAGGCTTATCCTCTTTTTCGACTCTTCCTACCTCTACCGTCTTTTTAAAGGCATTGATAACCATATCGGGAATCCCGATCGCTTCCAATAAGTCATAAAACCTATTGAGAATCGCTGTCTTGGTCTTGGCTCCACTTTTATGTAAAGCCTTCGCCTCATTGGAACGATGTAAAAAAGCTTTTGATAGAGTCTTTTTCAAATTAAAAGAATCTCCCTCCCATAAGTAGTTTTTCCACTCATCATTTTTAAATATCTCATGGAGGGCAACAGCTACGTTGTAAAGATGGGTATTTCTAATTTTAGGGTCTTTAAAGTTTTCTTTGAGAGCATAAAGCTCTTTATATATGGTTCGATCCAGCTTGATATATCTATCCTTCTCAAACTGACGCATGCTTTGTTCTTGCAATTTAGGCATGATCTCAGTTCTGACCTCAGCATGTAGCTTTTCAAGAGCCTTTTTTACATAATCAAAGAGGTATTTTTCAGTAATAGGCTCCTCAGGAGGGTGCTCGTATTTTCTGATAAAGTAATTTTTTGTCTGTTCTAAAATCTCATTTTTACTCATAGGAGAGAGATTATCATCGAACATCTTTTTTATTTTTTCTAGGTCTGAGAGATCATCTTTAAAATTCGCTTCCAGTGATTCTATGGACTTGGATCGCATTAATTCTTTTTTCAAAGAGGATTTTTTCTCCATAATTTTGCTCAAATACTCAATGATATATTCTCTGAACATTTGCTGCTGCTCTTCGTCTATTTCCCCCATCAGTCCCGCATCTTCTTCAATCTCTTGTACCACCGATGCGAATCTATCAGGCAATGCGTTCAAAATCAGCAATTCGATGTTTCGTGGTACGACTACTTTCATCATATTATCGACGTACCACTGAGTATAAAATGGTGATACAAATCCTGCTTTTGTCGTGTCAATAATAAGATTTTCGGACGCATTTCCTTCGTATATCCAATCTTCTATATCATTCTTAGAGCCTTTATATTTGAGTCTTGATCTCCCATGAGTAGGATCGCCCAGCGATATTCCATACTCATCATCTGAGATTTTGAAAATCACAAACATATGAGGGGCTATTTCTTTTCGAACATTGCTCAATTCACTCTCTTGTGGATTCGATACAAGCTCCTGAGCAAGTCGGGGAGGAAGAGTGTGATTTACAAATATTGTATATGCTACCTCTCCATATTCAGAGGGATCATCTTTATCGAACATTGTTGATCCCCCAAAATCTAGTCCTGTCTGTCGCTGCCCATTTGTATAGTTCTCACCTGCTTTAATGTATTTGACGATATCCTTTACACCTTTTGAGGGGTCGCATGTTTGAGTCATGCGCTTAAAGTATAGGCCCAATGCTACACCCAATTTCCCCATTTCACAAACAGGGTCAGGGCCGAACATGGACGTTTGCTGTTCGCAATCTCTTTGATAGTCAGCCAGAGCATCAGAATAGCTTTTATAGCGATTTTTGAGCATGAATTGTCTAGCTGTTTCCAGCTTGGGGAGAAGATCAAACTCTTCGAAAATTTTCCCTTTCTTTATCTTTTGATCCAGTGCTGCCAGTGATGGAAGCACTGAGATAATTGCGATCTCTTCCTTATCGCTGCCGAATCCCTGACTAATGATCTTTGGAGGCATATATTTACCGACCAATACAGAGGTAATGATATCTAGTGCAATCGGACGTGTTGATAGGGTTATATTGTTCAATTGGGCTGCCTGTATCTCAGGCAATAGGTCTAGGATACTGTTTGTGAACGCAACATTGCCATTGATAAACCGTTCTACCGTCGATACACTCAGAGCCATCGGATTAGCTATCTCTCCCAGCTTCGTATTCTTAGTTATACCTAAACCCCTTGCTCTTGATAGAGCTTGTCTGAGGGGTGTTTCCTTGCCTGCTGTACTCTCTTGTGATGCACCAGCTAATTGTATCGCCTCAGCAATAGATAAGGGTGTGCCGTCAGTGTGGAATACCTGCCTGACCAATAAAGAGCGAAACCCCTGCTTTGATTGCTTATTATACACGTTGAACCATCGCTGTTCTGCTTCCTTTACATACTCCTTATACTTGGAGTCAGAGGCAATAAGGAAGGCGATTGTACGACCGTTGCCAGCTAGTACAAAGTGTTTCCCTTTATTGTCCTCCCATACAACGGGCGCACCCAACGTCGGATCACCCGATGCTACTAGCATACGGGTGGGATCAAACTTATTGGCTATTTTACGAATCTTTGCCGATTCACCAACCGAAGATAAGTCCCTAGCCTGAAATTCTTCTAAATATTCTTTGTTTGGTTTAAAGTCAGGAAGGTTTGAGGCAATAGCCCCCCTGCGTCCATCAAGGGACGTAGGGAGGGTTTTATAGACCACCATATACTCACGACCTGCTGCATCAAATAAGGGCTGCTGTGCGGAGCACTGAGAGGGTAATACATTGAATCTATCTCTGAGTGCTTTAATAATTATTTCACTGCTCATCTTAATCCTCTAATGCTCTGAATCGTGGTAACAGAGCTTGTATTATCATATTATCTTTCTGCACCGAACGCATGAGGATATCTACCCTCTTATCAGATTTGGATTTGCCTTCGGAGCATAGACTTTTGTCTAGCAATCCCTTTTTCCGAAAAAGCCGATATATCGCATCAACCATATCAACAAAGTTTTGTCGGGTATTTTCCTGAATATATCGTCGTTCTTTCTTTGTGAATTTGGTCTTTTTAACGGGCTTTTTAAAGGAAGCATTGGGATCACCAATATCTTTTCGCACCTGAGCTTGTGCCTGCTTGGTGCTTAGACCCTTCCATTTATATTTCCCTAATTTCTCTTTCAGGCCGTACCATTCCCCCATTGCATGACGATATTGGGCTGCCCATCTATCCTCTAATGCTTTCTCTAAGCGGTTTATTGCTCCTCCCCCTTTTTTGAAATTGGTGTCAGCCCACTCTCTATTCGTTTTAATTTTTTGCCGTAAAGAAAGAGGAATTATACTGTTCTCATCTATCGGATCAGCCCATATTGAGGACTTACAATCTCCACCACAAAGAAGAGAGAGAAAAGCTTTTGTCTTGTCCTTCGCTTTAATTACAGAGCATAGTTGAGGTTTTATTATTGACCACAGTGTTTTGTAATACTCATTTTTATCTTTATTGAGCATTACCTCCTGAACGGATTTGCTAAATTCGTCCCATTCCCCTAAATGTGCTCTAAATTCCGTCCTATTAGGATCATTGACGTATACCAAATACCCATATTTTCTCTTAATTGCACTTGTACCAAACGATGTATTAGGGTCTTTTGCATGAGTTAATTCGTGACGAATCACTCTTTTTAGAGAGTTCATGCTATTCCAGTACACTAATGGATCAGAGATATAAGTTCTTGCAAATGAATCTTTATGAGCATACCCATTAACATAAACATCAATAGCCATTATTGACTTTCTTCTGTCGCCCCATGTTCTAGGGCCAGCATCATATCTTTCACCGCTTCGATGATCTTTGTATATTTCAATTCCCTGTACTCCACTAACAGGATCAAATAATTTCCATTCCTCAGTATCAGAATAAGCACTTAATTTTTTACCAATAATCCTGAATCTTTGTTCTCTTTTAGGAGTGCGCCCAGTATGAGGAGAAGAGGGTACAAAATCTTTGGAGAATAGTCTATCGTTCTCTATTCGTTCTCCTGATTCCTTCCATTCTCCAAATATCAGACCTTCGATGTGCGCTATGGCTTCATCGAATACTGCTTGATCTTCGGGTGATAGCTTTATGGGATTAGGATTGTCTGTGTACATTAATCCTCCAAAGACTCAAATCGTTGTAACAGAGCTTGTATTATCATCTGATTTTTAGGCTTGTGAACCGAACGCATGAGAATAGCTGCCTTCTTATCAGATATCCGTTCATACTGCGCATCATCGGATATACAAATTGAGGGGTCTAGTAATCCCTTTTTAGAAAAGAGAGAATAGATTGCATTGATCATATCGGTGTAATTATCTTTTCGATAGGCCCGTATCCGATTGCGCTCTTTCTTTGTGAATTTGGTCTTTGGCTTAGGTTTTCGCCCACCTTCTTTACGAAATTTATCTAGTTGTGCAAAATAGACCTGTTCCCAATATTTTTTATGCTGTCCTTCATAAAAGTCGATGATGCTCTCTATCTCATCATCGTCAACCGTCGCAAAATTTTTATTGTGCACCAAATTTCTAGCCAATTGATCGGGTACAAATCCCTCTCCTGACTCCATGTATCTGATAAATCGCTTGTTAAAATTCTTTCTGCCCTTATGATTCAACACACGAGAGCACCAGCTATCCCTTATTTTCTCCCATACATCTTTGTAATACTCATTTAAATTACGATTTGCATAAACAAACTGTATCTCTGACGTTAGATTATCCCATTCACTCAGATGAGAGCGGAATTCTGCTCTCTTAGGATCATTGATATAGGTTCCAAATCCGAATTCATTCGAATATGCACTTGTTCCACCAGTCGCAATCGCTTGTGTACCAATCCTCTTTTTCGTGGGGTCTTTTGCATGCGTTAATTCGTGACGGAGAGTGTTTTTAAAACCCAAATACGAATTCCAAAAAGAATATGGCTCAAAAGTCTTTGCCCACTCAAAATCTTTTTTTTTCGGCCAGCCATTTAAATATACGAATAAGTGTAGTCTTGTGACTCTATGTGTTTCGGTTTTTCTAAATGTTTTTAATTCACCATATGTAAAGCCAAAGAGATATTTGTTCTTATTATGCTCCCTTTTAGAACCCTTTACAGTAATCGTTAAGGGAATTGGGCCTGTTCCTGCACGATCGATTATTACATCTTTCTCATAAATTAGTGTATTGGCTACTTGTCCTCTCTGAGTCGCCCATTTACCGAACATCAAACCTTCTAGTGTATCTAATATTTCATCATATATTTCTTGCTCTTTATGAGAGAGCTTTATCGGATTCGGATTTTCTACATATTGGATATTCATAATTTTGCCTAGAAATAAAAGAGGGGAGGGAGATAACCCCCTCCCCAAACACAAAGGAGATCTGAGTATGTGTTTAATAATATCTGCGTCGTCTAGCGGTATTTCGCCTAGTACGGTGACGTGGATTCGATTTTGTACCGACAATCTGCTGAAAGGTTTTGCCTTCGCTGAGGAGTTTTCGAACCTTGTCTTCCACAGCGGGAACGTCTTGGGTCTGATATCGCTTCATGGTTTTTGCGATATTATCCACTAAGTCTTGCTGTTTTTTCTGTATCTTAACAAGCTCGGCTTTGAGTGCTCCCGTTTTACTAGCAATCATCTTTTTCAATATAGGGCCAAATCCCTTAATGCTTTGAAAAAGGGTCAATCCATTGAGCCAATCAAAGATATCTCTATCAATTTTCTGATCTTTATTCCCCACTTTTATCGTTTGCTGTGGGTATTTAAATTTTTCATCAGGGTTTTTTTTTGAGGGTACATAAAAGTCGTATAACGGTTGCTCTGAATAGAGATGGTTATGATCTCTGACACTCATGGGATATGCAAAGTGCATCTGTGGATTCTGTTTGAGCGAAGCCAATCCTTCGGCCCCTTTATCCAATGCTCCCACTATTCCCTGTAAGAGTCGTCTATCTTCCTCAGACAGTCCATCACTTTGAGTCGCACCGCCAGTTTGAGTCGCACCGCCAGTTTCGGGTTGACCAGTAAGTTTCTCTTCTTTGTCCTTTATTGCCTCATTCATTTTCTTTTGAAGAGTCTTAAAAGTCTTAGCTGTTGTTTTGTATCCAGCATCTTTTAGAGCTTTTTGAATAATCTTAGCGGCATCAGGATATTTGTTGCCTGAATTAATGAGTCTATCAAATGCTTTGTCTATGTAGTCCACACTAAAATCAATTTGCTGTTGATCTCCTCTTTTAATCTTCTCATCAAGACCTTCGAAATTGTCAGCAATAGTGGTCGCATCATCTTTTGCATTTTCTAGGGTATATGATTCTTTAAACGGCTCTGCGGAGATAGTTACATAACTCTTTATTGTACTTTCCTCCCATGATGGAGTATCTTTGCTCCACATAGGAATATCAAATTTTTCCTCCACTAGATTGTAATTTTTCTCTAATACAGATTCCAGTTTAGCCACTAGATCATCATACTTCTTTTCAGTGTTTAAAGGTTCGGTTGATTCAATAATCAAGCTGTAAGTTCCGTTTCCACCAATAGAATCACTATAAAATTGTACTACTGTTCCTTTTTTACTCACACCTTTAATTGAGGTCAGCTTAGATTCTAAGTCCTTTTCCACCTTCGAAATTAATGTTTTTGATAGCTTTTGTGACTTTTGAGGCTGTGGTGGCTGTGGTGGCTGTGGTGGTGCGACAGTTTTACCTGTTGCTTTTGCTGCGTCCCGTATAAGCTCTCTATACGAATCGGAGAATGCATCAATATTT
>CEPG01008253.1_pt1 | contig 10616 bp, 16 predicted proteins | sample 530551 | NCBI WGS metagenome assembly CEPG01 (sample SAMEA2620384, study PRJEB7988) | marine metagenome | biome: marine biome (ENVO:00000447); feature: surface water layer (ENVO:00002042); material: "saline water (ENVO:00002010), including plankton (ENVO:xxxxxxxx)" | depth 5 m | reverse complement strand
CTCCGGGTGGCGGTGGTGTGTCTTGTACTTGCACATCGGGAGGTAAATTAACTGTTGGTTCAAATCCACTTGGTAAAGACTGGGGTGGTTCGCCAAAATCTAATGATGTGTCCTCAATTTTGCCTGCTGGTGGAGGGACTGGTCTACCGACAGCAATTTGATCTGCTGGGCCAATAATCTGTCCATCTGGGCCAAAGATTTCGGTTGGTCTAACACCCTGTCTAAATGGGTCCACGGGTGCTGGTCGTCCTTGGGGTGGGCGTGCTATGAAAGCTCTAGCATCTTGCCCGAAACCTTTATCACCCGGCTTTAGATTGATTTGTTGTTGTAGTCTTTGCCTAAACTCTTCTGGTGTTTGTCTTTGTTTGAAGGTTTTACTTCCTGCTCTTATATTTCGAGTTGGAATATACTGCATCAGCTCATCATCCGACATGTCTATTAATTCTTGTAAGCTGGGTAGATTCGGTGGTGGTGGTGTTAGCCCTAAACCGGGTACAAGTTGTGTTGGAGCTAAACCACCTTGTGTTCTAAGCCCTGAACCGGGTATAAGTTGTAGAGCATTTCTTACAGGCATAGCTCTTTGAATTAAGCCACCTTGTTGCATTTTAGGAACTAAATTTCTGTTCATTCTGAACTAGGTTGTGCAGAGGCTTCGAAAGCATCCATGATTTTATACATGTTTGCCATACCTCTTTCCCTATCCTCCTCAAAAGACGGCACTAAACTTAAGATGCCACCTTGGTTTTGTAGTTCGAAAGAACCAGCTCCTCGAACTGCTCGTCCTGTCATTACATACTCGCCATCGCTTAGCATAGCAGGTATGTCGTCACTGGTTTCTGTGCCAGCTCCATTGATCGGACCATCTCGTCTAGGAAAGTCCTGTGGCTCTATTTCGCCACCTTCTCGGAACCCTTGGACTGCACCACCCTGTGCATACTGCATGACTGGGCCTCCAGCTTGCATACCTCTGGCTAAGCCACCAGTCAAATCTTCTAAACCGTTACCGTAGACACCGCCACCGTATGCCATGTTTTTTTCTATGTTTTCTATAGCACCACCGAGAGATGCCATTCTTGGTTGACCTCCTGAAAGTTCAGGTATAGTACCTTGCGGTAGTAAACCAAACTCAACAGGATTTGGAGCTGGTTGTCCCATCCTTCTTGCAATCTCTGCTTCTATATTATATCTACCACTAGCATCCATGGTTGTTAGAGGGGTCAAAGGGACACCCTGTGCACGCTTAGCTTCATCGAAAGCTAGTTCACCCAGTTTAGCCGCAAGTGCTCCAGCACCAGCTAATCCTAAGAGATTGCCAACGCCACCGCCTCCACCACCAGAGCCTCCGCCACCAGTCAAAGCTCCAAGCAAACCAGACGTACCACCAGTGGCAGTTGGTGCACCTAGACCTAGGGCACCTGTTAGTCCTGTTCCTGCGGCTGGTCCACCTGCAAAAGTTGTGCCTGCACCACCAAAAGGCCCACCAGCAAAAAGATTCGAAAGTCCTGCTTTGATACTTCCCGCACCGCCAGCAATACCACCAGCTATGGGGGATATGCCGGGTATCCCTAGCCCAGCAAGACCACTTATGGCAGGACTCAAGAATTGCCCAACCCCTTGCAGTGCACCGCCTATAACTGGTATTTTAGTTGCTAGGCCTCCTAAACCGCCGAGCACGCCACCTAAAGCTGTACCCACACCGGGTACAAAAGCGGCTATAGGTGCAACTTTCCTGATGACCTTACCAACTTTACCGAAAACTTTTTTTAATTTTTTGAAAAAACCGAACTCTTCTAAACCTGTCATCGGGTTAAGACTAGCGACACCTGCCCCGACTATAGCTTCTTCTGGGTTAATACCGAGTTCCCTAAATTTTGTCTCTAACAATGACTCTACTTCTTCGTCTTCCAACATCTCTGGAGGTAGAACAATCTCACCTGCTCGTAAATGTGCTAATTCAGTGTCTTCGCCTTGTCCTGCCATGGCAAGTTCTTGTCCTAAGGAACCTAACGGAGCTTCACTTTTTATTTGGCCTCTTTGTGCAAGGATGTCTAATAAATTTTTGTCCTCTTCGCTCATATCTACCAGACCCTCTGGTATTACACTTTGTGCTTGAGGCACCTGTGGTTGTGGACTCATAGCCATAGGAGAAACACTAGAAACTGCTTGCTCTGCTATCTGTTGAGGAGACCTTGAAAGTTTGTTTATCATCGAATCTACTATCATGTTATTGTTACTGTTACACTCCCTAAACTTAAACTACCAGACAAACCTGTAAGATAAGTTTGATGTTCATACAGGTTCCGAAACTCAGTGCCATCAAAAGCCTGATGAACTTCCGTTGTTGTATTAAATATAATAGCTCCAGCCTGAAATTGCAATTCACTCAGCTCGGTTGCATTAAAACTTTTCACCAAATCTGGGTCTTGGGCATCTAGGTTGATTTCGAGTATTCTTACTAGCCTGTTGAAAGTGTCTGCATCTACAGTTTCTTTTTGTGCCAAAGGCAACCTTGTAGGCAGTAATTTACTCATTATTTTCTACCTGAAGGCACAATATCAACTCTTGTATCACCTAATCGCCACTTGTAATTCTTTCTATCCGTTTCGTTGTTATCATCATCCGACTCGAATCTTAGAACAAATTGTCGTGCCCGAGTTCGTAAACTTGAAAACGTGGTCGAGCCTTTTATTTGACTGGTTGAATCTGTGCTTAGTGTTTGATTGTTAAAATCTCTTCTTTTGACGACTAAATTTACTGCTGGGTCTTGGCTGGTTCCTGTTTCGTTGACGAAGAGTATGTCAGGCAAAACTTTGCGGAGAAAAACAAAATTGTCACCATCACCGATGTCAATATCAGCAGACTCAACGAACACATTATCCATAGCACTGTCATCATTGTTAAAACCCTTTTCATGTTCGAAAACAAACTCGTTAGATGAAACATCAGCACTAGCCAATGGTTTATCAAAAACTCCTGACTCTAGCCAAGCGTGTCTTTCTAACAAGCCAATCGACCACGAGCCTTCTTCATAATTATAAATTACATATCTGGATATTTCTCTAGTGCCATCTTCTATAGACGGATAAAAAAACCAGACCTCAGAAAATTCTTCATTCAAGGCGGCAAAACATTTGAAGGCTTGGTCTACATCCAAGTCAGAAAAAACATAGTCTTGCACAGAACAAGACAACTTTTGTACTGAGCCATTGTAAAAATAGAAGGCGTTTTTGCTCATAAAAAATACACCGTTTGGTGCGTTTACTGCCGCTTTTGGTGCTATCAGCCCTGCACCTTCATTTATTAAATTAATTGCAAAAGTCAGTGGTGGGCCTATGAAGTTCATAGAGTATAAGCTGGTATCGGTCCAGATTAATATTTCTTGTCTTGATTTAAGGCCACCTATGATCGAACTACCGCTGGACAATCTGAGAGAACCTGCGGTATTAGTATTTTTTGGTTCAAACTCTAACGGATTTTCTTGGTCGCTAAAAGCAACAAGCATAGGGTCAACTGTTCCTGTTCTGGAGCCACTAGATAGTGGGTCGGCCCCTAACACTATCAAGTGTCTATCAGTTTCGGATGTTATAACCTGTAATCCCTTGGTTGGAACTTTGTTTGCACCACTCGTTGTAGCCAGATTGACAGCTCTTGTCGAGACACCGTCATTTTCGACCCAGCGAAAAATGCCACCACCTCTAGGATTTATTATCAAATCTTCTCCGTAATTATCGTGAGTCCATATTCTTAACTGATTCGTTGCAGACAGAGTTGCCGCACTTCCCCATGAACCCTCATTCCAACCATTAGCACCCCAACCCGTTGAGGAGACAAAAAATTCTAGCCCAACATTAACTTGGTATCGGCCTACAACACTTGAGCCACCATTACCGCTATCAGATGAGTTGGCAAAGACAGTAGTGCCTGAGGTATTTTTAGCTTGTACCGTATATGAGTTAGCATTTATAACTTTTTCAACTTGATATTCTTGATTCAATACAGTTGCCGTTATGTTGCCCCCTAAAGAGGCTGAGCCACTGAAAGTCACAAAATCATCGACCACAGCACCATGACTCGTATCTGATACAGTCAAAGTTGCACATAAAACATTTGCAGAGTCACTATGAGAGGCGGCTGTTGTGCTTTCAATACCTCTGGTCAGCTGTGTCAAGTTGTTGCCATCTACAGCTTCATATCTTATTGTTTCACTATCTATTTGGATGACACCGCTACTAGGAAAACCAGATGAACTGGTCAAAGTCAACTCTGTGGCTGTATCTGTTATTGCTCCATTTAGTGTGTTGGCCACACCAGAAAAAGTCACATCACCCGCAGAGGTTGTTAATCTAAGCGGGGTGACATCATTGTATGTCCCAGCTTCTTCTATGTAATACTTTAAAGTGGTTCCAACCCCAAGGTATTTTTCACCTCCTAGTGCTATCCAACCATGCAAGGCCCTTGCTGAGCCTAGAATTGAGTTTGTGCTTCGTTTTTCCCAACCACCAATTTTTTCGACACGCCCCTTACGGAACCTTATAAAGTTGCCGTCAACCCAACCGCCTTCCTGACTATAATCAGTTTCCTCTTTGTTGATACCAGCTCTGAAATTTAATTTTGTAAATGGCATGGAAAAATTTTAGCACAAAGCAGAAAAAAAACACTTTTCATCAAATATTGTCTTTTCCAAAGATTTGCACATCTTTGCAAAAGCTGGTATAATGGACTATGTAGGCACAATAACGTGCCGAAAAGATGAGGAGATATTATGAAAATTTTTCGTGTATATCAGATGGAGACTGACAAAATACCCTGTGGTTTTACCACAATAGAAGTCAGGTCAATCGGCCACAAATATGTTTGGCTAAGACAATATCGTAGTGGTGCGTATGGTTTGAAACCAAAACAATTTAAAAAGATAGACCGCCAACTTTGGAACAGTCTCGCTGAAAGTAAGTATTTTAAAGAAGTTACTGATGAGTATAAGGAGGTAAAATAATGTCTAAGATAACTGACCCAGAAGAGCAACATGTTGCAAAAGTGATGTATGCCTTGCGACAGGCTATGGAAATAGAGCAAGCCAAACTGAAAGAAGGCGAGCAATTAGTTGCTAGTATAGATGTTAAAGATGGATTTACGAAAGTACACGTCTATCCTAGACCAATTAAAGAAAACGAATAACTGTTAAGCTAGTCTTATTATCGCACCAGTGGCAGTCGCACTAGGAAACACAATAGTGAAGTCGCCTGCTGTTGATGTTTTATCGCCACCGAAATCAATCGCACATACAGCTTTGTTAGAGTTGGATGTGTTGTAAATTAAACAACCTCTGGCAGTCACGGTAGCGTTGCTGAACGTCAAATCAGCAAAATCTACAATCGCTGTAGTGCCCGATGTTGTTGGTGTCACATTGGTTAGAGCAGAGCCACCACTCGAATAATTCGTGCCTGAGGCTTGTCCTGTTGTTACAAAAGCAGTAGAACCAGCACCAAGAGTTGCTGAACTGGTATAAAGTGCTAGTTTGAAAGAGTCAGCTCCGTTGGTGAAGTTATGACCTTCAACAAGTAGTTCTTGTTTGAAGCTAGTGCATATTGCAGATGTTATAGCCATTATAATTCCTTAATAATTTTAGCCATTTCTTCATGGCCTTGTTTTATTAGCAAATTTATCAGAGTCGTATCTCTCGACTCGATTGCATTTTTTATAGTATATAAGATTACAGTATAAATTTGGTTTTGAAAAGCGACAGCCTGTGCCTTGACATGGTCAGGTGCATCAACTGATATTTCACATATTTTTTTTGTTGCCTGTTGTGCCCAAAACTCGGGGTCATGGCCCTTACCCTCAGTGGCATGTACTCCTACTTTACCTAATACAAAGTCTCCTTGATTGCTCATCCTCTATAAGGTTCTGGTGGAACCACATCCTCGTTTATTTTTAGACCTTGTTCTTCTAATTTTTTGTTTATATCTTCAAATGGACCTACCAAATATCTTCCTTGGTGAGGCACAGCTACCAAAGGTTTTTCAAGTCTGTGGAAGCCGTATAGTTTGTGAGTCGCTGGCATGTTGTTATCAAGCAAAGTTGATCTGCCACTCACTCCTACCTCTATACCATTTTCCATACATTTACTTATCCAAAATTCAACACAGGCTCTTCCTGCCTCTGCAAAATGTAAATTTTCTTTGTAAGAAAAGTCTATGCCGAATAAATCTATTCTTTTGACTTTCATATAGAGTGCGTAAGCTACAGCAAAGGCTACAGTTGTGTTCATGTAGGCACATTTTGTGACATTACAGACCTCTTCCACTGGATAACGGATTGGATTTTTTATTCTTTCATCCAACTCACAGGTATAAACTGGCACCTCTGTTTCTCGTAGCAGTTTGACCATAGACTCTGTTTGTAATCCTGCATCATTACTATCAAAAAAACGACTTGCTGGGTCTAGCATAAAGATTTTATCACAGGGGTATGTGCCTCCAGCCGAGTTGATGCACCAAACCTCATCCCATGTTTGTCCGTTTTGTTGTCCGATTGCAAAGTCTACTTGCGAGATGCCTAGCCCGACTATCGCTACGGTTTTTACACTTTCTTCTGCCACTAAGATATTGAGCCACGCAAAGAATCGTATCTGTATTCATCTCGGGTTGCTCGACCCTCAGATATATTCTTCATCCGACTTATCGCCTCCTTGAATCTTGCCTCATATTGGGCAACGACATCAGGAGGTTCTTTTAGGAACACTGCTCCCTCTACTAATGTACCGTACAACAAGGCATCGGGATGGTCCGTTGACAAGAAAGTTGTACCGCTGTCACTACCGCTTGTTAGCGAGGCTGGTTTGTGTAAGTAATGTAGTTCGATGGTGTAGTCTGAGTTAGGCACAGGGGCCAGTTCAAAAGCTGTATCATCAAACAAGCTATAATATTTGGGTTGTCCTGTAGATGTTGTAGAAGAATACTCACGCATAAAGGAGGGATGCTTGTAATCTAGGTAGGAGTAACTACCACTGCTCACCACAGCTAAACTCATTGGTGCGTAAAAATCAGTAGGTGTAGCTAAAAACCTGTTACTGCTGGCCAAAGTCCCTTGCACATTCTTTCTCTGATTTGGTAGTTGCACCATAGAAAAGATGCGGTCTTCTGCTTCTTCGATAAAATTATTAAGTTGTGATGTGAAAGTGGATTCTGAGACCTCTAGGTAGTCTTGTACGGCAGTTTTTAGTGTAGCTAGTGTAAAACTCATGTTGTTACTGTTACCTCACCTAGGTTAGCAGACACGCTAAAAGTATCAAGTTTTGTTCCTAGGATACCATCGCCTACATTTGTATAAACTAAAAATACAGTGTTGTCCTCTTTTACATCGGGTCTTGCGTTTCTAATTGCCTGTGGGTCATCTGGTATGGACCTTCTTTGTAACTGAGGATGTTTGGGGTCAAACTGGTCAGGTCCCACGAGCAAACCATCCCATGTTTTTTTCATATCTCGTAATCTGTATCTAAAACCAGTTATATCACAGATACCGTAAGCACGTTTTCCTGAGGCAAAGCTCATGGTATATCATAGCTCCTAGTGCTTGGTTCTATTCTGAACGAGGCTCTGTCTTCATCTTGAGACATAGCTCTATCGAACTCTTCTTCATAGAGTTGTTTTAAAATCCCAGTTCGCTCTGGTGCTCGTTTCAGAGACATGTAGTAAGCTAACCCAGCGGTCAGACATGGGTAGAAACGAAACGGCAAATCCAGTGTATTTGTAGCCGCATCTGCATCGTCCATCCTTGTCAATACATTCATAACCACAGTGTAAGTGCTAGATTTATCTGGTGTTGGCCATACCGAGATTGTTGGAGTAAGTTGTTTGTTAATAAAAAATTGGTTGGGTTTGCCTGTGCTCGACTTGGTTGTTATATGTGCGTATTCAGCTCTCGACAGTCTAGTCATAGGAATATCTGTAGTTTCAGAGCCCACAGTTTCTCGTATAAAGACATCTAACACATCTATTGGTGCTGTAGGGTCGGTGCTGTCGATGTTGTAGCTTTTGGTGTCTTTGACCATAGTTACGGTCTTTTCTTTGATAGTCCACTGGTTTAAACCTCTGTTTGCCCACTCTGCTAACATAAGATTGATGCTTCTAGTTGCACTCTTCAAATCATAACCACTGCGTAACTCGAGGCCACATCTTTCAAAAGCCTCTTCTATATACTCAGCTACATCTAACTCAAAATCTTTACTACTCGATGTTGCCATTATTTCTTTTTATCTCCTTCACTATATAGGTTATCAAATGTTATGCTCGGGTCAATGTAGCTCTCGTGTCCCTCTGCTGAGTGCACCCATTGTGAAGGGGAGAAATCAGGAGGGCCATCGCCTGTACGCCACAAAGCAGGGTTGGTCGCTCTTACCCTGTTGTTAGGCAGGGCTACAAAATTACCAGTCCACTGTCCTGCATCGGTTAAATATAGCACATGTGATTGTTTATGTTGAGCAGGGTCATCGGCTATAGGATGGTCGGTATAGTCTACGGTGAACATATATTTACCCAGATGGAACTCGCCCCCAATCTTACAATACCAAGGGCTTGAACTGACTCTGTCTAAACTAACCACACTGTGATGGTGGCTCATGCAATCCCAAGGCTGGGCAAGGTGGTCTTCCATGGGTTCTGGCCACTCTGCTAACGGAACATCTGCAATCAAGGCTTGTATGGGCATCCTAGCCCACATAGCACCGCCATGTACGTTTTCATCTGGATAGCCTTCAAAATCTGTTTCACAACCAGTAAAAACAACCTGAAAGGATAAGGAGCGGTCTGGTAATGTGTTAACACCAAATGCTAAGGCATGAAGATACTCACCATGGTATTTTTGGTGGTTAGCCGTAAACTCTTTACGCACCCAGCATTTGAACTGGGGAATGTTTGATATTAAATATGCCACAATATTTAAGTAAATTTACCTTCTTCGTCCTATGATACCTTTGCCCGGTGCTCCTCTTTGTTGTCTTTTTTTTGCTCTTGGTTTTTTTGCTAATCTCTTCGCAAGTTTTCCAACTGCCCGACCTGCCGCTACACCTGCTCCGATTTTTCTAATAACTTGACCAGCAGGACTAGCCGCAACCAGTGCAGTAGCTACAGCTTTTGGAATGTTGCCTACTTTGATTGCAGACCTTTCTTGCTTCGCAACTCTGCCACCCTTCTGCATCATCAAAGAACCACCCGGACTCATTTTGCCAACAGGTAATCTTGGCACTATCCTTCTTTGGATTGGAGGCATCATTGGGCTTGCTGGTACAGGTCCACCCATACGCATTCTTTTCATAGCTCCACCCCGTGCCATGCCTTTACTTCTTTTCATGGCACCACCTTTAGCCATGCCCTTACTTCTTTTCATCGCACCGCCTCGAGCCATACCCTTACTCATTTTCATGGCTCCACCTCTGGCCATACCTTTACTCATTTTCATAGCTCCGCCACGGGCCATGCCTTTGCTTTTTTTCATGGCTCCGCCACGGGCCATGCCTTTGCTTTTTTTCATGGCTCCACCTTTAGCCATCCCTTTCGATTTTTTCATGCCTCCGCCACGAGCCATCATTTTTGATTTTTTATGTCCCGGCATACTTACTCCTGTATTTACCTTCTACCAAACAAACCCATATTGTTCGATCTTTTCACTATTCTACCACCAATTCTCTTCTTAATGATAGTCTTAACATTTGTTGGCTTGCCACCTACGCCTTGTCTAACTGCTCGTTTTCTTCTAACAGCTGATTTTATCTGGCCTTTAGACATTCTTTTTGCTTGGGAACGTGGCACACATTTAGGATATTTTCTTTTGGAACCCTTGGATGTTTTTCTACCACAAGCTTGAAATTTGCCATCTTTTTTGGGGGCACCAATATCAACCCAATCACCTTTAGGGCCTTTACCAAACCATTCCTTCAATGACATTATTTATTCCTTGCTCTCCGTAAATCTTGTTTGCCTTTCTTGAAAATGTCCACTTGTGATCTTTTTCCCATAACCTTAGACCGCTGTTCACCCACTGTTAAAATTTGTATTTTACGAGCAAAAGATTTTTTTGCACGTTTCACTTTAGCCACAGTAGCTTTTGCATCAGCGGGTGTTTTGAATTTTATCGATACGGTGTCAGAGGGCCTTTCGTCTGTGTAAAGATCGCTATGTTTGGATGCAGGTCTAATCTTACCGCTTTTTGTTTTTCTTGGTATTCTTCTTTGCATTGCTCATACTCTTAATATGTTTTTTTATAATATTAGACTGTCTTTTGTGCAATCTTGAGGCATTGCTAAGTTGTTTTACTACTTTTTTTAATCTTCTCATCAGCGATATTTTTTACTTTTTCTTTTTGTGCCGTCAGACCTTTTTATCAAACCTCTGGCTTTGGCCGAGGCTCTTTCACTAAAACCTAACTTTTTGCCTTGTCGAATTTTACGTCTTAATGTGCTAACTTTAGCAACCATTAACTAGGCACTTTAGTTCTTTTTCTTTTGCCCTGCATCATCGCTCCGCACCCACGGCTCTGTACCATGACTGCTCCGCCATTCTTCATAAAACCCATCCTGTTTCTTACCTTTTTAGGTAACTTAGGTAAACCCTTGTTACCAC
>CEPG01002517.1_pt1 | contig 10619 bp, 21 predicted proteins | sample 530551 | NCBI WGS metagenome assembly CEPG01 (sample SAMEA2620384, study PRJEB7988) | marine metagenome | biome: marine biome (ENVO:00000447); feature: surface water layer (ENVO:00002042); material: "saline water (ENVO:00002010), including plankton (ENVO:xxxxxxxx)" | depth 5 m | reverse complement strand
TCCCAGAATCTTAGTACGACCCTTGGCATCTGGGTTCTGCCCTGTCTCTTTCTTGTATTTGGCTGTCTCTTGATCCTTAAACACACTCTTCAGGTATCTCTCACCCTCACCACGAATCTTATCACGTTCGGCTCTAGTTTTACCAGATGCCTTGGCTGGTTTGTAGTTAGGATTGACAGCCTTAGTTGTCTTCTTCTTCAGGAGTTCTGTTGCCTTCTTCTCATTGGCCTTGGCGGATGTGGTGTCCTTCTTCACCTCACCACCAGCCTTTCTTGCTGCGATACGTGCTTGTGCCGCCTTCTTTCTCTCTGCCTTGACCTTGTCTGCGTACGATTGTTTGACACCAGCATCACCTCTGGCCTTCTCGGGTTGTTGTTCTCTCTCACTTCTGGCCTTGGTTGAACCAATATCTTTTCTGTCTTTGTAACTATCGGCGGGAACCATCTTGCCCCCACCGACAGCCTTCATTCTCTTTCTCTCTCCTTCTGCCTTCTTTCTAGAGGGATATTTACGACCACCTTCACCAGTTTGGCGAATCGAAGCGGCACCAGCCAATGAAGGGTCTAGTGCTTTCTCAGTCATAAACTCTAGAAAGTTCATCGTCTCAAATGTAATACCAAATATTATTTAGTATCACCAACGATCAGGAAGGGACAATGTCTCGACATATGCAGTGACACTTTCGTTACCCTGAATGTCAAGAACTCGTTCCCAATCAACCTGATGTGCATCAAAGTCTTCAAACACATCAAGTTCCAAGGTGACTCGAACCCGTTGTTTTTGAGCGTAAGAGAGAGACATGAGGACCCCTGTGTGAGTTACTCAACTATTATATAGGCGGGTGTTCCACATTTGGTGTGTTGATGTGACAGTTTGGAGATTGGAACCATAGGTTCTTGACATTACCGGCAATGATAAAGAAGTTAGTCACAATCAACTGAAACATTATCAATGTTCTGATAATGGCAATACGGTCAGCATCTTTCTTATCTCTTCCCTCCTTACGACCGAGGGCGTAACACCATATTCTCCACATTCATCTATATCTACCAGGAATTGTGAGTTGCATACCTCCAACCAACAGGAGGGTGAAGACGATAACAAAGAATGTGGTCATCTCTTTGGTGCAAGTTTATATGTCCCAGAGAATTCTTCAACATGAAGATGTTCTGGTTCGAGTGGCCATCCAGTATCTTTGAGATTGTCAAATCTCTCTCTGTATTGATTCATCAATTCAGAACATACAGTGTGATCCAATCCTTCATGAATCAGTTCTTTCTTGAATCTAATACTATAGAGACCTGTTTTACTATTGTATGTCATTTGATGTATCCTTTATCAACCAAGAATTGACGTGTCAGTGGTGTGGGGTCAATAATATCCCACATCGGAGTATCACTGGCACATGCACGTAGTGCTTCAAGTGTCATCCCTTCAGTTCTTCCTGCCCATGTGGCCTCTTGTTCCCACGGTACAGCATTTGCAGGATATGTACGTCTTGCCATCTCCTTCCAGAGTTCTGGAATCTCCTCATCATTACGAATGACGGCAATATAATTGTTATCAATACTTCCAGCCATACAGTCTTGTGCTGCATGCCATCCTTCATGTCTCATCACTGACATCAGATGACCAGTATTCTTCATGAAGTGATCATTCAGATAGAAATTGTTTGACACTGTGTGGTAGATACCACGAGTATTACTCACAAAATACTTCTCAGGTGCCAGATATACTTTGATACCAATCTTAGCAAATACTTCTAGGAGTTGATTAAACTCATTCGGAACTTCAGGATATTCACCATAGTAATCTACAATATCTTGAAGACTGGTGATCTCAACAACACCTTCTGTACATTCTTGGAGTAACATACACCCCATCGAATGATTTGTACGATACTCAGACTCTTCGATAGGGTTCTTCGTGTAATCAAATGCACCCACGGGAATCATACCACCCAGGAGTAGTGCAATTGCAAATAATGTTCTCTTCATCATGTGTATTCAGTTATAATATGTATCACATGGTGGCCATACTGGCCACAACCTCTTGTTGTTTGAGATACAACTTGATGTGACACTTGGTCATCTCTCTCAGCACTTCAAGATCATCAATCTTATCGATATCTCTTGAGAGTTTCTCAAACTGAAAACTCTTAGATGGAGTAGTCAATTGGATGTCTGAATGATTCATCGTGATAATCCTTTCTGGAGGTGACATACTCTAGTTTGTCCCAATCCCAGACAGGACATACTAGAAGAACATGGATCTTCTTATGTTTCTCTTCTCTAGTATACTCGCAATGTGGCTTATCTTTAACACCGAGTTCGATGGTGATATGTTCATCACCTTTGTAATATACCCATCCTTCATGTGTCAACTTACCTGCACGATAACGGACATAGTCGTGTAGTTGAGGAGAATATTGATTATTCATCCTGTCCTTACGGGTTTCCATAGAGTGCAGACATGAGTGGGTTGAGGTTTAATTTCATAGCAGAATAGGGAGTTGTATCTTGAATGTCAACCTCCTCACCAATCTTTTTATGGTTGATAGGACGATAGAACTTCTTGGACTTGGGTTTGTAGAAACCCCACACAGATTTGGGTTGACCATTACCCTCCATGTGTACAAAGTCGAACCTGTTGTTGATAATCCAGATTCTTTTGGTGGTCTTGTTGAACGAGTCGATCAAATACTCGTAACCTTCGGGAGCACGATGAAAGAAGAGTTCCATTAGTCAACGGGGATGATGGCTGTGTTCTTACAACCTCTCTCCAGAATAACCTTCTCCCACCAGATGGCATCGTTTATGTCATAGAATGTAACATTCTGTTTTGCATAACCCTTTTTCTTGGGTTTGTCATACTGAAGAAGAAATTTCATCTTGGTAATTACAATAACGATGCATTTGTTGTTGGATCTCCTCTTTGGTAAATCCAATCTCAAGTAACCAGTGAATATAATGACTGAAGTATTTCTTCAGTTTCACATCACCATCAAAGGAAGAACGAATAGTCTTCTTATCTGTGGTCTGAGGGTACATGATATCATAGTTCCCAAAGACCAACTCTTCTGTTTCAAATACGAACTCAACTCGCTTCATGACTATACAGGTATTCAAGGATCTTCTGTCTCCACTCCATCAGTTCGTTAAAACATTCTTGATTGTGTGCACAACCACGGAGTTTGGCATCTGGTTTATGAACACTCTCGATCATGAGTCCAAGAGCGTCCTTCTGTTTCTGATTCATTCGTCGAATACCTTACACATGGGGGAACCTGGGTGAGTATCACAGTACTCATCTAGTACTTTATCCTTATGTCGTTCTTGTGGGTCAGAAAGTTTACCTTCTGTTGTAGGATCCCACTCATCTTCTGAGTGTTGCTCATTACAATGCAGATCCACTTTGTATTCATTCCACTTATCAGTGGGATCATACAGAGGATCGGATGGATCTCTGAGACGTGGAGTAGACATGATAGTTACCAATAGAGGTCAAGTCTGAAAATATTTATTTGGTTCCGTCTGTAACATTGAGATTCGTAATTTGACGATCAAGTTCCCAAAACACAGTATTCAGATGTAAATCCATATACTGTCGATAAGGATTGTCACGGATCAACTCACGAGTCTTCTCAACGTACTCTTTTGCCAGAATCAAATCAGCCTTTGATGTCATTATACAGGATGATGAAAGGGTGTGTAAGGATCATTCTCTAGACCTTTCTTGATTTCCTCATAATCAAGTCGATCATTCCGTTCTCGTGTAATGGCTCGTACAGTCTTGTTCCATGCTCTCATACTTGCCTTGCTGTACTGTTGAACATAGACAGGCATGAATGCAACACAGGCATCAGTGATGTCTTTGATTTCTTCTTGATTGTTCTCATCAACTGCAGTCTTCAAGTCCTTCAACATTGTCTCCAATGCCATGATCCTGTTGAATGCATCTTCTAGGTTGCTCATTGCTTCCCAGGTCTCATCGTAATTCATAGGTCTCCCTTAAGTGTCTTAGCGCAATCTTGATTAACGGTGACAAACCTAATTCTAATGGTTTCGATAGAACTTGTTAAGCAGGATGTGTTCCTGTTCCAAAGTCTCATCTTCATCAGTGTCTAGGTCATTGTAATACTGATACATGTGAAAGAGTTCATGTAGTAGCACTCTAGTGTAGAATGATGGAATGACAATGTTCTTGTCTATTTGTATCAAGAACTCATTCTGTGTCTCTCTCATACACCAACCATCCACACCTTCTTCTGAGAGGTCTTTCTCTTCCACTGTAAGGAAGAATAGACCATCAGGTAGGTATTCCCTCAGGAACCAGAGTACAACCTCCTCACAGGAGTTTCTACAGTTCTCAAATTCAATACAATGCATTGATACCAGCCTGTGTCACACGGACACCCCAATTCATGGCCCAGAAGAACGAGAGTATGAAGATCAATTTCTCAAGTCCTGTGTACTTCATAGGCTGTGTGTATGTATCGGCATAATAAAACCCCATGGTTTCCCACAGGGTGTCAAGTGTTCTCTTTTAGAGGTGTCACAGTTGTATCATCATCATCAAATGAATACCAACCAGTGATGATATATTTTGTATCAATATTTGGAACAATACCAGAGTGCATATGAGTCCAACCTGCTGGCCAAAGTAACAATCTTCCTTGTCTTGCACTAATTGTTCTATTTTGGTAATAGAACTTCGTACCACATTTTGCATTATTTAAGTAGAACATCCAAGCTATGATGCGTCTTGATGTAGGTCCCTCTTGTTCACAATGAATAGCATAATATCCATCATCCTTGTCAAATCTTTGCATGTGGTAGTCTTTATTCATACTCCACGATGCCAAACTATCCAATAGATAATATTTTTTCTTATATTTGTCTAAGGATTCAAGAAGTGGAGGGAAAATCAAACTTGCCAAAGCAATATCATGTCCTTGCCATCTGGAGGGATCAATAGTAAAGTCTAAACTAGTACTTTTTTTCAACTCGTAATCAACTTTTCCTCCAGCTCTTCCTTCGTGATGATATTCATGAAAATCCTCAAAAAGCTCAATAATTTGATCACACTGAGTTTTATTCAGTACATTATCATATTTTTCAATAAAGTCCATTATAAAAAAAATGAGATTATGGATTGGTGATAAGATATCTTATCACAACTCTACCAGCTGTGCCATTTGAACCTGGTTGTCCTGCACCGCCATCCCAGGATCCTGTTCCTCCAGCTCCACCAGCACCATAGTTATTGGCACTGGGTGCAGGACTACTGTGGCCAGTATCTGAAGCACCTTGACCAGGTGCAAAGTAGGGATAATACCATTTGGATGCCTGTGGGTGATTTGTTGGACTTCTAAATCCTGCAGGACCTCCAGCACCACCAGATCCAGAAGACTTATTACCACCATTACCTCCATCATAATCGTCATTCACTGTAATCTTAGGAGTGCTTGTATTACTATTTGTTCCTGCACCACCACCAAGTCCCTGAGGGCCACCAGAACCTCCTCCACCACCAGTTGAAGTGATGTTACCAAAAGGAACTGTAAATACTGAATTACCACCTTGATTTCCATTAGAGGCACCACCGCCTCCACCACCAGCATTACCTTTATTACCCACAGTGACAGGACAAGTCATTGCCCCTACGATTTCAATGTCAGCCTGAAGAGTTCCTCCTCCTCCTCCGCCACCACCGCCAGGGTTGTTTCCACCATTACCTGAACCACCACCGCCACCTCCACCAGCAGCGAGGGTTGCTACTTCAAGAGTGCCTTGTCCAGTAGAGATTACAAAAGTTGAAGGACTATTGTATTCATATTTGTGATATTTGTATCCATCACCTGGAGTGTATGTATCACCTCCAGTGGCTTGAATGGGTCCTAGGTCCTTAATTCCTCCTAACATGTTACCAGTTCCTCCACCACCCATTCCAAGCATGGAGAGGATAGGTCTTTCTTTCTTATGATGTTCCTTCATAATTTACCCTCCTCAAGAAGTCTTACTATGATTACCGATAACGGTGAATGTGGCGTTTGCTGTCTTAATGATAGTAAATGAGTGAATATCAACTCCACTCGAACCACCGTCAGAAGGAGCAGATCCTCCAACCCAATTCTCTGTTACCGCACCACCATCAATCGTGATATTTGCTGAATATGCAGAAGCGTTAGCTGTTGTAATTAGAGTGACAACAATTGACTGACCGATACTCATCTTAGCGTTGAGTGCGGTCGAACCATTATATCTGATGTTAGGTGTTGATGTAGTGGATTCTGTTGTGGTGAACAGATGAACCATTCCATTTTCCAAATCAATATTGGTATTATCACTCAACTTACCAGCAGTGACATTTACTTCCTCTGCGATAATATCGTGTGTGTGGAATCCAGTGAAGAAAGTAGCTACGCCAACAGCTGTAAGTCCACCACCAACAATATTAACACCACCAGCGGTAACATTGATTCCAGTTCTTGCTGTGATCAGTCCAACCGAATCAACATTAGATACATCTTCATATGTGAGAGTGCCACCAATCGACACAGCCCCAGCCAGGGACACAGCCCCAGTGGCGGTGAGACCGTCTACTGTGATGGTAGGTGATCCAGTAAGGCCTGTTGCATTACCGATAAGATTACCAGAGAAACTTGTGGCCGTTGCCACACCAGTTACAACTGCGCCGTTAGGAAACGAGGGGGCGCCAGTGGCATTCCTATCAACAATTCTATCAGCTCTAATTCTTGACATGACGCAATGTTTTTAGTTATTTATTGGCTTAAGATGTTGTGAAACCCACCACAACATTTGTGGTGTCGGGACATGCTCCCTCAAACAGTTCAGTCATAAGGACTTTTGCATCAGCTGCAAAGTCATCAAATGACTCATGTGTGTAAGGAAACATCGTTGTCTCAAAAGTAGTCGTGAAAGTTACGATCATCTTTTTATCTTTATTTATTAACTAGTTCGCACCAACCAGTCAATATATATTTCTCTTTTGACGCAGGTAGACCATGGTGACTGTGTGTCCAACCAGCTGGCCAGATGTAAAGATCACCTTGTCTAGGTCTTGTGGTAAATCTTTGTTGAGGCCATCTTGTTCCACCATCACAATCATTCAGATATACCATCCACCCAAGAATTCTTCTACAATCATACTCACTTCCACCATGTTCCATGTGTTCACCTTTGTAACACTCACCTACCTCATACTTTTGAAGTAAAAAATAGTCAGACCAACCCCACATACCAGGACCTTCTCTCAAAAACTTATGTTTTTTGAGATACTTCTGTATTCCAAGATTGAGGGGATCAACGATACTTGGGAATCTCTGTAATTGAAGAGTTGCATAAGTATATCCTCTGACATTTCTTACAGTGTCAGAGGATTGGTTGAACAGATTGATGAGTTTTTCACAAGTGTCACCAGAGAGTGATTTCTTCTCTCTAAAAATAAATTTATCCAAGATTAAATTATACCTGATACCTAATTATACAGATTCCAGAACCACCGCTTCCAGCGCCTCCAGAACTTACACCACCACCGCCACCACCAGTGTTGGCTACACCATCCTTTTGTTGAGTTCCACCACCCTGGCCATCGGGTACATAACCACCTCCACCACCGACACCACCAACAGTGAGTGGGTTAGAACCATAAGGAGCCTGTCCAGCACCTCCACCAGCATATTGTCCATTAGCTCCAACTGCAGATCTCCAAGCATCTGGTAGTGCTGCTACACCTTCAAAGAGAGGACCTGCGAATCCTGGGAAAGGTTGTCCATTACCACCCGCACATACTGCAGGTCCACCTTCGGCCGCTGGGTGAGAACCACCTACTGCACCTGATCCACCTCCTCCACCAGCGTTTCCTGGGTTAGAGTCAGAAGGAGCACCACCATTATTACCGTACTGATTAAATCCTGTTTGTGCTTGAAATGGTCCGTTCTGTGCTGGTTGAGTACCAGGTGCGTGAGTGTTGGAATAGTTACCACCATATCCACCTCCTCCACCACCTGATCCACCAGCATCTCCTGCTGTTCCAAAATATCCACCAGCACCACCACCCTTGGCCGTCAATGTCCAAGGACCTGTGGGTGAGACGATTGTGGAGTCATCACCGTTATCCTTTGCAGAAGCGCCAACAGGTCCACCACCATCTCCGATGGTGATAGTCAGAACTCCTGTTGCAAGTAGTTGTTCGTGGTGAACGACACCACCAGCACCTCCACCTCCAGCACCATTTGGTACTCCAAATTCAGCACCTGTACCACCACCTGCAACTAACAATACATCCCATTTTTGATTTGCAGGAAAGTCAGCTGGAATGGTGAAAGTTCCAGGAGAAGTCCATACATGATAAACATATCCATTTCCTGGTGTTTGAGCATCAACATTTCCACCAGATGCTACATTTCTGATCCAAGCACCGTCTCTCTTAAAAGCAGTGGCCTGCTCCATTCCCCAAATACCAGGAGCGTCTGTGGCCGAGGTGCCTTGAGTTTTACCGACGCGACCAGCTCTAAATCTACTACTCATATGTACCTCAAGAAATGTCTTCGTAAGAAATAGTGATGTCTGTATCAGTGCTTGCAGCAGCAACGATGGATCTATTTTCCATCAAATAGATTGGTGTGTTCTTATCAACAACAATCTGACCTGCCAGTGCTGGGACAGTCATAGAGTCAGCCAGTGAAGTTGACGATCCAGCACCAGCGGCTTCCATATTGATATTGACATCAAGGGTACAAGAATCAGTCATCTTGTTAGTTGCCAAGATTGTGATGATCTTATATACTTTGCCACTTCCTGCGGCGTTAGACAAGACAGTTTGGTACGCAGAACCGATGCCTGTGGTACCCATGACGATATTAGTTGTAACACCAGTTACATTGGAGATTCCAAGAAGGTTGGGGTTTGCCATCTTATGTCTTTTTGATTATTTAGGAGAACAATTGATTGAATGTATACACTCTAGCAGAACTCAAACCAGAGGCAGGGAGATTACTGAGAGATGAACCATCACCTTTGAAAGATGTTGCGGTAACGACACCAACAACATTGACACCAGTTGAGTTCATCGTCACTGCGGATCCAACATTGATAGCACTAGTGACATCCAATTCACCAGTGACATTCAATCCAGTCCCGAATGTTGGAGCTCCATTTCCTGCTTTGTTGGTAAAGTTATCTGCACGAATTCTACCACCAGCACCAGTTAATGGTGAGACACCTTCTGTAGATAGTCCAAGTACATCGGGGATGAAATCATCACCATCAGCGATGATCAAATCCTTTGAATCAGCTACAACGACCTCAGCATATTGAGTATATGCAATCTTTGCCGTGGAGGGTACATCAACGGTGACAGTGTCATTGATAGTAAGAACTTCGTCAGTGTAGTAAATGACATCAAGACCAGCTACATCAGAGTTGATCGCTGTTCCTAATCCTGCACTGGCGACACCCTCAAGTTGAGAACCATCTCCAAAGAAAGACGTGGCACTTACAACACCAACAACGGTCAGTGCTTCTGTTGGAGTGGTACTTCCAACACCGACTTTCTCGGTTGTATTATTAACTACAAAGGTATCACCCGATAATAAACTGGCTAGTTCCGCAGCATTACTTGCCATCTTAAATGCTCTTTTGAGTTATTTATATACTCTCTGGTGTGACGGAGTGTCTGGTAATAAGTCGAAGGCTAAAATAGTCCTATGTTTCCGTGATTTATTGGGATTAAGGAAGTGTAGAGTATACGATGGTGTCAGTATTATTGTTCCTTCCTTGACACTTGGTCTCACAAGTGATGTAGTGTCATGACGAGGGTCTTGCCACGGTGCTACAAATGTGGTGGATTCGTGAACCTTTGGGTCATATTCAAGATACAAGATACCACTAAATCCCCACCCTCTGTGATTATGTGTCGTCTGATAATCACCTTTCTGGTATCTTACTGTCCAGGCATCAGTCATCTTACAGGAGACCTCTGCCTCTTGACAAAATGCACTCAATTCCTCATGTAATAGATTGGACAACCAATTTACATATGATTTGTTATTGGTTTGTCTGTCAGTCTCAAAGTTTTGGAGTTCAGTTCTCCTGAACTCCTGTTTCTTGATCTTAGATAGGATAGCCTTCTTCTTAAAATCCCAATCACTGACTTCATATTGATACGAGGGATATTCAAAAAGTGGTTTCTTCATCGTGATCTATCCCATGCACAGTGTGCTCGTAAACCATTTTGGAGAACATAGTGGAAGAAGATCTGATGATAATACCACTCAGTCTCAGGTCTACGAAGAATAATATCTCTCTTTCTGCGACGAGGTCTTGGCATTGGGTCTCTCCAGTGTGGTCTCTCACAACCTTTGTATACCATACCATCACCAGGTTCAAGGACTACTGATCGTTCTTCACCAGGGACAAGAATCTCTGCCTTAGTCTCATCAGTGTAAGTATCGGGTGTCTTGATACAGATAGGCCACTTAGATTCTGATTCTGGAAGATTAGTGCTGACGTGTACAGTCACAGAGATCTCACAGGCATCACGATCAGCATGTTTAGTCAGTTCTTGTCCAGGATAATAGAACCGATCATAGTAGT
>CEPG01005293.1_pt1 | contig 10640 bp, 10 predicted proteins | sample 530551 | NCBI WGS metagenome assembly CEPG01 (sample SAMEA2620384, study PRJEB7988) | marine metagenome | biome: marine biome (ENVO:00000447); feature: surface water layer (ENVO:00002042); material: "saline water (ENVO:00002010), including plankton (ENVO:xxxxxxxx)" | depth 5 m | reverse complement strand
AAAGATATGACTATGGGATTCCCTGCGGATAATAGTCATAAGGCTTCTCCTTCATCAGCAGATATTCCTGATGTAGTTACTCTTCCTCCTAAAAGGCGTGGAAAGAAAGAAAATATTCCTTTTTGAGGTGATTTAATGATTATAGAATTATCTAAGGACAAGTCTTTAAGAAATGTTTTGTTAAAGGCTAACATAGATAATGATACTATGTCTTTAGTGAAAGCAGATGCTCATATTAGTGCTATTAAAAATTCACTAATAGAAAATCTTAATTCATCTAACATGGTGCAATACAGAAAATATATTGCTAAAGCCGAAGATGAAGAAGATGAGTTAAGAAGCGATGAAGAAATTAGAGATGATTTAGAAGAAGAGTTAGATGAATCTATGGCTACTACTGTTACAGGTGGTGGAGGAACCGGAATTAGTCAAACAAAAGATTTAGAGGTCGATGAAGAATCTAAAGTTGTTAGTGAAGTATTTCAGGATAAAGAGAATAGAAGAAGAAAATTTGAGCATAAAAGAATTATTAGAGAACTAAAGGATATATCTAAGTTACTTGATGCTACCAAAGTTCTTGCTAATAACATTAAAGTTAAAAAGAGTAGGAGAACTTTATCTGGATATAAGTTTTTAAACTTTGCATCTTGGGTAGGAAGAAGAGGTAATGAAGATGATTCTAATAAACTACTTGCTATCTTAACTATTCTTAAAAAAGAAACATCAGATGAAAAGAATTTTTTCTATGATAGGTATAAAGAATTTTTAACTGCTGATGGTAAGTTAGAAGTATTAGAAACTAAAAATAAAAAAGGCAAGATAACAAGAAGTAAGTCTGTTAATATTAAAAAAATAGTTACTCAACTAAAAGAATTAAATGAAAGAATGCTTCCTATTGAAGATTCTAATGAAAAAATATCTTTGTATGATGCTTTAGTTAATTTACATATTAATGAAATAGAAAAGAATCCTGCTATTAAACAAAATAAAGGCAAGTTTGCAAGACAAACAGCAAGGTCAAAAGAAATTGCTAGAAAGTTATCTATGCCTGACCAAGATATTGCTATGGAAATGAAAAAGACAATAGAATCTATTCAAAAAGAATATGATAAGTTGGGCGAGGATAAAGAAAAAATAGAAGAATATATTCGTATTTTTGAATCTTTATTAGAAGGTGGAACCGATAGTATTATTGCTAATAAAATAGAAAGGTTAACTAAAAATATTAAAGCCTTATATGAAGAAAAAACTAGATTTAGAGACATTCCCGAAACTGAAACGGAAACAGGAAGAAGAGTTACAGAAACTGTTCTTCGACCTAAAAAGGGTGAAGAAGGAAAAATAAGTGAATTAACTGAACTTATTAATCAAATTCGTGAAGGAAAGACTGATATATTAGAAGAAGCCACTGAAGATGTTCAAAGGGATTTGCAAAAGGAACAGGCTAAATTAGAAAGAGTCGAAGAAAGTATTGAGCGAATGAATCAATTTAGGGGAGAATTAGGTGAATATATCGAAATTTTTGAAAGATTCCCTAATCCTCCTGAAGTGCCTAAAGGTATAAAAGAGGGCGAAGAAAGAGAGGAACAAGAAAGACAATTGGAACTCAAAGAACAATGGGATAGAAGAGTTAAAAACCTAATCTCATTAGGCGAAACAATTGAAAGCATTCACTATAAATTAAAGAAAGTATCTAAACTAATAAGTAAAGTTAGTGATTTTGAAGCAGAAGAGTTCAAAGAATGGGTTCAAGGAGAAGCAGGTAGGCGACCTGTTATTAATGAAACAGATAGTGAATGGCTACAAATGATTGCTGAAAACAGAGATGTTATAGATACTTATGATAATAGAGATATTGGTCAATTAGAAAAACTATCCTTGAAACTATCAAGAGATTATGAAAATATTGATAGATTAAAGTCACAATTAAGAGATTTTATAGGTGATTAAAATGACATGGGATTATTACGGAGAAGGTGAAGATTTTATTCTTAAAGAAAAGAAAAAAGTTCCTAAAAAGATTCTTGATTCATTAGATGGTAAAGGAAGAAAGAAACTAAAAAAGACTCTTCAATCTGCTGAACCAACTGAATTTTTTGGACAAGACTTTACTAAGTTAGGTGAATTAATTGATACACTTAAAGAATTAGACCTAATGAAATCAGACAAGAAGTTAAATAAGAAAGTAAAGTCAATGGATGAAAGGAACATTGATATAGTGGCTACTGCTACGAAACTTCGTAAAGAGTATGAATTACTTTACAGACAATTAAGAGATTTAGTTTATCCTAGAGGCAAAAAGGAGGAAAAGAAATGACAGAAGAAAATACAATTAATCAAGAGATGTTAGAGATAGTAAAGGCTCTAACTGCAAAGGTCGAAGCATTAGAGAAAACTCTTTATGCTAAAGATAATATTCTAATGAAGGCAGGTTTAGTGGTAGCAGAAAGTCCTACTCCTATGATGGATAATAATACTAGCACTGTTAATGTTGATAATATGGATTGGTCTGAGATTCATAAAATGGTTGAAAGAGCAGGTGGTAACTAATGCCGGAAAGAGTCACAAGAGAAGAAAGAACAGTAAGTCTTGCTATTGAAAAGGCAAGAAGCGCAAAAGAAGAACTATTGGCTTCATTAAATGATAATAACCGTAGTGATTTGGAAAAAGATAACATTATGGATAAAGTTAAGGTTACAAGACCAAAGGCTGAAAAAGATAAGAGTAAAAAGTATTCTGAAGGAAAGCACAGTGGTTTTGGATTAGGTCAAAATAAAACTGCTGGAGAAATTTTAGAATTTAAAAAATCTTTAGATATTCTTAAAGAAACTATTCGTGGATATGGGCGTTCTGAAAGAGGCGGGGGAGAAAGTAATCCTATTCTAGATAAAGAGAAGGAAGAAGAAATTGAAGAATTAATTACTCAAGTCAATAAAGATATGAGTAAGTTAAATTCAGATTTAAAATCTGGTAAAATTAATCAAAAGGATTATAAAGAAAAAATGCAGGATTTGATTAGAGAAATTAATCTTCCCGAAGTAATGTCAAAACCAACCCAACGCTTTAGATGAGGGAGGATAATGAATCTCTCTGAAATAGAGAAAGATAAGCAGCCTTCGGAGGAAATCCTTAGATTGTTTGAAAAAACAAGAATGGCTTATCTTTCTGCAAGAACTGACCCCGATGAATACGGTGGTCGTTGGCGCAATACTATTGATACTATTAGAGAATCTTATAATGAATTAGATGCAGCAGGTAAAGAATTAAAAGAAACTATTGATGATGATTTACTAGATAGTAAAGAAGCAAAGAATCCTAAATCTGAACAGGCTAAAGAAATCTATGAAAAAATAAAGTTGATTAGATATTCTTCTGATTTAGTTTCTGACCCATTCGCTAAAAGATTTAGGGGTAGTGTTCTTGAAGAATTGCTAGATAATCCTGAAACTATGCTCAAATTTATTCATTATGCTTTAAGGAACGACAAAAAAGTGCTTGAACCTTCCATTTTGGCTGTTAAAGACATCGAACCTGACGATATTACAGTGGGTCTTTCGGGACTTGACCTAGAAGTGGATGATATTGCCCTGTATATTATCGAGCATTACGGGGATGGAAAAGACTCAAAGAAGGTCGAATCTAAAGTAAAGGCTGGTATGGAACTATTAGATTTATTAATGTTATCTAAGAATAGCAAAGAAGAATTAGAAGAGTTAAAGGATATAGAAAAATCCAAGACTAAATCAGGAATTACAGAAAAATCTATCAGTGATTTTATAATACCTAACAAACCTATGTATAGAATCTTTGAAATAAATGATATTAAAGAACTAAAAGGATTTAGTGGCGAATGGTATGTTCAAGAAAAATACGATGGAATGAGAGTTCAATTACATAAAATAGATAATAATATTAAAATATACTCTTATAATGAAAAAGATATTACCGATAAGTGTAAAGAGCAAGTAAAGGAATTAAAGAAGAAACATTTCGGTGATTGCATATTAGATGCTGAATTGATTCTATTTGATGGTGATGAAGCACTACATAGAGCCGATACTATCGCTCATGTATTCAAAGGTAAATACAAAGATGCAAAACTAAAGTGTCATGTCTTTGATATTATGAGGCATGAAGATGATAACATGGTTGAAGAAGAATTATCAGAAAGAATGAAAATATTATTTAATAACTATTCTTCTCGCTCATCAGATGCTTTAGTTTTCCCATCTAAAAAAGATACTAGAGAAGCAGATAGTATAAAAGATATTGAAGAATATTCTAAAGCAATTATGGATATGCCTACTTCTGAAGGAGTTGTAATTAAAGATGCTACTTCAACATACTATATAGGAACAAGAAAAAATCCAAAATGGATTAAATGGAAAAAGTTTGTTGACTTAGATGTTATTGTATTAGATAAGAAAAAGACAAAGAGCAACTTGTATTCTTATACTCTTGGTATTGATATAGGCCCAACTGATGAAGAAGGAAAATACATTAAAGAGTTACAAGGTAAGAAGTATATGAATGTAGGAAAAGCACTCAATACTAAGATTTCTGTTGATGTTGGAGATATTATTAGAGTTAAGGTTGATGAAGTTAAAAAGTCCGGTGAAAGATATACTTTGTTTTCAGCGAAAGTAATAGAAGTCCCTGAAGTTACTATGCCGGATAAAGTAGTTACTTTAGAATTGCTATCAAAAGATACTAAGAAGTCTTTGAATTATGATGTAAAGGCTTTAGAAAAAGGAGTCAAAGTTACTGATTATGTTCATGGAGAAACTACTGTTATTATTAAATCTGACATGGATGGCTTTACTATTTATGGTTTTGAAGAAGATAATCTAATGTCTAAAAATGCTTTAAATGATTTAGATATGTGGAAAACTCAAGCAGAAGCCATAATGAAAACAAAACAAAGTAAATTAACTGTTACTATTTTTAACTACTTAAAACAAAATGGTGCAAAAACTCCTAAAGAACTTCATAATTACTTAGTTAAGAATGTATCTTCTCTGTATGAAGATATTTTAGAATCTGATAGTAAGAAACTTAAAAATTGGACAGAAAATAGAGATGGCATAGGTTTTGAAGAAGGAAAGTTATTTGCAGAAAATGACAAAATACTGCTAGAAACAGACAGTATTATGAAAGAATACAAAACTCCTGAAAAATATCAATCTGGTAAGTTTAAAATATATGCTAGGCAAGATGATAATGTAAATGTAGTTATGAAATTAGGTGATGAAACAATAAATTGGAACATTGACTTAGATGATGAAGAGGAATTGTTTGATTTGTTTGGTAAAGCAGGTAAATATCCTGCTGAAGTTGCAAGGTCTTTTGAAAGAGAAAAGGTTATTGATTCAGGAGAAGTTAAATTAGGTGTTCAAAAGAATGGTTATCACGAATACTTCTTAGAAGGAAACAAATTCCAAACTAAACTACATATCCGAGTGATACCTGTAAAGGGCAAAAGAATGTGGCTGGCATGGACAGGCTACAAACAGGAACCTGCTGATGAAGAAAGCGATGCTGGTCTATGGAATATCTATGAGGATAAGTTTAGCAAATTGACTATACCTACCGAAAATTAGGTGTTCTTTATATACTCGGATGGACAAGAGGGAGATGAAGCAAATGTCACTTCTAATAAAAAGAGATACTGCTGATGAATTAATGATTCTAAAATCAAATGATGACTTAATGATTGGTGGATATGCTTCAATAGAAATCGTTGATAAACAAAATGATTTAATTACACTCAAGGCTCTTAATGAAGCAGTTCAAAAGTATATGGAGAACCCAAAGTTTAGAAATGTAATGACAAACCATTCTAATGTTCAAGTTGGTGAAGTAGTAAAATCTTATCGAGATAAAAACGGAAAGATATGGAAAACTGAAGTTGATGATGTTGGATTCTTTGTAGTAATAAAATTAAGAGATGATATAGAAAAAGCCAAAGAAATAAATAGAGGCATTAGAAAAGGTTCATTGAGGTCATTTAGCATTGGAGGGCAAGCAATACATAAAGTAAAGAAAAACCATCCAGAGTTAGGAGATTACAATGAAATAAGCAAACTAGAACTACATGAGGTTACAATCTGCGAAAAAGGAATAAACCCTGAAGCAAAGTTTGATATTCTTAAACAAGAAAAAGAGGCGAATAATATGAGCAAACTAGAAAAAGCCCTAGCGGAATTAGATTCTTTAATGGAAGAAGTTAATACGCTTAGGAAAGAAGAAGAAGAGAGTATGATGACTGAAAATGAAAAAGGTGATTATATGAAAGAAGATATGGATAAAGGCGGCTATGGCGGTCACATGGATAAAGAAGATGAAGAAGAGATGATGGATGAAAAGGCTGAATACACGGATGATTCCAACAAAGCAGTTCTAAACACTCTTGATGCTGGCGGTATCGAAATCGGTGAACCAGCAGATAGAATCGTCATTGATAACGGTAAGCCAAGAGCGTCTGATTTGCCGGTTGTTAAGGCATTTAACAACGATGAATTAGAAACTCTTGATTTGTCCGTTGCTAACATTGAGAAGGCTTATGATGCTTTCCGTCAAGAACAACTTGAAAAGTTAGCATACGATAATCTTCAAAAGCAATTTGAAGCAAGGTTTGAAGCCGAAACTTCATCAAGACATGATGCAATTGCTAAGGCAAACTATGATGCAAAGTCTGAAATTGCTTCACTAAAGGATGAATTTACAGCACTAAGAAAGTCTTTAACTGCTGAAAAGGAAACAATTCTAAAGGCTCAAGAAGAGTCACAAATACAACTCCCAACAATGGATGAATTGGCTGAAATGGATTGGTCGGACATTCACAAGATGGCAGGAGGAATTTAAGATGGCTGGATATATTAACACTATTGCAGATTTAGAAGCACAAACATATGGAATTGCAGGTGGCGCATTCAATAATCAACTATTGAAGGCTGCTGGCGGATTAAGCGGTATTCATGCTGGACATGATGCGGCTACACAGACAAGCCCAACAAGCGGTATTAATGGTAATCTTTACCAAGTATTATACGGCCAAAAGGTTTGGTCTATGCTAAATAGAGAATGTAATGCTCTATCAGTAATTTCAAAGCGACCATACACTTCAAGCGGTTGGAGAGTCCTTTCGGATAGACCTGCCGGTGGTAGCGGTAATTCTCTATCTATTGGAGTTACCGGAACTACTTCTTTAGATTCTTTGGGTGCTTCAACTCTTAGAGCAGACCTAATTGGTGGTGTTCCTGAAAATGCAGGTCTAAATACTGCAAATGATGGACTTGGCCCAATTGCACCAACATACACTACACTATTTACAAGCCCAAAAATCGTTGCTCATCAATTTGATTTCAGCGAATTGGCTATGGAAATGGCGGCAATTGATGATGGTATTGGAGATATTAGAGCGCAATTGCGTGAAGATATGGGCAAGCACCACGCTGAAGTTCAAAACGCTATGCTGGTAATGCCATTAGAAAACTATGATGCTGGTTCAGCAGTAGCAACAACAACAGTAGCAAACATTGATAGAAACTATACTTCTCTATACAAGGTTATTTGTTCTGAAGATGAGTTAGATGCTATGGCAACTGCAAATCTTTTGGGTTCCGCTACTACAACCGCAGTAAGTCACATTTACGGTTCTAACCGTGATAATGATTCTTTCCTTGATTCACAAGTTGATTTCGGGGCATCATACGCTTCTGCATCTGCTCGTCAATTGACTCTAACTGTTCTAAATAACATGATTAGAGATTTGAGAGTTGCTGGTGGTTCACCAAAGGTCATTCTAACAGGATATGATACACTTCAAACCTTGTCTGACCTATTGCAAGCACAAGAAAGATTCATGGATAGAAAGGAAATTGTTCCTACTGTTAATGGAGTTAGAGGTGTAAAGGGTCAAGAAGTTGGATTTAGAGTTTCAACTTATTACGACATTCCTTTGATTCCTGTTGCGGCTATGCCATCAACAGGTGTTAATTCATCTTGTATCAGCGATATGCTATTCTTAGATACCGACCATCTTTGGTTGTCTGTAATGAAGCCTACTCAATACTTTGAGGATGGTATTTCTAACGGAAACCCATTTGGTGTAGGAACTCTAGGAAACAAGGCTCTATACCGAACAATTGCTGAAGTTGGTTGTTCCTACTTTAAGGGACAGGGGAAGATTACAAACCTTCTTTGAGGTTTATGGAGATAAATAAGGAGAGATTATTATGGCATGGACAACAGAAACCCTTTTTGAAATGAAGATTGAAGGAAACCGAACAATGACTTTTGGTAAGACTACTACTGATTCAGCAGATGATGATATTGCTACCGGACTATCAAGCGTGGATGCGTTTTTATTCACTCATTCCGGTTCAGCAGTTGAAGCAAATGCGGCAGTAATTAAAGAAACACTACCTAATAGTGATGGTAACATTAATGTTATCTGCACAAGCGGAGATGTTCTTTATTGGTTGGCAATAGGGCAACAGTGAGGTGTTTTAATTGGCACACACTGTAACCCTATTGGCAGACCATAAAGGTTTTACAAAGCCTAAAGCGAATGGTGACGAATATCAAGTTGATGCACTAATCAACATTACTGCTTATGTAGCGGGAGGAATTACTCTAACTGCAACAGAAGTAGGATTAAGCCAAATTACACAAGTAATGGTAACAGGTGTTGAAGAAATAGGTCATTCAGCAAGAGCAGTTATTTCATCTGCCGGTGCTTATGAATCTGTTTCAAGTGTAAAGATAATTCTTTCAACAGGTTCAGCCCAACAAAGCGGAACCGGAGATGAAGGAATGGTTCGTGTAAGAGTATATGGATTGCTTTAAGGTGATTTAATTGGTTTCAGTTAAATTATCTGAAAACGCTACGGTTTATCGAGCCTCCCTGCTGGGAAATAAAATCAGCAGGGAGGTTTCGGCCCCTATTGGTTTAGAAGCCGCTTTAGTTAGATTAGGTGACAAAAACCTAGAGTTTTCTTTTGAAGAAAGTGATAGAGAAGAGTTAATGAAACTCGATACTAAACTATTTCCGCTTATTAGTGTTGAATTAGATAAAGAAATCCTAACACACATTGAGTTAGCAAATCTATTGTTACCTCCTGTGGTTAAACCAAAACCCAAGAAAACCACACCTAAGCCTAAAAAATCCTCTTTGGTTGAATAATCAACCAACAGGGTTAAGAAGGATAGGTAACATAGGTTGATTAGACGGAGAGATTTATTATGCCAACTTGTCGAAGTAGTGGCGTTCAAACTGCTAGTGCAGTAGTTAATGCTGGAAGATGTAAATTAATTAGTATTCATGCTCAACTTACAGGTGTTGCGGCAACAACAGTTAAAGTATTTGATAATGCTTCTGCCGCTAGTGGGACAGAGTTAGCAAGAATTATTATGGAAAACCCTAATGAAACAATTGAATTTGATATGCATGGCGTATTAGCACTCAATGGGTTATATTTAGATATATCCACAGGTGGAGGAACAGGCGCAGCAGTTTCCGTTGAATTTGCTTGAGGTGAATTAAATGGCAGTATTGAATCAAGATACTAGATTAGTTATGACTATATTGTTTGTGGGTGCTTTAAGTGGTGCAAATGTTTGGGTTTATGCTAATTATGGAACAGGTTTCCCTTATACTACTTTAGCCCACGCTACTTTGTTTGGGTTAGGAACAATAGGCTCAATTATGGTTATGAAGGCACTATTCGATTTGGCACTTAATGACCGTATCGAGATGTGGCTACTTGATAGAAAGATTGCTGCCTATTGGGAAAGAAAAGCAAGAGATGAACAACAACGCAATAAAATGCGAGAAAGTGCAAAACAATACAATACTACTTTCATTAATCCCTATGCTAACATACCAACAGAAACAGATGATAATACCGTTGGGAGTGAATTTTTAGCCGCTACTCTTCAATGAGGTGGTTAAATGCTAAATGACCTTATGGGCCTTACTGATAATGATTATATCTATAATCAATCAAGGGCGCATTCGGCAGACATGCTCTTTTTCAAGATAAGAGCATGGTTTTGGGGTAGTTGTGCTACCCTTTCAGCATTCTTTATTGGAAATATAATGGGTGTTTTTGATATTAATATCCTCGGATGGATATTAGATACTTTTTGGCATTCATGGGAGATATAATATGTCAATGATGACGGGATTTGCTATCCTTGTCGGTGAAGCGATGATAGGCTTTTGGAAAAAAATATATGCGATTAATTTTGGAGTCTATGGTGCAACAATGGTAGGTAAAACAACATTAAGTCATCAATTAAGAACAAGGGGAGAAGTGCCGCAAATTAATGAAAGAACAGTTGGATTACATAGAGCCTCAAGAAAAAGCGTTAAAATTGATGGAGATTCACACACAATAAAAAGTGCAGATTTAGGCGGTGAAGCAATTTATTGGAAAGAATGGGTTAAAGACATGCAAAAAAGAAGAGTTAAGTATGTTATATTTATGATAGACCATAGACATTTAGATAATGAAGCAAATCTAGACCATCAAGTAGCATGGAAATTTTTAGTTGATACAATTTGTTCTAATACTTGGCCCACTAACAGAAAAAAAAGAGATTCAGATTATCCGATGGCAGTAGGTATATGGGCT
>CEPG01013692.1_pt1 | contig 10651 bp, 3 predicted proteins | sample 530551 | NCBI WGS metagenome assembly CEPG01 (sample SAMEA2620384, study PRJEB7988) | marine metagenome | biome: marine biome (ENVO:00000447); feature: surface water layer (ENVO:00002042); material: "saline water (ENVO:00002010), including plankton (ENVO:xxxxxxxx)" | depth 5 m | reverse complement strand
TCTTCCTTGATGGTCAATTATCATCTTTAACTGCTTCCAACCAGTTGATTGAGAATGATATTAATGATACGACCAATAAAGAATTTTCTATTGGTTATCACTCTCACACAAATGTTGGTACAGGTTGGTTTGACGGAAACATTGATGATATCAGAGTTTCTAGTATTGAAAGATATGCAACTGGATTTACTCCACCATCATCAGCTCTTCCAATCACTGGTTCTACAACCACAGTCATCACACCACCTGACAGTAAGATTGGTGAACTTGCTCTTGGTAACTCACCAGCTTGGACTGGAACACCTGGAGTCACTCCTACACGAATTGCATCAGGTCAATACAGAATCACATTTGCTACCGCATATTCCAACGCCACCGACTATACCATTCAAGCTAGTATGAATGATTTCACACCTGTAACTACAGCTGTGGGTATTGGTGTGAGTAGATTTACTACACACGCTGATTTCTTTGTGAATAGAGTGGATGGTGGTACCACTGTTGATACAGGTAGTATCGCAATTGATCTCTATAAAAAGTGATCTTTTCCCCTAATAAATAACAAAAAGTCCTGCAACAAATGGCTGCAATAATTACTGACCAACTTCGTATCTTGAATGCGAAGAATTTTGTGGCTGGTGTTCAATCCAGTTCCAATTCTTACTACGCATTTATTGGACTACCTAACCCTGAAGACTATCAGTCTGACTGGGATACAAGTCCTCCTGCTCCAAAGGATTCTTTGGATCAGTCAGATGATTACTGGGACACCATGTTGGCCATGAAGAAGATTAATTCTTCTGACATCAGCCAAGTTGTAAGGAAGACAACATGGGCTTCTGGTATCACATATGATATGTGGAGAAACGATATCACTCGTACTAATCCTTCACAACCTTCTGGTTCGTTTGATATCTATTCGGCAAACTATTATGTAATGAACTCTGATTTCAGAGTTTATATCTGTCTGTACAATAACGCCACTCCTGAAAACAACTTCCAGGGTGGACCTTCTCTGGATGAACCCACATTCACTGACATTGAACCCAGAGCAGCAGGTAACAGTGGTGATGGTTACATCTGGAAGTACCTTTACACCATCAAACCCAGTCAGGCTATCAAGTTTGACTCAACAAGTTACATCCCTACACCAAACAATTGGGAGACCAATACGGATGTTGAGGCTGTTAGACAAAACGCAGCATCTTCTGGACAACTGAAGATTTGTACAATCCGTAACCGTGGTGTTGGACTGGGAACGGCTAACTCTACTTACACAGGAGTTCCTATTCTTGGTGATGGTTTTGGTGCAGAGGCCACAATCGTTGTTAATAACGATTCTAAGGTTGAGACCATCACTGTCTCGAAGGGTGGTGAAGGATACTCTTACGGAACTGTTGATCTTGTTGCTGGTGGAGTACCTACAGGAACAACAACACCTGTTTTCAATGTAATCATTCCTCCTCCTGGTGGTCACGGAGCTGATATCTATCGTGAATTGGGTGCATTCAATGTACTGACATATGCACGATTTGAGAATGACACAGAGAATCCTGACTTCATCACTGGTAACCAATTTGCAAGAGTTGGATTGATTGAGAACCCTAAAGCTTACGACTCAGCTGAGAATCTGACACTGGATAAGGCTAGTGCACTATATGCAATGAGATTGACTGGCATCGGTTACAGTGCGGCAACCTTTACTCCTGACACAGAGATCACCCAGACGGTTGGTCTTGGATCGACAGCTGTAGGTAGAGTTGTATCTTATGATCAGGTAACTGGTGTTCTTAAGTATTGGCAGGATAGAACAAACTCTGGATTTAGTTCTGATGGAACCCTGGACGCCACACCCATTTATGGGTTCAGATCGAACAAATTTACCTCTAATCCCAGTGGTGGTGGTAATCTGACAATCAATGGTGGATCTGTTGTGTTGGGTATTCAGACTGCATTCCAGGGTGTCTCAACAGTTCTAAATAGTCGTACATATTATCTGGGTCAGAATTTTGTAAATGGTTTAGCTGATCCCGAGAGTCAGAAGTTCTCTGGAGATATCATTTACGTTGATAATAGACCATCGGTCACGAGGTCTAGTTCCCAAAAAGAAGATGTAAAAATTATCTTGCAATTCTAAGAAATCATGCCACAGGAAACTAACCTCAACGTTGCTCCTTATTTTGACGATTTTGATCCACAGAGTAACTATTATAAAGTTCTTTTCAAGCCAGCGTATCCAGTCCAAGCTAGGGAGTTAAACAATCTTCAGTCGATTCTTCAGAATCAGGTTGAGGATATGGGTCAGCACTTCTTCAAAGAAGGTGCTAAGGTCATTCCTGGTCAGTTGACATACCTGAGTAGTTACTATGCTATTCAGATTGAACCCGAGTACCTTGGTATTCCTGTAACTCTTTATCTTGATCAACTTGTTGGAACATTGATCACTGGACAACAATCTGGTGTAACTGCAAGAGTAAGTTCATATATCACAAACGAGGAGTCTGAGAGAGGTAATTATACACTCTATATTGACTACTTTGAGTCGTCAACGACTGATGCTGCTACTGCAACCTTTTTCGACGATGAAGTTCTCCTGACTTCTGAGAACATCCAGTTCGCCACTACATTCATTGGAGCTAATGAGGGATTTGCAAAGGCACTTCCCGTAAATGCTAATGCAGTTGGTAGTGCGTTTGCACTCTCGAATGGTGTTTACTTCCTGAGAGGTCACTTTGTTGATGTTGCCGATCAGATTCTGATTCTTGATCAATATAATAACAAACCCAGTTACAGAATTGGTCTGAATGTTATTGAGAGTATCGTATCTTCCGACGAAGATCCTACTCTGACTGATAACGCTCAGGGATTCAACAACTATACAGCTCCTGGAGCTGACAGATTTAAGATTAGTGCCACACTTCAGAAGAAGGCATCTAATGATTACGACGACCAGAACTTCGTTCAACTGGCTGAAGTTCAGAATGGTATTCTGAGAGAAGTCAATACTGGAACAGATTATAATATTCTGGGTGATGAGTTGGCCAGAAGGACTTTTGATGAGTCTGGTCACTACTACACTCGTGATTTCCTTTCCACTGTTCATAACAGTTTGAACAATGGTTTTGGTAACCGTGGTATCTACAACGCAAATCAAACCACATATCAAGGAAATACACCAAGTGATGATCTCGGTATCTACAAGATCTCTCCTGGTAAGGCATATGTAAGAGGATATGAGGTAGAACTGAGAGGACCCTCGTTCCTTGACTTCCCCAAACCAAGAACCACCAAAACTCTGGAAGGAAGATCGGTATCTTTCTCCTTCGGTCCATCATTCCAAGTCAATAGAGCGTTCGGTGCTCCATCCATCGGATTCGATACAACAAATATCATCAGTCTGAGAGACAATAGAGTTGGAACTGACCAGGCAATCGCACCAGGTAAAGAGATTGGTGTTGCAAGATTCTATGATTCCGCTCTTGAGAGTGGTGCATACGATAATGTCTATCCTGACACCAACAGATGGGACGTATCACTGTTCGATCTTCAGACTTATACTGAGATTGACCTCAATACCGCAACAACACTGACCACTCCTGTCTTCATTGAAGGTAAATCGAGTGGTGCAACAGCTTATTTGAGACACTCCATCAGTGCTGGTACCGCATTGACCGCATATTGTGTTCAGGGTGAGTTCTTTATTGGTGAAAGACTTGAATTTAACGGTACAAGTGAAAATTCAAGAACAACAACCGATGTTCATAACTACGAAATCTCGGATATTCAGTCACTTTTTGGTTCTGTAGGTGCTGCAGGAACATTTTCCGCTGATGTTATCCCCCAAGTTGACACTGTAATCGGTATTGCATCGATCACAGCTCATCATAATGGAATTTCCACGGTTTCTACTCCTGGACAAACTTGGCCTGGTATCGTTACAACTGGTAATCTAGTCCAATATTCAGATCCAGCAAAAGATTTCCCCAATCTGGCTCGTGTTACTCAAGTAAATACGAATTCTATCCAAATTACTGGAGTTCAGACTGTTACCGCATATCGTGAGGGTGGTCTTTCTAGCTCTTTGGTCGATGTAACTGACTTTTCGATCGTCAAATCCGACCTCCAACAGACTTCTGGTGGAAATGTCATCAATAATGAGTCACTTTACAGTGTACTACCTCATACCAACGTTCAAAGTGTCGATCTGACGAATTCCAACATTGTTATTAGAAAGAGTTTCACTGTAAATATCTCAAATAATTCGACTGGAACGGTTGCAGCTGCAGCAAATGAAACTTTCCTTCCATTTGACGAAGAAAGATACACTTTGGTCCGTTCTGATGGATCATTTGAGATTCTGACACAAGATAAATTCACATTTAGTGCTGGAAACACCCAAGTTACGATTAATGGTCTTGGTGCCAACGATACTGGATCTACATTGACCGCAGCTTTGAGAAAAGCGAACATCAAAGCTAAGTCTAAGATCAAAAAAGTAGCAGAATCTGTAATTATTAGTAGATCCAATGTTGAAGGGTCTGGAACTGGTGATGAAACACTAAATGATGGTCTGACTTATGGTAATTTCCCTTACGGAACTCGTGTTCAGGACGAAACTGTCATTCTGAACGTGCCTGACGTTGTAATGGTGTACGGAGTCTTTGAGGCTAGTGGTACAGCTGACCCAGAAGCTCCAAGTATGACGACTGCGTCACTTGATGGTCCCAATAACACGACAAATGACCTTATTATTGGAGAACAGGTCATTGGAACTATCAGTGGAACAAGAGCCAAGTACATTAACAAGAAATCTGACACCGAAATCAACTTTGTTTATGAAAATAACTCCAGATTTGAAAATGGAGAGATTATCAACTTTGCTGATTCAGGTGTAAGTGCTATTGCAGCTGATTTGGCACTTAATGACCCAAATATCCTCGATAGATACAAACTTCAAAATGGTCAGAGAGATACAATCTATGATTTCTCAAGACTTGTAAGAAGAGAGGGTGAAAGACCACCTTCAAGAAAGATCAGAGTATATTACATGTCTGCAGAGTACGACAGCTCTGATACTGGTGATGTAACTCTTGCAAACTCCTACGATAACTTCAATTACGCAGCTGAAATTCCATCCTACAAAGGAAATAGAACTGTAGACTTCGTTGACGCTAGACCAAGAGTGTCGAAGTATTCTGGTGTGGCTGGAGATAGGTCTCCTCTTGAATTCTTGGGTAGAAACTTCTCTGGTGGTCAGCATAGTACAAGGAATGTGCTGGCATCGGATGAATCGATGACATTTGACTATAGTTTCTATCTTCCTAGAATTGATAGAATCTATCTTGACAAAGATGGTTTCTTGTCAGTCAAACAAGGAGCTCCTGCAGAGGAACCAGGTCTTCCTGATGAAGTATCAGGAGCGATGAACATCGCCAATGTTTATCTTCCTCCTTATCTGTATGCACCTCGACAGGCTCGTGTACAATTCATCCAACATAAGAGATATCAGATGTCTGATATCGCTAAGATTGAGATGAGGGTCAAGGATCTTGAATATTACACCTCACTTAATATTCTCGAAAGTGCAACTCTGAATCAATTCGTACCTGACGCAAATGGTCTGAATAGATTTAAGTCTGGTATCTTTGTTGATAATTTTAGTGATCTTGAAGGTCAAGACACTCAGGTTGGTATCCGTAATAGTATTGATAGATCAAATAAGGCACTGAGACCTGCACACTATACAACCGCTCTTAATCTTCAACTTGGTAATACCACTATCGCTGGTATTGGTACGACAAACGCACCTAATCAAGATGCAAGATTTGCTGATGTTCTGGGAACTAATGTAAGAAGAAGTGGTCAGATGATCACTCTTGATTACAATGAAACATCTTGGTTGAGACAACCCTTTGCTACAAGAGTTGAGAGTGTAACTCCTTTCTTGGTCAAGTTCTGGGAAGGCTCACTGAGATTTGAACCTGATGTTGATGTCTGGATTGATGTCAACAGAATGGAACTGAGAGATGTTCTCATGGAGGGTTCCTTCTTGGGTGTGGCTGAAGCACTTGGTGCGGAAGTCACCACACACGCTGATGGTTCAAGATCTGGTATCACACCAATCATTTGGCAGTCATGGGAGACTATGGGTGTTGATGTTTCCTTTGATCTTGGAAGTTCTACATCTTCTTCTTCTACTTTCTCAAACAGACAAGGAACGGTTGATGAATTCCTTGATATGTGGGAAGGTGGTAACGCACAACGACAAATTGATAGAAGAGGTGGAAATGCTCCTTCTGGATTCCGAGTCGAAGAAGAATCAGTTACAAATACAACCACAATCACTGGTACTGTAGGTGTAGATCTTCAGCAACAGAGAAGAGGTAAACAACACACTGTCAATGAGCAGATTGATACTGAATCACTGGGTGATCGTATCGTATCTCGTGAAGTTATTCAGTTTATGAGAGCTCGTAATATTGAGTTCACATCCACAAGACTGAAGCCTTTCACACAGGTATATCCCTTCTTCGATAATGTAGATGTTACTCGTTTCTGTATCTCCAAACTAGTGGAGATTGAAATGGTATCTGGTACATTCCAAGTATCTGAAGCTGTCGCAGGTATTATGCCATCTGCAGAAGATACTGAGGATGATACACCTTCTACCCTTGCAGCAATCGTAGCTCGTGTTGCTACACCTAATCATAAGTATGGTCCTTATAACAATCCTAGAGATATCTTTGAAAGAAATCCATACAACAGAGAAGAAAGAATTCCTGAAGAGTACTCAGAAACATCTACAATTCTGAACCTTGATACGTTCAGTTTGGCATCTGATGATAATCCTGAGTTCCAAGGTTATCTTGCACCTAACATGATTCTGAGAGGTGTCAACAGTAACGCTGAAGCTCGTGTAACTGATGTAAGACTGGTTACAGATAGACTTGGTACCCTGATTGGTTCATTCAGAGTTCCTTCTTCTGAGGATCCTGCAAACCCAATCTTTGAGACAGGTCGTTCTAGACTGAGACTCACCAGTTCTCCAATTGATAGTCGTGTTGAGGGTGTCGCCACTACGGCAGCAGAAGAGATCTTCTACTCTCAAGGTGACATGGATAACACTCAGGAGGTCACACTGTCCCTGAGAAACGCTAGAGTCGAAACTGACGATAGTTTCCTTCAGACTCGTACTATTGGTGACTCGGCTACAGCGTCTACGTCCTTCCAAAACGGAGCTACTGAGACCAGATTGACTGGTGAGTATAGAGACCCTCTTGCACAATCCTTTATCGTTGATGATCCAACTGGTGTATATCTGACTTCTGTCGATATCTTCTTCCAGAGAGTTCCTACCGATGAGTCTACTCCTGTTACAGTACAGATTCGTGAGGTTGAACTGGGTACTCCCTCTCAGAGAATCCTGGCATACTCCGAGGTTGATAAGTCACCTGAAGAGATTACCACCTCAGAAGATGCTAGTATCCCAACCAAATTCACATTTGAATCTCCTGTCTTCCTGAATGGTCAGAGAGAATACGCTATCATCATTATCTCCAACTCCACCGAATACGCAGTTTGGATCTCCAGACTTGGTGAGTCTGATGTGGCTACATTGGGTAGAGAGGAAGGACAAATCCTTGTTTCTTCCCAGAGACTTCTGGGTTCGTTGTATAAGTCACAGAACGCTTCGGTCTGGACACCTTCTCAATATGAAGACCTCACCTTCCAACTGTTTAGAGCTGACTTTATTCAGAGTGGTTCGGTTCAGTTCTTTAATCCTCCTTCTCCCAGTGAGTATGAGGTCATGAGACCAAACCCAATCAGTATGGAATCTAACACCATCAGAGTTGGTCTTGGTACTACTGTAACTGATACTGGTATCGCTGTTGGTAATTTGGTCACACAAGAGAACACCAACGCTTCTGGTAGATTCGTTGGATATGGTGGTTCCGCAACAGGAACACTCACACTGACAAATGTGGGTGCTGGATTTACACCTACCTCTGGTGGACATTATACCTTTACTGGCATCGCTCTCACATCCCTGACTGGTAATGGACTGAACGCTACGGCAGATATCACGATTGAGAATGGTGTGGCCATTGGAGCTACTATCGTCAATGGTGGTAAGGGATATGTGATCGGTGATCTTCTCGAACCAATCGCTATCGGTAATCAAGGACTTGGTGAGGGTATGAGATTGACGGTTGGTAACCTTTATGGCCAGAACCAACTGATTGTTGAAAACGTACAAGGTACATTTAGCACTGGTGCGGCAGACAACATCCTCTATAGAAACAACAGTGGTGTTACAACCGCACTCAACTTCCCTGGTCCTGTTAATCCATCCGAGGTTGAAACTGTTAATGATGGACTACACTTCACTGTGTTCCATAGAAACCACGGTCTCCACGCAACTGGAAACCAAGTTACTATCTCTGGTATCAATCCAGACAACAAACCAACATTGTTGACTGAGGAGTATTCCGTAACTGCTACTACATCTATCAGTCTCTCTGACGTATCGTCTCCCACTAACTTCAACCAGTTCGAGAACATTGGTGTTGGTCTAACCAACCCTGGATACATTAAGGTTGGTTCTGAAGTTATCAAATACACTGGAGTATCTGGTAACACTCTGACAGGTATCACTAGAGGTATCGACAATACACCAGTTGAAAGACATACAGTCAATAACTTGGTCTATAAGTATGAACTGAATGGTGTATCTCTCAGAAGAATCAACAGACAACACTCTTTGGATGATACGACTACAAACGAAGTCATCACACTTGACACATATCCTCTCAAAGTTGATATGGCCGATACAGACTACGGAACTGATCGTACTGGAACTGGTCTGAAGAAGTTGTTCTTTACCGAGGACAAAGAGGCAGGTGGACCTAATGGTAGGGCCACTTACAATGTTCCTTTCGAGATGATCATTCCACAGATCAATACTATGGAACCCACAGGTACAAACATTGCACCTTCGGTTCGTACTGTAAGTGGTACATCTGTATCAGGTGTAGAACCATCATTCATTGATAAGGGATTCAATGAAGTTGCACTGAGACAGGAGAACTTCTTCGATTCCCCAAGAATCGTCGCCAACAAACAAAACGAAGATCTCTATCTGGACGAACTTCCTGGTAACAAGTCATTCACAATGAACTTGGATCTGATCACTGATGATACTCGTATCTCCCCCGCGATCGACCTTAACCAGGCATCTGTGATGTTCGTTACAAACAGGGTTAACGCACCTGTTGAAGATTACGCAACAGACTTCAGAGTCAATAGTACTGGAAGTGATCCTAGTAGATTCTTCTATGTCACTAAGAATATCTCTCTTGAAAATCCAGCATCTTCACTTCAGGTGATTCTTGATGGATATGTTCCTGAAGACGCTGATCTGAGATGTTTCTATTCCATTGATCAGGATGGGCCTGTTGAGAACTCCATCTTCGTTCCTTTCCCTGGTTTCGGTAACTTCAATACAAACGGATCTGTTGCAAGTCGTGGAGTAAGTAATGGAAATCCTGACCTTGATGTTCCTAAGGTTGATGTGTTTACACCAAAACCCGCACTTGGTCTTTATAGAGAATACAAGTTCTCTGTTGATGAACTTCCATCATTCAAGTCCTTTAGGATCAAATTGATTGGTACATCAACAAACCAGGCCACAGTCCCAATGATTCGTAACTTCAGAGTCATCTCTCTTGCATGATGAAAAAGATCCCAGTCAAAGACCATAGAAATCTTGTTCGTGATGCCGGTTCTTCCGGCATCGTGAATACTGATACTCAAGGTTATAAGGCTTACATGGCCAATAGAGAAAAACTTTTGACTGACAAACAACGAATTGATCAGTTGGAATCCACAGTTGAGGAGATCAAATGTGATCTCACAGATATCAAGTGTTTGCTCACAAAACTCCTTGATAAATAGAAAAAAAGTAGTGTGAAGAATGGCTCAGCCTACCAATAGACAAGAACTTATTGACTATTGTCTGAGACAACTTGGTGCTCCTGTATTGGAAATCAACGTTGCCGATGAACAGATTGACGATATAGTTGATGATGCTATTCAATACTTCAACGAAAGACACTTTGATGGTGTTCAACCCACCTTCATGAAGTATGAAATCACTGAGGAAGACATTGAGAGAGGTAAAGCTAGACCTCCCGGTGCTCCTGATGGTGAGTCACAACTCGGTATTACAACCACGTCTGTAACCAAATCTATCGTTGGTACAGCTGTTACCTTCAATTATTACGAGAATAGTAACTATATTGCACTTCCACCCGACATTATTGGTATCAATAAGGTCTTCCAAATGGATGATTACGCTTCTGTAGCGTCTTCAAACATGTTCAGTTTCAAGTATCAACTGTTCTTGAACGACTTGTACTACTGGGGAGCGGCTGATATCCTGACATATTACATGGGTATGACCTATTTGGAGACTCTTAACTACCTCCTTAACACTCATACACACGTCAGATTCAACCAAAGATCGGACAGATTGTACATTGACATCAACTGGGATACTGTTTCTGCTGGTGAATTCTTGATTATTGACTGTTATAAGGCTCTGAATGGGACAGATTACACCAGATTGTGGAATGATTCGTTCCTCAAACCA
>CEPG01000114.1_pt1 | contig 10659 bp, 13 predicted proteins | sample 530551 | NCBI WGS metagenome assembly CEPG01 (sample SAMEA2620384, study PRJEB7988) | marine metagenome | biome: marine biome (ENVO:00000447); feature: surface water layer (ENVO:00002042); material: "saline water (ENVO:00002010), including plankton (ENVO:xxxxxxxx)" | depth 5 m | reverse complement strand
ACAGTCTCAGTAGCAACATAACCTTGCCCAGCACGGGCAATCTCAACACCTGTGATTTCTTTGTCGGAGTTGACAGAAGTAACTCGCAGCAGAAGATTCTTACCTGACCCTCCATACACAGGGAAGACTTGACCAATACTCCATCTCAGGTTGCCTGGAGTGATGGTTCCTATACCAGTAACAATACCAGTAACATTAGTAGAAGAAGTGAAAGCGCTAGCACTGGTCTCGCTCAGTTCTCTAAAGGAATAAGACCCGTCTGCTTCGGTGATGATAGCGTGGGGCATTGTAGCTGGGTCGACTCCAAGGTTGACCCCAGGTCCGACAACTTCCTTCCAAACCCCTGCGCCAGAACCAGACCCAGTTGTGGTTTCAAAGCGAAGATAATAGTCGTCAGCAGGAGAATCGGAACCACCAAGAACTGTAAGAATTTTGCCATTGGGTGCTTGTGCAGGTAGATCATCTACACCTTTAATCGTGCCCTTGAACGCTTTCAAGCCTGACCCAGCAATACTACCGGTAGCTGTCAGGGTGAAATCGTTACCGTTGGTACGTTCAATAAAGATGTTATTTGCAACAGCCGTTGCTGTAAAACGTGAGTCACCATCAATAGCATTTGTAAGCGCATTGATAATGGTCTCAGTGTTCAGGCGGCTGCCTGTGGAGACAGGTGATTGGTACGTAAAGGTGACACCATCTACAACAACCTTATACTCAGTGTCATAGGCAATGGTTGTCAGGGTTACATATCCAAACGGTGTCTGAGTTGCAGAGGTGGCTGTACCATTCTCTACAGTTACGCCTCGATTTAGAACAAAGATATAATCATTGATCTGTAAGACTTCGATGTCTTCTTTCTTGGAGTGGGTTGCGTAGGTCTGGGCAGAAGCTGCGATGCTATTGACTGTCTGTGAAATACCACTAATGCTGTCCCAGATCTTGACATCACCTGTCTTTGAGATCTGTACTAGCAGCTTTGTTTCGTCAGACTTACGGACAAAGAACCAACTACCGTTGCTGTTGGGTGAAGCAAGGTGCCTGATAAACTTAGACCCAGGCCGCTTGAGAAGACCAAAGGTTGGGTCGGGGTAAAAATTATCACATTCTCGAAACTGACCAGGCAGCATCAGAGAGTCTGGCTGTTGCGATACCCCACCAATTAGGCCAATAATTTTTTGTGAGATAGCAGCCATGATTTATCGGGCGATAGCGCGGAAAGGAGTGTAAGAGATGTAAGTGTTCTGTCCGTTTTCTTGACCGAAGATATTCACCTCAGCAGTCTGAGTGTCGTATGCAAGACAGTTAGCCCGCAGCAGACCCTCGTCCTGTTGGTTGAAGGTGACCATTTCGGTGGAGCCAAGAACACGCCCAGCAAATACACGGGCTGCACGTTGAGTGATGTAGTCCTTGAATACCTGAGCAAGATCTTCAAAATCAAACTTCCACACCACATCACACTTCACCTTCTTATTAGCAGGGAATGTATAGGTGTGCTTGATCTTGTCGTACAGTTTGCCGTCACGTAGTACGGTCTGGTATTTTTGGTTGTTGGCAAACTTATTGTCCGACAACTGAAGAACGTTGGATGGGACAGAGATGTTGCCGTTGGCGTCTGCCGTGAACGGATATGCGATCTCTGTATTGAAGTGCCAGCCTTCGCCTTGGACCTCTCGGTCTACAGCTTCCAGCACGTCAAGGGCGATAGCGATCTCAGGGTTGGCACTATCAAGGCTCACCACAGGGGCTTGCCCGATGCCACTGAGCATTTGGTTAATGGCTTCTAATTTTGTTGTCATTATTTTCGGGCAAGAAAAAAGGGGACCCGAAGGCCCCCATGGATCTGATACAATAAAGATCAGGCAACGTTGCGGAAGGCACCGGCAACAGCAGGGCGAACAGAGCCACAGCCGTAGGCCAGTCGGCCAACCATCACATCACCTTGGTAAAGAATCTTAGTGTCGGCCCCGGTGGTCTGCACGCTAGGTCCGATTGCTTCGACAACACCAGCAGCGTCCTTATGGAAGATGAGGCCACAGGAGTTGGTGAAGTCGGTACGGATACCGTAGTCGTTGTTCTCACCGGTCACAGCAGCAGCGTCGATGAGTTCGCCAGCAGCAGAGCCGTAACGGGTCAGGAAGGGGATGTTGTTGGACTTGTAGATCTTGATACCAGCGATCTCATAGAGACCTTCGCCGGTGTTCAGGCTACCACCCTGAGCGCCCAGGTCACGGTTCAGGATGTTGGTGTCCACCTGGGAGATCAGTGCATAGTACTGTCGGGGAGACAGCACGGCCACACGGCCCTCCTGGGGGGCTGCAACCTCGTCGAGACGAGCCGCGGCCTCGAAGAAGCCATCCACCAGTGCTTGAGCATTGTACTCGTTGTTAGCACCGAGGTTGACCTCGAAACCACCAGGCTCACCGGTCACAGGGGAAGAGGCCTCAGCAGCCTGATCCAGCACACGGAAGATACGACGGTCATAAAATTCTGCGAGGCTCTGGCCGATCTGACGGGCGATGGGGCCGCGCATGTCATACTGAGCCAGGACTTCGTCGAGGTTGTCCACGAAGGCGGATGCGACGAGCAGGTCGTCCATCGAGATCGTGGTCTCTGCGAAGCTAGGATCGTCGGAACCAAGGATCGCGGTGCCAGGCGTATGATAGCCTGCCGAGATACGTCCGCTGTGGATGAACTGTGCCTCTTTGCCGTTACGCAGAGTGCGGTTCATCACCAAGCCTTTGGCGATCGTAGCATTACGGAAGGCTTCATACACCTCACCCGTAAACAGCTTCAGGTAAAGGGCCTTAGTATCGCCCGCCTGGTTTACTTGACCCAGTTGGGTCACAGACATAGTCATTGGTCTAAATAGATAAAGGGTTTATTTAACAAGGGGTTGCACGTGCTTTATTCAGTTGTAAAGGGGTTGTCCTTTGTATTGGGTATCCACCGCAGCGGGCCAATACTCCAGTCATGACTGGGTTTTTAACGAGGTTGTCCCATCCTCTAGTGGCATGGGGGACATTGCAGTCCCCACGACCCTTACAGAAGATCGCCGCTTGCAGCCAGTTTGTTTTCGATGTCCATGCGATAAGCAGGATCTGTCTGGTAACGGGGGTCACCAATAGCTCGTGCTAGTTCTGCCTGGCTACGGAAGCCCTGCACACCAGTACGAACTGACTTACCAGATACCTGCTGACCTTCAAAGCCAACCGCATCTTTGTAACGGTTAGTCAGTGCTTGGACTGCGAAGGTGATGGCGTCTTTGTTTCCACTGTTGATGACATTGTCATAGGCAGCCACCTCATCAGGTTTGAGGTTATCAGCCGCCCACGCCAGCGCTTGGTTATACGCGTCAGTGCCGCCCACAGAGTTAACGATGGCATCAGCATCAGCGTCAGAAATACTTTGTTGAACAGCAGGGGCGTCTTTGTAAGCTTCGATGTAGGCGTCGATCAATTGATCTGCCGGCATCTCTCTCAGCTTCTCCAGCGTCTCTGGTTTGAGCTGGTTGTCGTTGCTGTAAAACTCCTGCGAGGCATCTTGAATAAACTGCGCAGTCTCAGAAAGATCAACCTCTTGGGTATTCTCTTCGGGAGTCTCAGCTTCCGCTTCCGGAGTCTCAGTCTCTTCTTTCTGCCCAAGTTTAGATTCAAGTTCCTTGTACGCCTTTTCAAGATCTTCCGCAGATTTGAACTTACCCGCATAACGGAGTTCAGATTCCGCGTCAGCCCTTGCTTGGTCATACTTAGCTTGCGTCTGAGCTTCCTGATCATTGATGATCTTTTCACCAAGTTCTGTAAGTCGTGCCTCTTCAGCCTGACGTGCTTCTGCAACCTGCGGATCAGAGCCTTCAAAAGTAATTTCAGCCATTAGTGGATCAGTGGGTGGTGAGGGTTACCATGCCGAGGCCAGGAGTACTGACTCGTTTTTTGCCCTTGGGGGCAGCGGTTTTTTGTTTGACGTTTGCTTTGACCGGCTTCTTACGAGGTTCTACTTTCGTAGGTTCCGGCTTAATTTCAAAGTCACTGGGATTGAGCGATTCCATCTACTAGGTTTTGTGTAGCGTCGAGTACGCCAGGGTTCTTATCAGGATCCATCAATGGGGCTTTCGCTAGTTGTCCCATCTGGCCCATCATTGACTGACGTGCCATGGCCTGTTGTTGTTGTTGCATGTCCGCTGCCATCTCTTCTTTGGTCTTGACAAGGTTGAGCGTGTCAATACCTTGAGCAGCAGCAAGACGTTTGATTGCCTCGTCGGGATTGACGTACTTCATCATTGCTTCGGGTCCAAGACTCTGGGCAATGGTTTGCATGAACATCATCAAAGATTCCCTGTCTTGACCACGGCCAATGCCTTCGACACCAGCGACGATCGTGGGGAATACAACACCCTTGGGCAGCTTAGGCAGAAGACCAGACCGTTGGAGAACGAACAACTTACGTCGCAGATACGGACGCAGCAGTTCAGTGGTCAGGGTTCCGTAGATACCACCAAGTTGCTCATTGAGTTCTTGCTGGGTAGCACGGATCTCTTCTGCTGTTGTCCTTTCACTTTGTCGAACAGACAAGATCAAGAACGCTTCACTCAGCCGTTGGTTTAGCTGGGTGATCATTTGATAGGCAGTTGAGAAGTCAGCTTGTTTCTGTACTTGGACAGCACTGACATCATCTGGCCTGCCTTGAATAATAGCTCCGTTGCCAGCCTTCGCAAGTACGCTTGGTTTAACACTTGCAGAAGGAGAGACAAGGAAAACAACCTTACTGGCCGCGGCAGATCCTTCGACCATGGCTTGCATCAGTCCTTCAAGAGACTTCAGATCACCAAGGTATTCTTCGATACGTCCGCGTCCGTAATCTTCACCATCGACTGTGTTAAAGCGGAGGGGAAGCCAAGGCGTAGTTGTCTTGGGCGACTTGCCATAACTGTCTTCAATGATTTCGCCGTCAACTTCTTGACGCCAACGCCATTGTCCATCAGTCAGCTTAGCCCAGGTGTAAACAGCAGCTTCATCTTCACCAACAGTCACATCAACCGAAGGCGTGGACGTGTTGTCATCCACCTTATTGATTGACCTTTTCGGTGTCTGAAATTTTTCAGGTAGAAATTGACGGTTGATTGATTCAACAGTAACGATCTCGGTGGGCTGACCCTCTCCATCACGGACGACCACATAACGGTCAAGAGGATACAGCTTGACACCATTCTTACCCATGTAAACCAGGACATTCCCGGTCACAATTAGATGCTTCATTGCCTGATGTAGGACCACACGGTCCTGTGATTCAGCAATGTGTTGCATGATGACCCGTTCCATTTTGGACAGGCTCAAGTCGATCTCTGATTTGATCGTTGCATCTAACTCGGGGTCAGAGGCGAGCTTACCATCGTTGATTTGAAGCTTAAAAAAGGTAGCTGTAACAGGAAGCAAACTCAACATAAGTTTACTACTCATTACGGAGCAACCTTTCGCACCGATTGATTGCCACGGAGTGGGCAGCTTCTGTCCATTAGTGACACCCTGGGTAGGGGTCAAGATGTATGGCAGAGAAAGCCGCGCACACTCACGGGCAGTATCAAGAAAGATCGTTCTGTCGCTTGCAAGTCTTGCATAACGAGATGCGGCAGATTGATTTTCCATTATTAAGTAGGAACGTTAAGACCACCGGCTCCACTTAGAGAGGTGCCAGTAGCAGCTTGTTTGATTGGTTTGATTGGTGAGGAAGACTTACGTTGAGGCATCCTCAGCTTGGAAGGTCCAGCGTTCTTAGCAGCTTCTCCTGTGTTTTGCACAGCAGCAGCGGCAGGGTTTGTATTGGTAGAGGTGGGTTCAGTAACACTAACTGTCCCTTTCAGCTCTGCTTCAGTAGGAGGCTTTTTCAAACCAAAGGGGTCGTACCTGTCCCACTCTCTACCTTCTGTCTTTGCCAATGTTTTAGTTACGTTTTCGTCGTAACCGAACATTGCAGCATAGGCTTCTGTATTGTCACCGTGCCGTTGGCGGAAATCAGCAACACCTTTTTTATCTTGCATAAGAGATAGTGTTGCTACACCAGCAGGCAAGTACATTTGAGTACCGTCACTGTTACGCGTAGCCGACATAGGGCGTCCCATCATGCACATAACAAACCTCACTTAGGAATGTTAAGACCAGTAGCTTTACCGGTAATTTTTTGCTGAGACCCAGGCATACGCAGAGCTGCTGCACCTTTACGCCTACGACCACCACCTGCAACAGCAGCGCCACTCTTATACGTACCAGAGGTTTGACCTCCGCTAACAATAGGAGCAGGTTCAGTAACTGTTACAGGAGCCGGAGGCGGCGGTGGAGGAGCTGGCGGAGCCGGCGGCGGCGGGGGTGGCGGTGGAGGAGCGGGTTGTCTTGGTGGGCTACACATCTGTCTTAGATTTAAGGTATCTAATTACAGCAATGGCACCTGCTCTGTAAGCAAGTTCCCGTTCTGAGATGCTGTAATCTGGGTATGTATCTGGGTACATCTCTGACAGCTCTTTGATAAGTGTCAGAAGATTTACCTTCCCCCCTACCACCTGGGCAAGGGGGAAATTGAGATCATCCATACTGAGGAAGGTCAGTGTTAGGAGCCTCAAAGAACGCAGGCATCCTGGCTCGTTGAGTGTCCTTCAAACCAGGGGCCTTGCCACGTGCATAAAGGCTGTCGGATTGTTTCATCCAGAAGTCTTTATCCAGGTACTTGTTTTCATTCGTACCGATAGCATCCATCACCCATGCGACGGTGGCTCGCCGCAAACGATTGAGGCTTGGTGTGGACTGCAAACCCAGCTCGGAACATACCATCGTGTGGATCGCGACGTGGCATTGTTCGTCTCTGCTGATATCGCTGGCGGTGGTTTTGATGCCGAAGTCTCCGTTGTATCGGAAGAAGGGAAGGATGACGAAGAAGACACTGCGTTCAAGGATTGCGGCTTTCAAGATCGGATGCTCAGGTGCATCCAGCCAAGCTTTGAGGATGTGCTTGGATTCATCTTCATACTTTTGCTCAGACCCATGTGCTGCGACCACATAATTAAGGGCCTGATCATGACGTTCTTCATCGAGTTGATTACTCAGAAGAGCTTCACGCAGACCAGGGGTCTTAGGCAACTCACGGTCTAGGCCTTGCTGTAGAAACTCACGCACAGGAAGCTCAAGGTGACGGAGCCCGAGGGCGCGTTTGATCGCGTCCTCAGAACCCTCCACCAGCTTGCCCGCCTGTACGGCCAGAGGCGTCCACTTACGCTTCCGGCTAATTACTTGGTCGTAGGGGCTGATAGTTTTCATTCTCCGCAGGGGATGCAAATGTTGTCGTCTTTGGGTGCTTCGGTTTCTTCACCGAACTTGAATAGATCGTGGAAGTCATCGTCAAGCGCAGCGAACGCATCGTCCTTTGCTTGAGTGTCCGGCATAACTTGCAAGCTGTAGTACAAGCTGGTCTGTGGTGAGTGCAGCCAGTTGTACAGGAACTCTCGGTCATAGGTGACAACGTCACTCCAAGAGTTGAAGCTATATCCATGGAACAGACCAGTCGCCTGGTACAGCTCCACGATGCCGTTGGTGACTTCCTGGTACACCTTGTATCCAACCTGACTTGCAATCTCGCAGTCGGGCGGATAGTCAAAGCTTTGTGTACCGAAGGTTCCAGAGTCACGATCGACGTGCCTGGAGATAGGAGGTGCAATCTCCGGAGTGGTGGTATAGCCCCGAAGGTCAATGTTGTTGTAGGAACATGACGCAGTAGGTGCAATAGCGAAGGCCCGAACCATGTTGTGCCTCTTTGCTTCCATTGCAGCAAGTTGAATACCCAGCGCGAGTTGAGAAACGGCTCGGTGGGCCAGGGAATCTTTTGGAGTACCCCGATTGAAATCGGTAAGAGCTTTACCGAACTCGGCATAGGTGATCTTGTTCTGAGCTAGGAAGTTAGCCAGTCCAAGAACTCCCAAACCAACCTGGCGATCAACAGAAGGGTCAAGATACTCGCCAGTACTTCCAACACCAGTAATGCCATGGAGTTCACAGAGCGATGTCATTCCTGATACAAACGCATCAGGAAGTTCTTCGAGTGTGCAAGCTGACAAATTCACGTGCTGTAAGAGACAAGTACCCCTGCTCTTAATATATACTTCCAGGCAAACATTACCAAAAATACGTTCACCATTTGCGTCGTATCTAATCTTGTTCAACCACACATCACCTTTCATGATGGCGTTGAGGGTTTCATCAATCAGTTGATCAGATGCAATCTGGAGAAATTTATCATCAACATCGAGACAACGCTTCACCCAAGGCAGCTCAGTTCGTGATGCAGTTACAAACTCAAGTGCATCAGGGTGCGTGTAATCGAGGTGAAGTACACAAGCGCCGTTCTTGTACACCCCGCCTCTACGGATTACTTCATTCAGGCTGGAATAAATCCGACCAAAAGAAACAGGACCGCTAGCAGTAAGACCCTTTCCATTCTCATGACCCTTGGGTCGGAGGTTAGAAAGATGCACAGCAACACCTGCCCCATTCCGAAGGGCATGACTCACGTAGCGCCACGACGCCTCAATACCTTCAGGCCCCTCCATGCTGTCTTCCACGTTGAAAATGGTGCAGCTGACAGGCAGGCGTGATTCAGGATTATCCATCCAGTTTTGTACACGACCAGTGCGTGCAATTTTTTCAGCTTTCATAGTGTCAGACAAGGTCATCGAGAACAGGGGGTTGGTAGTTAGGTCCCTTCAAAACTTTTCCATCGTCACGGCGAAGGGGTTTACCGTCAACGAATTTGCTCATGTTTGAATCAAAGACACGTGTCATTGCCGTGTCTAAATCCCAGCCACGAGCGGCTGCATATTGGTAGGCAACAAAGACAAGATCCGATAGCTCTTTGAGTTGATCAACCGTAGAGATGCCATCGAGTTCACCTTCATAAGCTTGGTTGAACTCTTCGTACTCCTCTTTGATGAGCTTGTGTTGAAGTTCATGAACAGTTTCGTCAATGGTGTTAATCGGCTGTTCCATAGCCAACCGAAACATCACTGCCTGCTGCATCAATGAGGTGGTCACGTTCGTTTTGAAGGTAGTGGATTGCTTTGTTGAGGTCACGGATTGCGTCGTCTTTGAATCCTGCGCGGCAGATGTACTTGACGGCGCAACCCAGGTGGTAGTTGAGGTCCTGATCGCGGATGAAGTCCCAGACTTCTATGGATCCTCTGGTGTAATAAGCGGGGTTGCGTTCCAATGTTGGAGAAGGTTGCGGACTGTGTTGTTGAGAATGAAGTTCTGCTTCTGAACTTGAAGGAAGTGATTGATGATTTCCTTTTTGTCTAGTTCTTGGCAAAGGTCCTCGATTCTGCGTAGCTTGAAGAATTGTTCGACCGTCAGTTCTAAGACTGGAGGTGGTGGGAGGGGTCCCATAAGATTGGCTCCTTTGTTGTGGAGTTGTATTCACCAGGACGTAGAATCCTTGCGAGTCTAGCGTTTCTGATTGCGTCATCTAGCGTCAATCCAGCTTTGTTATACGCGGCAACAATTGCTTCCCAAGGATCTTCTGCCTTAGCAAGTATTTTTTCCGCGCCTTTTGCACCGACGCCAGGAACTCCTTTGTATCCGTCCACCGGATCACCCGTAAGGCACTGTGTCCAAAACCAATAATCCGCTTCGTCTGGTGTGACATAAGTTAGCTTGTCTCCGTTGTAAAGGTTGCAGCTAATCTGTTTCAAATCCTTGTCAGGAGAAACAAGGATAAAATCGCTAGGATCAAGATGACATTCCAGACCCAGTGCGTCATCAGCTTCGAGCGAGCCATAACGAATTGTTCGATAGTTATCAAAGCACCAGTTCAGCAAACGTTTGTAGCCAACTGGTTTCCGTTTGATTCTCTTCCCCTTGTATTCAGGGTCGATGGTCTTGCGGAAGTTCTTGGTGTCTGAGAAGAACAACAGAACGTTGTCAGTGTCGAATCTTTTTTTTAGATTGTCAATGTCTTGTGTGAAACTCCGGATAACTTCTTTGAAGTTGCTAGCGATGGTGATCAGATCGTCACCCCAATCCAGCTCCTGCTCATTGACTTGACAGTTGCGGTAAGCGTAGAAGTCAGCATCAATGCGTAACTCTTTTTCATCAGTGGCAATCAGCCCAGGTATCACCTTCCTTAGCTTCTGCCGCGAGGGGGACTTTGAGTTTGTAGTACTCGCCTGCTTGGACGAACGACCATTCGAGTTGGAACTTGGCATCATTGACTAGGTGTGGTGCTACGGATAGTTGGATCTCATCGTGGATCCATCCGAGCCATTGGAAGTCGTGCATCCATTTGTAATCACGACTAATAAATTGATCGAAGGCAATAACATTTGCTCGCTTGCAAACGATTGCTCCGGCTGACTGGAGGAGGTAGTTCAGACAGGCATGTCTTTTACCTTGGAGACGGATCGGACGGCCATCCAATGCGTGAATTACATCAGTTCTGGCCCGTGTATTACAGGCCTCCAAAAGACTATCGAGTCCTGGAATTGCCTGTAAAAATTTTGCCCGAATTTCTTCGCCTAATTTTTTGGCCTGTTTGTCGTTCAACGTATTGTCAAACGTCTGACCAATTTTCTTAGACGAAGCTCCATAAATGAAAGCATAAGTTAGGGACTTCACTTGTTTCCTTGTGCAG
>CEPG01004493.1_pt1 | contig 10681 bp, 5 predicted proteins | sample 530551 | NCBI WGS metagenome assembly CEPG01 (sample SAMEA2620384, study PRJEB7988) | marine metagenome | biome: marine biome (ENVO:00000447); feature: surface water layer (ENVO:00002042); material: "saline water (ENVO:00002010), including plankton (ENVO:xxxxxxxx)" | depth 5 m | reverse complement strand
CAGTATACAAAGGAGATTTAACCGAAGTTTCATTCGGTCACGAGACAGCGTTAGAATTGAAACACAACTTTGCTGGGTCATTTTTATTCAAGCATGTGTCTACAGATAGCAACGCAAATACCAGTGTTATCGGGTTTCAAGGCGGTGCTTCTTCGTTGCCTTGTGAATCAGGACTCTTGCGATACCCAGTCGGTATGCTTGTTGGGTGCAAGATTTCAATTGTCGGTATTACAAACTTTCAAGCCGATGATTCTCATAATACTGGTCGCACTTACACTATTTTGGAGCACAAAAACCACAGTTCCAACGGAACTCAACTGACTGTTACCCCTGCTTTGAAAACAGGAATCGTCAGTTCAAGCACAAATGACATACTCATCATCAACTCTTTTGGCGCACCGACTTTTGATGCAAACATGGCTGGATGGAACATCACGGCGGCCTCCAGTAGCGAGCGTGTGCTTACTGACCAGTTCCTCGGTCTTGCTGCCGCTGTGACACTACCTGAAACAAAGGTAGACCTCAAGCGATACCATATCGTTGGTCTTGGTCGTGACACGGCCATACAAGTGCCGGGTCGTTTCTTGAATGAAGGTGGGTCATTTGAAGTCAATCTACACAATCCACGATGGTTGTATTACTGCTTGGGTATGGAGTCTGTGTCATTCAGAGCGAATGGTGCTGCTGAAACTCTATACGACGCACTTATGTCCAATACTCGCACACTGGGCGCTGCTGTTGAAAAGGGTCAATCGCTCATTACGGTAAGCGGAGCACTTGAGTTTACCGATGCTGCAAATCCTCTTGGTGGTGCTGACGCTGCTGCTGCTGGTGATTACATTCTTATCATCGACACAGAGGTAGAGGACATTGTAACGCATCGTGAAGGCACAACTGCAACTGGTAGTGCCTTCGGAGCAGTGAACATCGAAGGCGATGACTTTTTCGACACCACTCAAAAGAATGAGATTCGTAGAATTGCCGCTATCAGTGGTAACAGTATTTTCCTTGATGACGGTCTTTGTTATTCTCACGAAGCAACTGCTAAAGTGCGTATCATTCGCTATCAAGGAGACGGAGGAGGAGCAACCTACACAGGCAGTCCTCATCGTGCATCAACAGGCGCTCTTACCTACCCTATCAGTCGATTGCTTTACTCTCGTGACTCTCTACCATCGTTTGCTATGGAAGTCAGTATTCGTCGTCGTGATGTTGAAGGCGCTGAGGCTGATGTTACAGACGGTGGAGCAACAGACCCTAAGCAACTTACTCGTGTGTTTAAGGGATGCAAAGTCAAGGACTTCTCTATGACTGCTGATACCGACGCTGCTCTACGATTGAGCGTAAACTTTGATTCAGCCCACTGCTACACAGATACTGGTCGTCTTGAAACCAGTGCTGTAGCCAACTATTCAAGTGGCACGAAAGGTGACCGATACAAGACGCATCGTATGTTTGAAGAAACAGCAAAGGATGCTGTTACACGAAAAGAGGCTGGTATTGAAATAGGCACACAGAAGCCTTTCATGTTCTACAACGGAACAGTTGTTATCGCTGGAGTAAACGTAGGTCAAGTTGTTTCGTTTACGGTCACTGGTAACACTGGTGTGCAACAATTCTACACCATTAACGGTGCTGCTACAAGCGATAGTGCTACTGACCAAGTGCCGTTTGGTGGCTCTCGTAACGCTTCTCTTGCCATAGAGGGTAAAACTGAGTATAGTATGGACTGTGAAATCATTGTTGATGACCCTGTGATGTATCACAAGGTTCGACGTGCTGTAGACCACCCATCTCAAGATGGTAACCTCATTCGTTTGTCATTCACAAAGCCCGGTTCAGACACGCCTCGTGAGCAACTTGACATCATATTGGATGACTTTTACATTACAGAAGCACCACTCCCAGTTCCCGAAGACAAGGGCGTTATCAAATCAGCCCTGAAGATTCAACCAAAGGCTTTGCGTGTCGTCTCACGAGACACCATGCTGCATTCTTGAGGTGACCAATATGCTAACACCCGCACTACGAGCAAAAAAATACGGCGAACTTTCTCATGAAGAGTATGCTCTTTGGTATGCTTCTCAAATTGGCGTGACCGAAGGCGACATTATTGCTGCTGGTAAAAAGCGCACACTGGGGCTTATCGAAGACGCTGTTGCTGCGCTTTTGCCTACAGTGGTCGAGGAAGAGGTCGCTGATGAGGTAACAGAAACAGTATATGAAGCAACATCAGATTTGGCTGCTCCTGAAGACATTGGTGACAGCGAAGATTTTCCAACAGAACTGACGTATGACGCTATGACCGTCAAAGAACTTCAGGCACTATGCAAAGACCGTGGACTACCTGTCTACGGCACAAAGGCTGAAATCGCTCTACGCTTGAAGCGTGACGATGAAGGCATATCCGAGTCCACGACTGAGACTGAAGCCCCCGAAGAATCGGCTGCTGATGTAGAGTCGGACACCCCCGCTGAAGAAGCGGCTGTGACCAATGGTGAGACAAATGACGAAAACAATAGTAGCGAACAAGAACCTCTTGATGAGACGGCATGATGAACAGAAGCACGAGATTAGCGTAGACCCCGATGACCCCAACGTCATCATGGAGGTTTGGGTGCGTGATGTCTCTTTCTTTGATATTCAGAAAGCCGCACAAGAGATGTTCAACATTGGTAAAGACGGTCAGATGTCTCTCAATCTTGAAGGGTATTACAAGTATGCTTTTACAAACTGGGTCGTGCGAACCAATCCAGTTATGTCAAGTGATGACTTGATGAAACTCAAAGGCCACATTGGTGAACAAATCTCGGCACTTCTACCGAGTCCTAACGAACTTGGTGAGATGATGTCAGGGGGGTTTACGAAAGGCGGGAACGTGTGATTGAAGATTTTCTTCGTCGCAACACGATAGCAAACCCTGCCGATTTAGAACTCTCACTTGAAATGCAAGCCTATATTGTAGCAAAACATTATTCAGTTTCGATTAAAGAGGTGCAAGAGATGACTCCACAGCAATTCTATCAGTCCTTTACATGGGCGATGGTTGCTCGTAGAGAAGAAGAAAAAGCCAACAAGCGAAACAATCAATCCGCAAAGAGTGGTGGTCGAGAAACAGTATCTCTTGACTACGACTTCCTCAATAGGGAGGACTTCTGATGGTAGCACTGGCTGGCTTAACCGTTGCTCTTGGTGGGCTGGCAACTGGTGCTGCTTCTGTATCAGGTATCTTTGGTGCTCTTGGTGGCATTTTTGGTGGAGCAATTTCAGTAGTCAGTGGGCTATTTGGTGGGCTTGTATCGTTTGTCAAAGAAAAGTTTCAGAGTGTAAAGGATTTTTGGGACGAAAACATCATGCCCATTTGGGATGCGTTTTATGCTGTTGCTGAACCTATCATCACACTCATATCGACACTGGTAACAGAAAGTTTTGGTTTAGCATTTGATGGTTTAGTCATAGCGTGGGAACTGTTAGTTGATTTACTGAAGGTTGCTTGGGACGTAACAGTTCAACCACTTATCGACATTTTCACTGGCTTGTTTAACGCTGGTATGGCGCTGATACGAGGAGACTGGGAAGGCGTTATGGATGCGATGGGTGGTATATGGGATTCAGTCATCATGCCAATCATTCAACCGTTTATTGATTTATTCAAAGTTGGTATGGCGATTGCCAAAGGTGACTGGGATGGAGTCATGGAGGGCATGAAGAAAGTATGGAATGGCACGATAGGTAAAGTTGTCAATCCTCTCATTGACGCTCTTCTTGCTGGTCTAAGCGCTATTGGCAGTGCTTGGTTTAAGGTATTTGATGCTGCCAAGAACGTATGGACTTCTTACATTGTCAATCCTGTAATGGCTCTCTTCGGCCCACTTATCGACAGTATCAAATTTATTCTCAACAACTGGGATTTGGTCATGTTAGGAATGAAAAATGCCTACGAGAGATTCTTAAAGCCAATCTTTGAAGGAATCAAAACATACGCTAACATTCTCTTAACACCTTTCAAACTTGCTTGGGATGGCATTGTCGCTGGATTTACTTGGGCTTGGGATAACGTCATATCTCCTGTTTTTGGTTGGATTGGTGATGCTATTGACTATGTGGCTGGTTTACTTGAACCCCTTTTAGATGGTTTAGATGCAATTGGTGGTTTCATTGGCGACGGTATCGGGGCAATAGGAGGGTTTCTTGGCTTCTCTGAGGGTGGTGTAGCCAGTGGGCCTGAAAGCGGTTATCCTGTAACTCTTCACGGCACAGAGGCAATTGTTCCACTATCAGGTGGTCGTTCTATTCCTGTTGAAATTAACGGCGGTGGCGGTGGTGGAGGTAATACCTTCAACATTAGCATCAATGCGTCAGGCATGACAGACAGAACAGACAAGCGTGAGTTTGCAAGACAAATAAGCAACGCCATTCAACAAGAGATTGCTCGTGCCAGCGGTGGCTCTACAATGAGGTCAGGTAGATGAGCGACGGCTACGGCACACCAATTCGCCTCCACTTTGACGGTGGGTTAGGTATGGATTTGCTTGGTGAATTGGGTGCTGATGTAGCACCTTTTCCTCCTATGGAACTTCAGGCTCTTTCTATTGCTCTCAGTGTAGAGCGAAAAGTGGGTGGTATGCCTATTCCTCTTTTCGGGGGAAAACGTATGGGTATTGACCTGAATATGGTCAATTCTACTATTGTTATTGAAGGTATTTTTACCGATGACGATGTAAACCGACGCTCATCAGCCGCCACAGCCGCTGTATCTGTCATTGATTTTGCTGTAGACCAGTCTCAAGTTGATACGGTGGGGCAGTTTACTCAAGTAGCAGACCGAGTTTTTTACGATAATCTTCGTGAATTAACCTTGACGCAAAAAGATGGAACAGAATTGGAGATTTTGTTCATAGCGGGTAGTGGTGATTTTTCTAATCCCGGTGTATCGAATGTCTCATCAAGCGGCTCTCCTTCAGGAACAAAAATTTACACGCACACCACACTCACTCCTCCAGCAGTCATAGCCCAGTCAGTCATTACAGCATTGGGCGGTAGCCATCTTAATTCAACAATCACTGGCTCTGTATCGACATCTGAATTTGCACCCGCTGCTGGTAGTTCAAAACTTACGCTCACGCAAGGCACAACAGGAAAGATGACCTCCAATGATTCAGTATTGTTCCGCACTTCAGGAGACTATGCTCCATATCATAGGCCGTTTAGCGGAGGCACAAGTGCTACGGACATCAATAACAAATCGGCTGGAGATAAAGTGCAAGACTTGTATGGTATCTTACACAATACAGATAGAGGCACTGCCGCTTTAATCGTTGGTGCAACAGTGGCTATAGCATCAGGAGGGGTAGCACTCGCCGCTGCTGGCGCTGTGGCGGCCACAGGTGGGCTTCAAACAATTTTCAACGGAGACTACCCCATCGGTCTACAGATACCTTACAACTCAATGATTACTGCTGAAGGTGGTAAAAAATACAGTGTGCGTAACTTTTTGATTCGCACTGGTCTTTTTCAAAGCACAAACGATAAAATTTCTGACAACAACGATTTCAGCGCTAATCAAGAATTTAGCACTATTGATGAAACAACTGGTATTCAAGGCACAATACAAAAATTCGATGTGGGTTACAACGCTGGAGAACAGCACTACACATATCAAATGGTCTTTGCTCCGATTGACATGATTATCTGAGGTGACAACGTGCCAATCATGCTTCAGTCTAATCACGCTTTGTTCTTTGATGGCGTGAGCGATAGCGTCATTATTCCACAGGGCAACTTCAGTAGGGTAGGAGAAGACTACGACAAAGAAACTGATATTACCCGTAGAAGTTCAGCGTCGATTGTATCTCACGCAACGGGAAGAGGTATGGTTGCTGATTTGTTAGGTGATGGCTTGGCTATTGAAGCATGGGTCGTTCCTGATTGTGGTGGCGTGATTCTCATGAAAGAAGGTCAGTTTCGTCTTAGCATGGGAACGGTTGATACACCCGGCCCAGTTGAGTTTGAAGCCAATCTCACCTCTGCCTCTACAGGTGCGATGAAGGTTTTTCTTCGCAGCGCTCAGCCTGAGACAAATGGGTATGATGGACAAGTCTACCCAGTGACTACATTTGGTGGGCTTGATGATTCTTACAACCGCTTTGATAGTGCTAAGGATAAAGCAACATCACTAAGTCAAAATCAAAGACCACTCTACCATCTTGTTGCTTGTATCAATAGAGGTAAGGCTGAAGTTTACGTCAATGGGGATTTGGTAGCCCAACAAATAATTCCTCTCGATGCTGCCTTAAGACCAAAGAACTCACACGTTTACATTGGTGGTAAGGGTGGTGAGTTTAGAGGTGTGATTGAAGGCATTCACGTCTCCTCATCGTTTAACAACGAGATGATAACTCGTAACCCATCAATGGTTGGTGATAAGACTGTATCGTTGTATAGATTTGAAGAGCCTATCTCACCTCTAAGTGGTGTTTACACCATAACTGATGTGATTGAAACATCTTACAATGACGATGGATTAGCCTCAGCAGAAACTCATCTTTCTTCAATACCAATCTCTTCCGCTGATGCTCAATCTTTGGCTAACGCTTTGACTGGTAAAACAATTACAGACACCTATGTTGATTTTACAGTCTCCCCATACTCAACTGGTAATTACTCTGTTATCGACAGATACAGCACACCCGGCACGACTACCAACCATCTCGTGCCTCACGTTCCTTACAATCTTCTCATCAATCCCGGCTCAATCAACCAAGACTCAAAGAAGCCAAACGGTAAACCACCTGAGCGTGTGCGTTTGCACCGCATCAACATTTCATCAGGTCGATTGTTAGTATCAAGTATTCACTTGGATTTCAAGACAACAACCAACACCGATGGACTGCGACCCATTCTTCATTCAACACACACATCGGCTAATGGAGCAAACTCATTTGTTGTTATCTCAGCCGATTGCCTCATCGAAAACGGCACAGGTCGCCCGTATCAACCACCTCATCTTTCTACACAATTGATTGACAGAGCAGGTCAGATGTTGATTGATGAAGGGCTATACGAGCAACACGCTATGGTATATTCCAGCCGTATGTCTACAACTGCTGTCGATACAGACAACCCGTTTGCAGTGGCTTGGCCTACCGATTTGGATGAGAGTTTTCAGATAGGACACTCAGGTCGTCATACACTCAATCACGTTGAAGGTCATCCGTATCTCAGGCTCATGCCTCGTGCCAATGAAGAAACGCTTGACCAACAGGCTGGTAATTCTGACATTCTTACACTGACATACGATGCTGCTTCAAAAGGTATTGATTCGATGTTTCCTATCAACTCTCAAGTTGATTACTACAAAGACACAGCAGCGTTTGAAATCCTAAGAGTTGTCAATAACAGCACTGTTCATGAGATTGTCTCCAACGGACTAAGCGGAGCAAATAGGACGCTCATAGCGTTGGGGGGTGCGAGTGCTACCGACAATGACTTTGACCCACTACCGTTTGCTTTGAAAGGGCCAGTGCCTCAAGACATAAACAACATTGACGATAATGTTCGTAAATTTCACTTACACCCATCGAGAGACAGCCGTGTAGCCCTACTGGAAGTTCCTACCCTCGCCAGTCGTGGGCTTGCGCCGTATGTTGAGGTTCACTACAATGCTATTGATTTTACAGGGGCTTCGATGAGTAAGACAGCACCGATGCTCATGGTTGAAAAAACAGTCCCAGCATCAAACTACGAAGTTGCCAGCGGTGTGTATGTCTATGATGACATAGCAACCGATGTCGCTGCTGGTAACGCTACGCTTTACGCCGCTGGTGGCTATATTGACGTTGGTAAATCAAAAGAAGGAAACTTAGGCTCAGTCAATTTCAGTCACTCATTGGTAGGTGACATCAGCGAGGGTTTTGAGGCCGATGTTGAGTTGGATGAACGACGCACACCTGCTAATTTTACAGCAGCGGGAACTGTCGGTAACACAACACCTCAGAATCTGACAGCATCGCATACGACCAAAGCCCAGCATGATTCTGTATTCCATCGCATACTGATTGAAAGAGTAGCGGATAGCGGCTCTCTTACTGTGTCTTCTGAGTTCAACCGTATGACACCGCATACAGTTCACAGCAGTCCAAGCGCTGGTCAGTTTGACATAGGTGTGACCTCTTCAGCCTCTCCTATTCACGAGATATTCGACATTATCGACAATGTAGAAGTTAAGGGTAGTGTAGGTATCACACATCGTTTCTTTGTCCAGCCCTCAGACAGAACACGCACAAATCAGTTGCAATACGTCTATTCCACAAAAGACAGACCTAACTCCAGCAACATAGCCACTGTCATGTTCTTAATGGGTCGCTCAAAGTTGCGAGGGATTGAACAAGTAGAAGATGAAAACGGGCGTTCTACGCTTGTTCACTGCGTTGGTCTTTCTGATGTCGCTGCTACACGAAGCATCAACGAGTTAGGCTCAGGCAGCCCTGACTCTCATGTCGTCAAAGAGATAGACCCTAACGCACCTGTCGTGAGTGTTACGTTGGGTGGTGTAGGTCAAGGAGCATACGACACAAAGCCATCGTTTGACAGAAGCACACTGGCTCATTTACCATACAGTAGTCGAAGAGGGTTCTCTTGTCTTGCTACTAAAGTAAGGGTCGATTTGAGCACCAGTAACGGAACGCAATTTATCGAAGTGTCTCCTCTTAACAACGACTCCCCCGATTTAGCGAGTTGGGGGACTTATCCGTTTCCGAAAGTAGGAAGAATTTACCTGAAAAACGGAGCAAATGCGGAATATCAAAGCAAGACTGGTGCGTGTTTCTTGTTCACTGATTCTAACGTATCTACTCGTCGTTTCCTACTACCCAACGGTAACGCTGTTGCCACATTCCAAGACTGGGTAGTTGGTAGCGGTTTGCGAAAGGATGCTGATGTTCTAACTGGCACGCAGTCTCAAGATTTTCCTCTTGGTGAAATCATCATGGGAGACGGTCACTTCTTCATTGAAAACCTACAGTCTGACGGCACGACAGTCAATGACCGAATGTTCCAATCAATGGACAACATATCACATGATTATCAACTTGGGACTCAATTTGCTTCAACTCGTGCTTTGGTTGAGATACCTTTGTTCAGAGGTCAGTTCTTTGCTGATAGAGAAAACAACAGTTACCCAAGCCCTGACAACTCGTTGAAACTTCACATCGACCCTACCATGACCGCACACACATGGAATCCTTCACCAGTAGGGCGTAGATACCAAGACCTACCTCCATCAGACAGAAGCGCATACGGAGCGTATGCAAAGAGTATTCTCGCTAACGAGAGGAACAATCAGTCGAACATCACGAACTTTGAGACGAACTCAACCAATTATCGAATCTATGTTAGTAATCCAGCCATGTTCCCAGCAGGTGATGTAACAACGACCAACACCAATCACTACAACGTCGATAACGTCTTGCTGTTCCGTAGAGTCTTCCTTCCTTCAGGAGAGTGGGCTATCTACTCCAATGACCCAATAACAGATGGTTACATAGAAATTACAAAAGAAGAATCCTATGTATCGAAAGGCTTTGTCTCTCAACTCACCATAGGCACGCCTCTTCTCATGGGGAATGCATACGACTCTGAGGTCTTAGTGCCACTCAAGGGTGATGCGCTCAACGCCGCTGCTGACTTTGAGAACAGAAGCGAATACTACTACGACGCAGCCAGTGTCAAGACGCAAGGCGGTAACATCGACTACGGTTTGCGTCAGTATGTAAGCGCTGTCGAGTTTAAGGCAGGGCCGCTATCAAATCCTCACGCCGCAAGAGTGCAAAGTGGTCGTGCAACAGGAACTGTCTTGAGTGTAGAGCCAATCATGAATGGCTCGGTGTATACTGGTTTTGCTCATCTCATTATGAGTCAGGAAGATGTAGACAAGTTCCCATCTGTCGAAAGGCAACCGAACAGTATCAACGCTGATTATGAGTGGGAGATGGGACAAGCACACTACAGTTTGGAGATTGACTCAAACATATTTGTCTACTTTGGAGAAGGGAACAAAAACAAGAGCACGTTGGTTAGTGGTGGTCTAACACCTACTGACTCTCTTGATACACTGTCCAGCATCATAGTGATGACCAAAGAGAACAACACAGTTCCTTCTTATCTCAAGAACGACACACTGAAAGGTGAGACAGCCACGCTGACAAAATACGGCTACGATGTTTTCTTCTCAAGCGACAAATACAACACAAAGTTGGACAACACAGTAAACAAGTCGCATACTGGTAGAGCCGCATTCTATTCATCGCCGTGGGAGATAGCGGGCATTAGCGGGAGTGATAAGGAACTGACTCTTGAGAGTCAGACAAAATCTCAACTTCTACAAGCCAATACACTCTATTTGAATGTCAAACCTAACGATTGGATTTATGCCGAACATGAAATTAGCGGAAGTCCTACTACTGTGACATTGTTGGGTCAAGTTGAATACATCGTTGAAGGGGCAATCAGAGGTAATCCAGTAACAATTCCAGCCGTCAATACGAAAATTTACCTCAAAACAGCAGTCCCTGCTGCCAACAAGACCAGTCTCAACAATATGATTACTCAAGCAGCGGCTTCGCCTTCTACGGAAAAAGTATACCTCCGAACTGGATGTCATTCGATGATGAAGAATGACGAA
>CEPG01025506.1_pt1 | contig 10686 bp, 1 predicted proteins | sample 530551 | NCBI WGS metagenome assembly CEPG01 (sample SAMEA2620384, study PRJEB7988) | marine metagenome | biome: marine biome (ENVO:00000447); feature: surface water layer (ENVO:00002042); material: "saline water (ENVO:00002010), including plankton (ENVO:xxxxxxxx)" | depth 5 m | reverse complement strand
TCTTGACAATGCCAAGCATGCCCCTGTCAGGGAGCATGTGGCCGACCACGTCCAATACCTTGGGAGCTTTCTGGAGCATCCACGCTCCAAGCTCGGTGTCTTTAATCTTCTTCTCTTCTTTCATATTCGTAAATCTCTTGCATAATTTTAAGGTACTCCTCACTGTGTGGCATCAACCTGCCTCTGTCGAAGCTGATGGCCTTGGAGTAGTACTTGTTGTTTAGATCATTGAGCGCTTCGACTCTCTCCTCAGCATTCATCCGCTGATACTTAGAGGATCCGATGAACTCTTCTACTCTCGCGTATCTGTTCTTGCCTGCAGCCTCCATGAGTCTGTTGATCTGCTCGGTGTTGAGGCGAACCTTCTCCGCAGTAAACTCCTCGTCCTTGAGGAAGCTGTACTCTCGGCTATATCTTGAGAGCTTCCTGCTCAAGTCTGGCACAGACATGTTTCTGGTTGTAGCAAAGCTTGGAGTACCCACCACTCTAGGAAGGTCTTCGGTCTGCTCGTACAACTTGTACATCTCAAACGACACTGGGTCGCTCTGCCCCTGTCTAGCCTTGGTGATGTCAAACAGCTGGTAGTTGTAAGGCGTATTGCCTGGAGGGTTCTGCTTGATCTCCTCGCCTTTCCAGTTGCGTCTGATTGGCACGTCTCCCAGTCCAAACGTTCTGTCCTTGATGGTGAACATCATGCGCTTCGCAAGCCTTTCCCCAAAGTCCATGTCCTTGGTAACTCGGGTGTCTGGCAAGTACTCACGATCGGCTCTGTAGAATGCTGACAGTTGGTTAGGCAGAACCGTAGCAGAAGCAGCTTGGAACGTGCTACCGAACCAACGCTCGAAGTTCCGCTGGAAGTCCTTAGCGTCAGAAGAAGCCATTGTGTTGAGCAGGCTGTTGACCCCCTGAAGGAAGCTTTGGTCAAGCATGTAAGCCACTGAAGAGAAAGCACCCACACCCATTGACTTAGCGATTGCGTCAGACACGATGCCTGTCAGGCTATCTGCTGCTTGCGCCTCTCTGTCTGTAGTCTTCTCAATGGCACCAATAATCGTACCCACCACGCCGAGCTTTGAGTATTGCGCGAACTCATCGCCAGGCTGCAGTGAAGGATCACCACCCTCCAAGTATCGCATCAAACCAGTCACGTTGATGCTGGATGGAGGGAACTGATCGTAAGCCAAGTTTCTCTTTTCGTCTTCGTCGTCGAACCCAAGAGCTCCTGACACCAATCCCTCTTGAATCAAAATGCGAGCTGCCTGAGCAGTCATGGTTCCGATAGCAAGCTTGCCGAAGTTCTGAGAGGCAGACCTAGGGTCTCCATTCTTCAAGTCGTTCATCATCCTTGGGATGGCGATGTACGGAGAGATGAATGTAAGCGTATCGAGCAAGATGTTAGCTGGAGTCCTGACGTAAGGAACAGTAGATCTCACCACAAACTCAGCAAAGGACTTACCGTCGGTCCCTGGGATCCATGAGAGCCCTGTAGCCAAGACGTCCTGAAGACCGCGCATGAGCTTTTCTGCTCCCTCTGACACGCCAGTTCTTTCCTGGAACGTAAGCTTACGCCCCTCTCTCTCTGCTCTCTCTTGCTCCTTCTTGGTTGGGTGCTTGACGAATCGCTTGAGCTGCTCACCCTCCAGACCCTGGGCAAGGCCCGCCTGATAGAGCTCGATGCCCTCCACCATTCTTCTGAACGGAGTATCACCGATGGCCAACAGCCTGAACATTGCCTCTGCGTTAGCCCCGAAGGTGGCCTGAACCATGAGTTTAGCGCGTTGGCTAAACGGAACAGTCCCGCTGTCCTGACGGATAGGGAGGTCCCCTTTGCCAAGTGCAGCCATCATGGATCTGACAGGGGCGAACCCTCTAGACATTCTCCACTCTGTAACCTCTTTGCTCTGTCCTGTAAACACCTCGTCGAGAGCCTCGACAAAGCCTGCACCGAACTTACGCATTCCGTACAAGTAGGCGTTGATCGAGTAGCTTCTCTTGAACTCGGACTCGAATCCAACCAAGTTGAACAGCCTTTCGACAGGGAGGGCAATAGCGTCTGCCCCAACCTTCGCAATAGCGTTCACCACGTTGTACCCAACGTTCGCGATCTGAGACATAGTGGTCAGCAGGTTGCCTTGGATCAGCTGCCTTCCAAGCTCACCCCATCCCTTTTCGATCATAGAGTTGCTGAAGGTCTCTAGCTCTCTCTCCACAGCCTTAACCTCCTTAGTCTTGTCTCTTAGCTCAGCCTCAACATCGTCACCCTGGATGGCTCTGTTGATGAGATCCTGGTGCTCAGCCTGAAGCAAGAACAGGCGCTCTGTCATGTCCTTCAACTTGGCCGACTGAGGTTCAGTCATCTTGTTGCCTCTCTTCTCGATCTCAGACTGGATGATGGAGAACAAACCAAACGGAGTCGCCTGCTTGAGCTCTCTGAAGTGACGAAGGATTCTACCAGCAGTAGTACCCATCTTGGCTGCCTCTTCGACGAGGTCCGCGATGGCCTTGTTGTCTCCTCTTGCTGCAGCTCTTCTAATGAGCTCAGACGTTGCGAGGACTCCGATATCGTCGTTCCTGTTTTGCAGTCTGCCCAACCCGTCGTCAGTCATCTTGTCTACGAGATCCTGATCAGACATGTTGACGAGGCTGTTCTTGATCGCCTGCAGGTTCTGACGAGAGTAGTAGCTTTCTGGGTTGTTGATGATCTCGCTTCTAGCTCCCGAGTAGGTCTTGGCTGCATTCTGCGCAAAGGCTCTGATACGGAGCATACCTGAGGATCTACGTTCTGCTGCCTCTGCATTTGCTGCAGCTTCGCTCTCGTTCATGGCCACTTGCGAAGTGATAGGCATGTTGTCGTAAGACTCCTTGAGGTCTTCGATTGTTTCGAACTCCATGCCGAGGACTCTCTTGGCGTAAGCCTGATATCTCTTCAGAGCCTTGTCATACCTAGGACCACGCTTGATTCTCTTCGCTCTCTGCTCAGCAGTCTCCTCTCTGCCCTCCTTGAGCACAGGGTCTTGGTAGTCGTAGTACTCAATGTCTCCTCTCAAGTACACAGTGTTGCCCACGATAGTGGCTTCTCCTGCACTCTTGATTGGTCTGCCCTGAGCGTCTACGAATACGTTGTGCTTGAATGGGTTGAAGAAAGCCTTGACCCCGTCGAAGCTTGCGTCTGCAATCTGATCAGACACAAAGCCTCCGTTGACACTGGCCATCGGGTTCTTGTTCTCCTGGAAGGTCAGGATCTTTCTTCTTGAGTTCTGGTTTACATCAAGCACTGGGTTGCTGACAGTAACAACAGCGGCGTACTTCAAAGCCTCTCCGCTTGCGTTCTTGTCGTGCATGGTTTGGACTGGCACCCCTGTGTTCTTGTTCACATTGAGGTTCAGTCTAACCCCTACCTGACGACCCTCAGTCATCTCCACGTTCTTGGCCATGATGCGTCTTGAGGTAGCGTCAGTAGCCAAGGCTTCACGAGCCATCTTCTCGCTGATCTGGACTCCTGGTTTAACCATCAAGCCTTCATCTGCGGTGCGAGTTCTGTACAACGGAGAGTCAACAGCATCTTGCTTTGTCTCAAGAGGAAGTCGAAGCTGTCCTGATGATCTGCGATCTGCCTCAGGAGTAGCCATAGGTGTGGGGTCCTGAGGGTTATCGTACGCCTCATCTCTTGCATCGATGGCATTCTGAGCTTCGATCTCCACAAACTGCAACGCAGCCTGACGAGCAGCCCCTGAGTTCTTCCAGCTCTTTCTTCTGCTGTACATACCGCTGAACTCAGAGAATTCCTGATACCTTCTAGAGGTCATGGGCTGAGATGGGTCAAGCTCCTTAACGTTTCTTGACGTCACCTGGCTATCTGCAAAGATGAGCTGGTTGGCTTGTGCTGGAGTGATACCCATGGAGTCAGCGAGTCCGACAATCATGCGCTCAAAGTGCAATCTCTTTGCAGATCCTGGCGCTGGTGAGTTAACCTTCTTCGCCATGGACTTGTCGAAGAGACGCTTGAGTCTGTTAAACTCCTTTGTGTTCCCACTGTTCGCCATCATCTTGGCCTTCAGCGCCATCAACAGCTTCTTGGTGTGAGCTCTTTCTGACTCTGGGTCAGAGTAGGCTCTTGGCTCCATGCCCACCTCCTCTGCAATCTGATCCTGAACGCTAGCCAGCTGATCCAATGGGTCAGCGTACATGCCGTTGAACGCGGTCAGAGTCTTTAGGTTGTGAGAGTCCAAGGTGATCGCCTCTTCGTTTCCGTTCAGGTTCAGCGCAAACGTTCCGATCTTGGCGCCAAACAAAGTCTGAGCCACGTATGTTCTGCCGATCACAGAATCCTTAGGACCCTGGAACTCTTGCAGTGCGCCAAACATCTTCTTGAAGTTGACGCTGCCATCACCTCTTCTGTAGTCGTTGGCTTGCTGGTTTAGCTTCTCAAGGTTGTTGGCCACACTCTCTGCTGCAACAGCGTTCACCCCAGACAGATCAACACCGCTGGTGCTGGTTCCGTTCCGCAAATCGTAGATGATTCTTGGATCGATGTACTGGTCTCCCCCTCTGTCTCTGTACTGGGCAGAAGCAAAGAAGATGTTAGATGCAGCAGCCATGTTGGTCTTGGCCAAGTTCATCTGAGATGTGATGGCCTTGATCAGATTGTATGCAATGGTGTTCTCTTCTCTACTTTCGATGAAGATGCCTTCGGCCTCCATCATATCCAAGTCTTCTTCTGTTGCTCGGTTGTTGTTCTCGAAGAACTCAATAGGATCTTTCTCTCCGAAAATTCTTGTACGCTCCTCCTTGTTTTTGTAGTTGGCGCCCATCATCTCGTTAAAGACAGGGAGTGCAATTTCCAAGAGAGAGTCGTAATCAACATCTCCGTTGGCGTTTGTGAATTTGTTCACATCCACGCCTGCTTCCTCCCTCATGAATCTAGAGAGAAGAGAGTTGGTTGCTGCCTGGCCCTTGAAGTGGCCTCCGTAAATCTCGTTGAGCACATCGATCACGTTGAGTTTAGAGCCCTTCTCTGAGGCCTCTCTGACGCTCAACTTGAGAGCTCTTGATGATTTACGATGTGGCTCGTCAGGCTCGTAAGAGAACTCCTTTCCATCACGCTTGGCGATCTGATCGATCATGTCCTTAGACTTGCGATCGATGTCGTTGACGATCTTCTCGATAGAAGCAAACATCTTAGAGCCTGGCTCTTGACGAGACATCTTACGCTCCAGAGCTCTGAACTTGCTGCGCATGCGGCTAGCAACGACTGGGTTGACGACACCTGCTGCCTCAGCTGCATCGAGCCTAGACTTCATGTTGTCGATGGTACCCATAGGTCCGACCTTCAGCGCGCCTGAGCTGCGTCTGCCGTAGCCCTTGATGCGATCCACATCGATAGGCTGGCCGTCCTCTGTGGTGAAGTCAAACACGTCTCTGTTCTCACCCATAGACGTGGACTTCTTCCACCAGTTAATGAAGTGCCACTGATCCTTAAACGTCTTTGTGTCTGCGTAGTCGCCAATGTCTTTTGGCTTCTCTCCAAATCCGTATCTCTTGTAGATCTTTCTGTGGAACTTGACCGTGAGCTTTCCGTCCTTGGCCCGCAGTGAAGCAGGAGACAATCCCCTTGAAGACTTTCTTGTCTGAGACGCATCGCTAGTCTTGCCGACTTCAATAGCTCTAGCCCTGGCAGCGCGCATAGCCCCTGCCGCCTTGATGAAGCTGTCCGTGTCGTTGATCTGGAACTGAGCTGCCTTCTTTCCGAACACGCTAGCCATGATCTGGTTGTAGATCAGGCGAGCCTTGTTGATCATAGAGATATCAACCTCTTGATCTCCAGACAAGTAAGAGAACATCTCCATAAGCTCCTCACCGAGAAGCTCAGATTCGCTCATGTTCTTGCCCTCCTCGTAAGATTCTCTCTTCGCCTTAACTCTAGCCAACAGCGCAGCGTCGTTGCCAAACACTTCTGACTTGAGCTTGTTTATGATCTCTCTTTGCTTAGCAATAGGAAGCTGCAAGAATGCAGGTTCGATCATGCCGTGACCAACCTCTTCGATCAGGGTCTCAACAAAAGTCTTGCCCTTAATGGCGACACCATCGACAAGCGCCCCAGCCTCGTTGGCAAGGTTGTTCTTGATGACCTCTGGGCTGAGGTACACAACACCGTTTGCGTACTGACCGCCTTCGCCTGGACCCATGCCTCCTTCAGAGATAGGTCTCTCGCTGGATGAAGCATCGTCGTAAAGGACAAGCTTCACCTTCTGTCCAAGGGCAGAGCTCAAAGTCTTGAGCAGCTGGTTTACCGCGCTGGCTTCCTGACGAGACAGACCAGCGTCTCCTGCGCGAACGCCGAAGTTTCCTGAGTTGTCTGACTCATACTCACGCTTGGCCATCTTAACATCCTGCTGAGTAGGCTCAACATCCGCACCCATAGCTCCATTCTCACCGTCGCTAGCCGCACCCTCGTCAAGGGCTCCCTCAATGATCTCGTCAATAGAAGCTGCGAGACTTTCAATGCGAGACTGATACTCCTCCTTGGTGATCTCGACACCTTCAGCATCCTGGTAGGTGTCAGTGAGGTCCATACCGAACTTGCGCAGGTTGCCGTCCTTGTCTCTGATTGCAGAGAAGTAGTTGTCTGAATCGGTTGCATCGCTGACGCCTTCTGCAAACAACTGGATAGATCCGTCACCCAAGACGAGTCCGTCCTTGTGAGCGACAGACTCTTGCTTAAACTCACGAGCAAACTCAGCAGCCTGCTCTCTAGTCATACCTTCAACGAGGAAGCTGTTCTCTCCGTTGCCATATCGGCCAACGATCTTGTGGAACTTCAGCCCCTTAGACTTGAGCCAAGCAACAGCCTTCTTGTTGAGCGCAGCGTTAGCCTTCTCCCCTACAGCACGAGCGTTAGGATTCTCTGCTGTAAGCATGGCGAAGTTGTCGCTCTCGAAGATGCCCTGCACCTCGTCGGCAGTAAGGTCAGAGTTGTCCAAGTTCTCCATGGCTCTCTCTGTCCACTCGTCAGTAGCTCTGTCCTGGATCTCTCTGTTCATGTCCAGCAGCTCACCAACGGTGCCTGACTGCACGTCCACAGCCTCGACCCCAAGAGCCTCAGCCAACGCCTCTTCTGCAGCCTGCAGCTGCTCAAGCTGGAGGTCAAGAGCTTCGAGGTCTACGTCCTCATTCATCGCCTTGCCGATGGCCTCGTTAGCCTTGTTTCTGGCTTGCTGGACCTGGCCCATCATTTTGTTGATGTCCTGTCTCTTACGCTTCAGCTCTTCGACTCTTTCTCTGGCAATCCTGATAGCCTCAGGATCTCCTCCAGATCGGCGATCAGACCCAAACTCCTCCACTGCTGCGAGGGCTTCTTGAGCCTGCACAATCTCCTCGTCAAGGAGTCGAATCTTATCTGTAGTTCTCTTGTCAGTAAGCCTAGAAGTTTCCTCTGCAGTAAGAGCCAAGCTCTCCTCTCTGAAGCTAGCCTCCAAGTCTACTCTTTCCTTAACTCTCTTCTCAAGCAAACCTTCGAGATTCTTGACTGAGTCTTCGCTAAGGTTGCCTGACTTAATCTGAGCTCTGATCTGAGCGATCTGAACGTCAAGCTTCTGGAGCTGATCAAAAGCCTCAGGATATCTGACAGCAAGCATCTCGTAGAACGGACGAGCCATCTTTGCCTGATTGTCAATGTCAGCGTTGATTCTTTGCAGTTCGCGCTGAAGACCCTCCTTGGTTGTTGGATCTTTAGCGTCTCTAATTCTGGCTTCGATCTCAGCCTTTTCTCTCAAGGCTTCTATCAGCTCTGCTTGTCTTGAATCAGCCTCTGCGTTTGATGCAGCTCTAACTCTTCCGTCAACACTACCCAGGCTGTCGAAGATTCCACCAGCAAGTCCACCAAGAATGGCGGCGTCGAGTCCTCTTTCAAAGAGCTCTGCCATGTCGACGTCCTCGCCCTTACCCATCCTCTCTACAACGTAGGTGGTGATTTCCGTAGCAGCTTCTTCTGCCGCTTCGGACGTCATCGCAATGCCCTTCCTCTGAGCATAGCCTTTAACCATGTCGAGGGTAATCTTCTTGCTTGTGCCTTGGGCAGCCTTTGCTGCTGCGTAGTTTGCCTGAGCAGCCTTCGAGGCGCCCTTAAAGATAGCGCCACCGACTGCAGCAAAAGCGAAATCTCCAGCACCGTTGGCTGCAGCGTACCCGTACCTCCATGCGTTGCTTTCAAACTTTTCGTCATCAGCCACTTCCATGTAAGCTCCAACGCCACCGCTAAGTCCGACAACTCCAGCAGCAGTTAACGGAGCCCCTACAGCCGCGCCAATAGTGGTAACACCAATTATCGGAGCTGTAGCTGCAAGTCCGTCAACAGACTGCCTAAAGGCATTGTAGTAATCTCCATTCTTGATGGAAGCAGAGATACCTCTCTCCGTCACCATCATGTTAGACGCCAGCCTTTCGTTGTATGCGGCTACATCAGACCTATACTCTTTGCGCTCTTCTGCAGTAGAGAACGGAAGCCGAGCCAAGTACTGAAACGGTTGAGCAATCGTCTCCATACTCTGATGGAGGTTCCGAAAGGCATTCTCGATCATGGTGTTGTTGTTGTACCTTCCGTCTCCGTCAAGGTCAACCGCCAACTCCTTCTCAAAAAAGATCTTGTCCGTGAGCATAGACACAAGCTCACTGTCATTCCTCTTGTCTTCAGGGAGCGAATTGAGGACCATCTCGCGGACCTCACCTTTTGCAAACTCGTCGTACTTAGAGGCAAAGGCTTTGTCAGCAGCCTTAGTCTTTTGCTTCTCGATGTACTCTTCCGTTACAGTGCCCTGATTAGAGCCTACCCCAAACTCCCCCATAGCCATGGTGGTAGACGTGGCCTTAACACCAATCTTGTCGCCAACCTTCAAGGCATTGGCTCTCTTCATGTCTTCGAGATACTCCTCGGACTCGATAGCCCTCTTGTAGATCTCTCCTTTGTTCTTGTTGAGTAGAAGCTGTGCGCTCTCTGCGATTCCGTCAGCGTCTACATCTCCAAAGTCGTAGCTCAGGTAGTCCTGCTGAAGCTCTTTGTTCTTAGCACGAGCAGCCCTAGCCTCGTAAACATCTCTCTGCTGAGTAGCGAATCCAGAGGCTCTGAACTTATCAAGAAGACTCCTATCGCTCGATTCTGATTCTCCATCCAAAGATGGTGAAGGATCTTTTTTTTTTACAGGAGCCCCCCCGAAGATGGCATCTTTCCAGACATCGTATTCGTGCTCAGTGACGTTCAAGTCCCTGTACAGCTTCAGCATCGCATCATCATTGCCTGCGGTCTCCTCAAGCCAGCTAGCGTAGTCGTCGTTGATTTGCAGGTGAGAGTATGCTCTCCTTAGATACTTGTCGTTCATTCGTTAAGATTATTGAAATCTCCAGCTTCTTGATCTGCCAATGAGCCCTGAGTAATCGAAAGCCCAGCGCCTTCTGGGTCCTCAAGGATCTGCTCCAAAGGTACGGAAAGATTGCCTCCCGCCAGCTGGCTGTTCGCAAGACCAAACAGCTGGGTCAGGGTGGCCATATCGTTAAGGTTGTTCGGGTTGAGAGTGATGGTCTCGGTGGTAATCTCCCTAGCTACGTTGGAGTTCTTATCCGTGGAGCTAAAAGCACCCGTAATCTGATAGGTGCCATTAGGTAGTCGACGTAAACCCTGAGGTATAAGTTGACCCGCTTCGGTTCCGAGGTTTACGGCCATGCTACCCTTGATCTCATTAAGAGGCACAAACATCTCTCTGCTTGTTGTTTCAACAGGCTCCTGATCAAGAGTAACGGGGTTTTCTTTTGTCGTCATAGACGGGGTGTCGATAACCTTGATGGAGTCCATGAACAGAGACCGCTGCCTACGAGCATCAGCCATGTCGTCCTGACGCTTCAGCTGAGCTGCTGTCTGAGCAGTCATTCCGCCTTTATTCCAAGCATCCTTGGCTTCCTCCACCCAGAGGTCCTCAGCCTTCTGATAGTATTGATCTGGGCTCTGCATCACGACCTCAGGGTCTAATCCGTTCTTCTCCGCGTAGTGGCGCAACGCCTGCATGCCGAACTTTGTATTCTCCTTGGCCTGATTCCTGACGAACTGTTCGACCTCGACAGCATCGTCAAACGCTCCGTCGTCTCTCTTTCTAAAGAACGAGAATCCGCTTACGTCAGACTCTGTGAGCTTGGGGTCGAATGGATTTTCTTCGATCGGTCTTACGCCCCTAATGGTTTGACCGTCGTTGGAATCCTCAAACACGAACTGGCCATCCTCGATACGCATGTTCGAGAAGCTGGGCGATTGCTTTCTGTCGTAGATCTCACGAGCCTGCTCTGGTGTAAGCTGTTCTTCAAATCCTGAGTCCTCGTATGCGTTCTCGTCTGGAACCATATCTCTCTGGAGCTTGGCCTCGTAGGTCGCTGCAGTGATTGGATCGTCAGGGCTTCCGTGAGTCTTGGCCCACTCGTCCTCAGCAAGGGTAATCTCGTCGTTGATCTGCTTGGCCATCTGCTCGAACTGAAGCATACCTCTCTCGGTCTTCATCATTTCGTCGAGCTGGGCTGGATCAGACAACAGCTTAGCCTTGGCAGAGATCTCCTCGTACCTGCCATCCCACATCTTGACAGAAGAGATCTCGTTGATCTGCTTCCGCATTGCCTTGTGAGTGTCAAGGCGAGCCTTCTTTCTCTGCTGAA
>CEPG01028921.1_pt1 | contig 10733 bp, 8 predicted proteins | sample 530551 | NCBI WGS metagenome assembly CEPG01 (sample SAMEA2620384, study PRJEB7988) | marine metagenome | biome: marine biome (ENVO:00000447); feature: surface water layer (ENVO:00002042); material: "saline water (ENVO:00002010), including plankton (ENVO:xxxxxxxx)" | depth 5 m | reverse complement strand
CCACCGAGGAAATCCGCGTGGGCGACAACGACCGGCTGGCGGCCAAGGTCGCGCAGATGGTCGAGGCGAAGGACTTCATCATCCTGACCGAGGTCGACGGCCTGTTCGATCGCCACCCGGACGAGGAAGGGGCCGAGTTCATCGAGGAAGTGACCGATGTCGCGCCCTTCATGGAAGCGACCAAGGGCAAGAGCACGCTCGGCACGGGCGGCATGACGACCAAGCTGATGGCCGCCAACATCGCGCAGGAAGCGGGCGTTACCACCTATATCGCGCACGGCGAGGCGGACAATCCGCTCAGCTCCGTGCTCGACGGCGAACGCCGCTGCACCCGCTTCCTGGCGCACGAATCGCCGGTGTCGGGGTGGAAGAGCTGGATTGCCAACCGCCTGCAGATGGCGGGCAGCATCGGTATATCGAACGACCTTGCGGACGCTCTGGCCGATGGCGAACGTTCGATCCGCCGCGAGGATATCCTGTCGATCGACGGCGACTTCACCCGCGGCGACGTGCTCCACGTCTACGACCAGACGGGGCAGGAGCGCGCGCGCGGCCTGTCGGACTTCACTTCCGAAGAACTGCGGGTGCTCGCGGTCAACCCGCACCTCGATGCCGAGCAGCTGCTCGGGTACACCACCAAGGGCGATGTCATCCGGGCCAAGAACCTGGTCAGCCTCGAGGGGCGGCACCTCCTCTGGGAAGCGCCCGAGGGCAGCGAGATCGCCGGCCATGGAGAGCGGCCGAGCGCCTGACCGCGGCCGCGCAGGACGGCACCTCAAATCGCCGCCCGTTTCACTTGGCGTTCATGGCACCCGGCGCTATACCGCCGCCCCATGAGCACAACTCGCAAAACCTTCCTCGCCGCAGCCGTCCTCGGCTCCCTTGCCACCGTGACCACGGGATGCGCCGGTGGCAGCGGCGGTCCTCGCGATACGGCCTACGTCGCCCGCGATGTGGAAACGCTGTATTCGAGCGCGAAGGAACGGCTGGATGCGGGCAATGCGCAAATTGCCGCTGCGCTGTTCGACGAGGTAGAGCGTCAGCATCCTTATTCGCCCTGGGCCCGCCGCGCACAGCTGATGAGCGCGTTCAGCTATTATGTCGCGCGCGACTACACCAAGTCGATCCAGAGCGCGCAGCGCTTCCTGTCGATCCACCCGGGCAACAAGGACGCGCCTTACGCCTATTACCTGATCGCGCTCAGCTATTACGAGCAGATCAGCGACGTCACCCGCGACCAGAAGACCACCGAGCTGGCGCTCGCCGCGCTGCGCGAGGTCGAACGGCGCTTCCCGCAGAGCGAATATGCCTCCGATGCGCGGCTCAAGATCGACCTGGTGAACGATCACCTTGCCGGCAAGGAGATGGAAATCGGGCGTTTCTACGAACGATCTGGCAAGTGGACCGCGGCGCAGATCCGTTTCCAGAACGTGATCGACACCTACCAGACCACCAGCCACGCCCCCGAAGCGCTGTATCGCCTCACCGAAACCAGCCTTGCCCTCGGCATCCCGCAGGAAGCCAAGAAATACGCCGCCGTTCTGGGCGCGAACTATCCGGGCAGCAAATGGTACGAGAAGGCTTACGAACTGGTGCAGGACAATGCGCCCGATACGCAGGTTGCCGTCGCACAATAGCCCCCCCCGCAAAGCCGCCGCATGCGTGCTTTCGCGGCGTTTATGCACATCCACGAGCGGTAAGGCGTATGCCCGGCGGTGACGCGGGCGCGTGCGCACGCTAATCTGCGCCCTGCGATGCTGACCCAACTTGCCGTCCGCAATGTCGTTTTGATCGAAGCGCTCGATCTCGATTTCGGTCGAGGGCTGGGCGTGCTTACGGGCGAGACCGGCGCGGGCAAATCGATCCTGCTCGATGCGCTGGGCCTGGTGCTCGGCAATCGTGCCGAGACGAGTCTGGTACGCAGCGGCGCAAAGCAGGCCAGCGTCACCGCCAATTTCGAATTTGCGAGCTTTCCGCCTGCGCTCTCCGAAGCGCTGGAGGAGGCAGGGATCGAGATCGAGCCGGGCGAGCCGCTGATTCTGCGGCGGCAGGTGAAGGCGGACGGTGGATCGAAGGCCTTCGTCAACGATCAGTCGGCCAGCGTCGGCCTGCTGCGCAACCTTGCCCCGATCCTGGTCGAACTGCACGGCCAGCACGACGATCGCGGGCTGGTGAACCCGCGCGGGCACCGCCAGCTGCTCGACCGTTTCGCCGATGCCGACACCGCCAGGGTCGCGCGCAACTGGCGCGAATGGCGCCGCGCTGCCGAAGCGCTGGAGGAAGCGCGCGATGCGATCGACGCCGCCAGCGCCGAGCAGGACCTGCTGCTGGCGCATCTTGCCGAACTGATCGAGATCGAACCGCAGGCGGGCGAGGAAGCGCGCCTCGCCGAAGCGCGTGCCTCGATGCAGAAGGGTGAGCGTCTGTCGGGCGATCTCGAAGAACTGCGCCACATCTGGGAAGGTTCGGACTCGCCGCTGAGCGAACTGCGCACCGCCGCGCGGCGGCTCGACCGGATTGCGGGCGAGCACAAGCTGCTTGCCGAAGCGCTCGGCGCGCTCGACCGCGCGATCCTCGAAGCGACCGAGGCGGAGGAGAAGCTGGAAGAAGCTGCCGAGGCGCTGGTCCACGATCCCGCCGCGCTCGACGCTGCCGAGACGCGGCTGTTCGACCTGCGCGCGCTCGCTCGCAAGCACCGCTGCGAAGTGGATGAATTGCCCGACAAGATTCGCGAATTTCGCGCCAAGCTCGACGCGATCGAGGGCGGCGAAGCCCAGCTCGACGCGCTGCGGCTGGCCGAGCGCGAGGCCTACGATGCCTATGAGGGTGCGGCGACGCGGCTGCGCAAGGCGCGCAAGGCTGGGGCGAAGAAGCTCGACGCAGCCGTCGCGGCGGAGCTTGCGCCGCTCAAGCTCGATGCCGCACGCTTCCGCACCGACGTTCAGCCGCTGCCGCAGGAAAAATGGGGCGCAAGCGGGATGGATTCGGTCGAATTCCTGATCGCGACCAACCCCGGCGCGGATTTCGCGCCATTGAACAAGATCGCCAGCGGCGGCGAACTCTCACGCTTCATCCTCGCGCTGAAAGTGGCGCTGGCCGAGCAAGGCGGCGCGGCGACGATGATCTTCGACGAGATCGACCGCGGCGTGGGCGGCGCGGTCGCCTCCGCCATCGGCGAACGGCTGGCGCGATTGGCGAGCGACGGCCAGGTGCTGGTGGTGACGCATTCACCCCAGGTCGCCGCCCGCGGCCGCGTCCACTACCGCATCGCCAAGGCGAGCAGCGGGACGGTCACCAAGACCTCGATCGAATTGCTCGACGCCGAGGGCAGGCAGGAAGAGATCGCCCGCATGCTGTCGGGCGCCGAGGTGACGCCCGAAGCGCGCGCGCAGGCGGATCGGTTGCTGGAGGGGGTGTGATGTGAGCGAGTCACTTGACGGGAAGGTTGTAAAGCCAAAGCTACACGAGCGATTTCAGGAGCTTGTAGACAGGGTCTTTCCTGATGACGATGGTGAGAGTGGTTTCGCTGAGGCTTGCGAAGCGGGTACCGATTTGGGAACGATCTCGGGTCGGAACTTGATTATCGAATACGAGGATTCGAAAGGTCAGCTTACCCAGCGTGTGATATCGTGCCGCCAGATGACCAACCAAGGTGGTACCGCATACCTCAAGGCTTTCTGCCATCATCGATCGGCTATCCGTACTTTCCGGCTCGACCGCATTCTCGATCTTTTCGATCCCATCACGGGAGAAACGCTGAGCCCAGTTCAGGCCTTCTTCGCCCAGTTTGCGACAGACCTTGAAACGGCCTCGGGTTTGACTTGGGGGCTATCGGTCGGACGCAAGGCGGATCTCATCGCGCTAATCAATGCGCTCGTATTCCTCGCGCGGTGCGACAAGGAATACCACCCAAAGGAGCGGGAAGCGCTTGAGCGAGCGATCACCGCCTTTTGGTTGCGGCTTGAGTTGGACGGCGATCCCGACTGCGAAGCAATCTTAAGTCATGCTGACCGCTTGTCGCCCGATAGCGAACTTTTCTGGACAGCGGTTCAGCGCATTAGCGAAGACGAACGTCTCGAACAGATTTTCCGCAGGTCGATGCAGGAGCTGATCGTCGCCGACGGGGTGATCAAGCCCGAGGAGCATCACTATTCGATCGAAATTGAATCCTATCTCACCGACTGTCGTTAACATTCAGCTTAGCGATTTAGACCTATCTGGCCATCAGGTCGGAACTCAGAGTGCAGCTCGCGTTTGATCCGGCATGCCCCACGCGAATTTTCCCGCCTGGCTCCACACGCTCTCGATCGTCTCGCTGCTGCTTGCAGGGGTCTGTGCGCTGTGGATCGCTATCGATGTTGCGCGGCATCCGCAGAAGATGGCGGTGATGAATTTCGTCTGGCCGCTCGCCGCGCTGTTCGGCAGCGTACTGTGGGTGTGGCTCTACCGTGCGTTCGGCCGCCGCAAGGGGCGGGGGATCGATGCGCCCGATGATGATCTGCCGTTTTGGGCGTCGGTCGCCAAGGGCGCTTCGCATTGCGGGGCGGGGTGTACGCTGGGCGACATCATCGCCGAATGGTCGGTCTTCGCCTTTCCGCAGATCGCGGTTTGGTTCGGCTGGCACAGCCTGTTTGGCGAGAAGATCTTCGCGGTTTGGATAGTCGACTACATCGTCGCTTTCGTGCTCGGCATCGCCTTCCAGTATTTCACCATCAAGCCGATGCGCGATCTCTCGGTGGGCGAGGGGATCGGTCAGGCGGTGAAGGCCGATTTCCTCTCCATCACCTCGTGGCAGGTCGGCATGTACGGGTTGATGGGGCTGATCCAGTTCGCGTGGTTCAAGCCCGATTACGGCGGCGTGGCAGAGGTCGCGACGCCCGAGTTCTGGTTCGCGATGCAGGTTGCGATGCTCGCCGGGTTCTGCACCGCCTACCCGACCAACTGGTGGCTGATCCGCAAAGGCGTGAAGGAAGAGATGTGATCCGCGTGCGGAGCGGTCGGACCGGCCGTCAGTTCGCGTCGCCGCCTGTCGTATCGCGCAGGAACGCCACGATGTCGCGATAGCTCTGGCGCAGCGCATCGGCGTTGCCTTCGGGCGAGCCCCCAAGCTTGTCGAGCTTCTCGAACGCCTCGTCATCCTCGCTCACCGGCGCGCCGAAGGCGTAGTGGCCCGCGTCGGGAAAGGCGAGCAGGCGCACGTCGTCCTTGCCCGCCTGCGCCGCCGCATCGGCGATCGCGCGGCCCATCTGGCACGAAGGCCACACGATATCCGATTCGCCGCAGATTATCAGGACGGGCACGCCCACGTCGGTGATCGGGATCGTCGCCTCGGGGTGCTGCTTTTCGCGCGCCGCGATTTCGCGCCAGGTTTCGTCCATGTCGCCGCCGATCGTCTGGATACCGCCGAGCTCGAGATACGGCAGCGCTTCGCCGCGCCAGCTCCAGGGGCTGCCGAACTGCTTCCACGGTTCGTCCCAACCGAACCCGGGCCACACCGCATTGCCCGGCATCCCGAGCACGATCGCCTTGATCGAGGGATCGCGGATCGCGAGCAATTGCGCAGCCTCGCTCCCGCGCGACCAGCCGATCATCGCGGTGCGTGCGGGATCGACCTCGGGCCGTGCACGCAGCCAGGAAAGGCCCCGCTGGAAGGTTTCGAGCCGGATGCCCTCGAGCCGCTCGGGCTGGCCGGGGGCGCGCCAGTAACTCTGGTGGAGGACCGAGAAGCCATCGTCCTGCAAGGCGAGCGCGAGCCGGGTCATATCGCTGCCGAGCCCGCCTTCGCTGCCACCGACCAGCAGCACGCCGGGGCCGTTATCGGCGCCCTTTGCGGGATAGAAATTGCCGAGCACATCGCCGGTATCGACCCGCTCGCCCTGCGCAGCTGTGGGTTCGACCATTTCGAGCGGCACGATCTGCGTCCACGGTTTCCAGACCCAGATACCCGCCGCCGCTGCCACCAGCAGCAGCACGATCACGAGACAGCCGCAGCCGATCTTCCTTGCCAAACCCATGCCGATTCCCCCTTCGCCCCGAGCGCGACGATACTCGTGCCCCGCAATCGAGAAAATGGCTTCCGTAAACTCGCGACTGTGCCCTATCGACACGGGTGATGGCCGACCCTGCAAACCTCTCCGAAGACCTGTCCGAAGCGGACGCCGCGAACGAACTGATGCGGCTCGCGCGCGAGATAAAGAAGCACAACCGGCTGTATCATGCCGAGGATGCGCCCGAGATCACCGATCAGGAATACGACGCGCTGGTCCGCCGGAACGAGGCGCTGGAGGCGGCTTTCCCGCACCTGATCCGCGCCGATTCGCCCTCGAAGGGCGTCGGGCACGAGGTCGCCGCATCGCCGCTGTCCAAGGTCGCCCACGCGGTGCGGATGATGAGCCTCGACAATGCATTCAACGCGGAGGAAGTCGGCGAGTGGGTCGCGCGGGTGCGACGCTTCCTCGATCTCGGTGCCGACGCGCCGATCGCGTTCACCGCAGAGGACAAGATCGACGGCCTCTCCTGCTCGCTGCGCTACGAGAACGGCGAACTGGTCCGCGCGGCGACGCGCGGAGACGGGCAGGTGGGCGAGGATGTGACGCCCAACGTCGCGCATATCGCCGATATTCCGGCGAAGCTCGCAGGCGCTCCCCCCGAAGCCTTCGAAATCCGCGGCGAGGTCTACATGGAGCGCGCCGCCTTCGCCGATCTCAACACGCGGCTTATGGACGAGGCGCGGGCGGCTGCGGAGGCGAAGGGGGAGGAGTTCGATCCCCACAAAGCTCGCCAGTTCGCCAATCCGCGCAACGCGGCTGCCGGGTCGCTGCGGCAAAAGGATGCCAGCGTCACCGCAAAACGCCCGCTGCGCTTCTGGGCGCATGGTTGGGGCGAGGTGAAGGGTGAACTGCCGGGCGAAACGCAGTGCGAGGTGATCCGCGCGATCGAGGCGTTCGGCCTGCCGGTCTCTCAGCTATTCACCCGCGTCGAGGGGCTCGACGCGCTGCTCGCCCATTACAAGAGCATTGCGGGGCAACGCCCTGATCTGCCGTATGAAATCGACGGGGTGGTCTACAAGGTGGACCGGATCGACTGGCAGGAGCGGCTGGGTTTCGTCGCCAAGGCCCCGCGCTGGGCGCTGGCGCACAAGTTCCCCGCAGAGCGCGCCGAGACCACGCTGGAGGCGATCGACATCCAGGTCGGGCGCACGGGCAAGCTGACTCCGGTCGGGCGGCTCGCGCCCGTGCTGGTCGGCGGCGTGACGGTGACCAACGTGACACTGCATAACCGCGACGAGATCGCGCGGCTGGGCCTGCGCGTCGGCGACCGGGTGCTGATCCAGCGCGCGGGCGACGTGATCCCGCAGGTGGTCGAGAACCTGACCCGCGAGGTCGAGCGCGAACCGTATCGCTTCCCGAGTACTTGCCCCGAATGCGGCAGCGAAGCCGTGGCGGAGGAAGACGAAGTCGACGTTCGCTGCACCGGCGGGCTGATTTGCCCGGCGCAGCGGCTCGAACGCCTGAAGCACTTCGTCAGCCGCGGCGCGCTCGATATCGAGGGGCTGGGCGAGAAGACCATCGCGCAGTTCATCGAGCATGGCTGGCTCTCCAGCCCGGTCGACATCTTCCGCCTGCGCAAGCGGCGCGAGGACATTCTCGCGCTCGAAGGCTGGCAGGACAAGTCGGTGGATAACCTGTTGGCTGCGGTGGAAGACAAGCGCGCGCCCGACGCCGCGCGGCTGCTGTTCGGGCTGGGCATCCGCCACGTTGGCGCGGTGACCGCGCGCGACCTGCTCAAAGGTCTCGGCGACATCCGCAAGCTGCCGGACAAGGCGGCCGAGTTCCACGAATACCGCACCGAAAACCCGCAGGGGGCGGACGAGAAGGTCAGCCCGTTCAACGCGCGCATGCTCGACGCGGTGCGGCGCATTTACGAGGTGCGCGCCGACGGGATCGGCACGGCGGTCGGCCACGCGCTCGCCGATTTCTTCCATGAAGAGCACAACCGGCAGGTGTGGGACGATCTGATCGGCGGCGAACCGGGTGCGGGCGAAGTCGATCCGCCGATCTACGAGGTCGAGACGGTCGCAAGCCCGGTCGCGGGAAAGACGGTGGTCTTCACCGGCAAGCTCGAAACCATGAGCCGCGACGAGGCCAAGGCGCAGGCCGAACGGCTGGGCGCAAGGGCTGCGGGGAGCGTGTCCGCGAAGACCGACCTGCTGGTCGCCGGGCCCGGTGCAGGCAGCAAGATGAAAAAGGCCGAGGAGCTGGGGATCGAGATTATCGACGAGGCGGGCTGGGCCGCGATCGTAGCGGCGGCGGGTTGAGCCGGCGCCGGGTCTGCAATTCAGCCCGATCGTCGCTATATGCCTTTGATGCGCAACGTTTTGCTTATCCTTGCTTGCCTGATCACGTTCGGGGCCCTGTCGACGTGCCACCTCTCCAGCTTGGCAGGTGACGGCAAGGCTGCGCCGAGCGTTGGAGAACGGATCGAGCAGGCAGCCGAAGACCTGACGGTCGAGCGGTCGCCCGAGGAGGAGTGGCTCGACGATCAGCTGTTCGCGCTCGGCACCGGGCTCGATGGCAAGGTGGGGATCGCGGTGTACGATCCGGCGCGCGGCCGGATGGTCCATTTCAAGGGGACGAGGCTCTATCCGCAGCAGAGCGTCAGCAAGCTGTGGGTCGCGCTGACCGCGCTCGACATGGCGGATCGCGGCCAGCTGGGTCTGGGCGAAACGGGCACGGTGCGGATGGGCGACCTCGCGGTGTTCCACAGCCCGATCCGCCAGAATGTGATCGCGCAGGGCAGCTTCTCAAGCACTTACGCCGACTTCATCAAGCGCGCACTGACGCAGAGCGACAACACCGCCAACGATACCGTCCTTCGCCGCGTCGGCGGACCGGAACAGGTCCGCAAAACGCTCGCGAAAAAGGGTTTTGCCGATATTCGCTTCGGGCCGGGCGAGCGCCCCATGCAATCGCAGATCGCCGGGCTCGAGTGGCGGCAGGCCTATGCACTGGGCGATACGTTTTTCGAAGTGCGCAAGGGCGTGCCGCATGATGTGCGCAAGGCTGCATTCGATGCGTATGTCGACGATCCGGTCGACGGCGCGACGCCCGTCGCGATTGCGGCGGCACTCGCGCAGCTGAAGCAGGGCGAACTGCTCTCGCCCGCCAACACCGCGCAGTTTCTCGGCTGGCTGGGCGAGGTCAAGAGCGGCCCCAACCGGCTGAAGGGTGGATTGCCCGAAGGGTGGAGCATCGCGCACAAGACCGGCACGGGGCAGGTGCTCGACATCGTGCCGCAGGGCACGCCGGCCGACCAGGCGGGCTATAACGATGTCGGCATCCTCACCGCGCCCGACGGCAGCATCTACACCGTCGCGGTGATGATCGGCCGGACGCATGTGTCGATCCCCGAGCGGATGGAGATGATGCACGGCGTGGTGCGCGCGATCGCAGGCTATCACGAGATGGTCAGCGGGCCGGGCGCGAACGCGAAGGACGACAACCTCTCGAAAAATTCCTCGCAGCCTGTCGAAACGCGCGCACCATCGGCGTCTGAGGTATAGAGTACCGCCACAGGGGCGGTGCCGAACCGGAGGACGGGCGATGAAATACATGCTGCTGATTCACGAAGACGAGAGCGCCTATGCGGGCGACAACGGCGAGGCCGTGCTCGCGGCCACGCTGGCGGGCCACATGAAGCTGATGGAAGAACTGGGCGCGGCGGGCGTCGCCTTCAGCGGAGAGCGGCTGCGGGAGGCGCATACCGCGACCACGATCCGCTATGAAAGCGGCGGCGAGGGCACGCAGCACGACGGCCCCTTCGCCGAAACGCACGAGGAACTGGGCGGGTTCTACCTGATCGAGGCGAAGGACCACGACGAGGCGGTCCGCTGGGCGCGGATGATCCCGATCCCCGGCAACGGCGCGGTCGAAATCCGCCCGGTCTGGCAGGACTAGCCCTGAGCGGTCTGGCCGATGCGCTTGCGGCTGCGCGGCCCCGGGTCGTCGCAGCCCTTGCCGCGCATTTCCGCGATCTCGATCTTGCCGAAGACGCATTTGCAGCGGCCTGCGAGGCTGCCCTGCGCGAGCCTACGCCGATCCGCGATCCGGCGGCGTGGACCTATGTGACTGCGCGTCGCCGCGCGCTCGATGCACGGCGCAAGGCGGAGCGGGAGGAACGGGCGATCGCCAGCCAGCCCGAGGCCGAGACCATGGGCGATGTGATAACCTTCCCCGAGCCGATCCCCGACGAACGGCTGCGGCTGCTCTTCATCTGCTGCCATCCCGCGCTCGCGGTGGAGGCCCGCATAGCGCTGGCCTTGCGGACGATCTGCGGCGTTTCGGTCCCACGGATTGCACGCGCGTTTCTGGTCGCCGAACCGACGATGTACCAGCGGATCACGCGGGCGAAGGCGAAGATCGGGGCGGCGAAGATTCTGTTCGAGACGCCTCCTCCGGGCGAATGGGCGGGGCGGCTCGGCGCGGTTCTCGAAACGCTCGAAACCGCGCTGGGCATTGCCTACCGCAATGCCTCCGGCGCGGGCGACACCGCCGGTCTTGCGCCCGAGGTCGAGCGGCTGGCGGAGTTTCTCGCTGAGTTGATGCCGGAGGAGGCGGAAGCATTCGGCCTGCTGGCAGTGGTCTCAGTGATCCGCTCGCGCGAGAACGCCCGGCTGGATGGTGATGGCGCGATGGTGCCACTGTCGCAGCAGGACATTGCGAAGTGGGATGCGG
>CEPG01016487.1_pt1 | contig 10854 bp, 20 predicted proteins | sample 530551 | NCBI WGS metagenome assembly CEPG01 (sample SAMEA2620384, study PRJEB7988) | marine metagenome | biome: marine biome (ENVO:00000447); feature: surface water layer (ENVO:00002042); material: "saline water (ENVO:00002010), including plankton (ENVO:xxxxxxxx)" | depth 5 m | reverse complement strand
GATATGATTTATTCTGATTATATAGCTTCGATTATACAGAAGACTTTAAAAGATGATTCTAAAATTGTCGCTGAAGTTGGTTATGTTGATTCAAGCGAGTCCGATATTGTTAGAGGGCCATTCAAAAAGAAGATAGAACTAACAGATAGGTATGGTACACAGTATCTAGTAACTGTACAAGAGACTGAATATACTAGTCCTAGAGGAAAGGTGTACACTTATGATGTCTGAAAAAGAACAACTTAAAAAATATATTGAAGATATCAACAAAGAAGTGAAGATGCTTCAAGATATGAAACGTGTTAAATGTATAAAGCTTGCTATGATTGAAGCACACGAGAGTTACAGTGAGGATAGTGATGACTACCACGCGTTTATACACCAAAGAATTGATGACTTAATGGGAGAAATAAGATGGCGAAACTAAAAGCAATGATGTTGGATGCTGAGAATGCAGTACTACACGTGGCTGAAGATGCTTGGAATAAAGTTAAGGATGATCTTCCTCTTGTTTGGACAGGGCAACCTAGACCTAACCACGTTGAACAGTTTATACAGAATGTTGTACAGATATTGAAAGACGAAGGACATCCTTTAGCAGAGAGCGAAGCTGTAGAGTATATGGCATATCAATACGTCAGACAAGAAGTATATGGTTATGATGAGTGAAAGACAACACACTCTTTGATTTGTTGTTAAACAAAAAAGGTATATATTATGGAATATTTATTAGATAAAACAAAACTTTCACAAGAAGAAAAAAACCTACTGGTGGGTCAGGTTTGTGCAGAGTATGAAAGACTCAGATACAACGGAAGTGCTAAACAGGTAATGTATATTTATGATCACGACACAATCGATAATTATGTTGAAGAAAAAACTGGAAATTTTTTCGATTGTGGTAGAGGTTTCGCAGCTTATTTAGATAACTTTTATCTTAAAAGATTAGGTAGTATTTTAATATCTAATTCTAAAGGTGAATGACAACACACCTTTTGATTTGTTGTCAAAACAATAGTGAGGAGATAGTATTATGGCTAATATAGTACAAATCGATCAAACAAGAAACGAAAACTACGGTAATTTTTATAACGTGCTTGGCCTTGTAAAAGGTAAGTATGGTAAAAGAATCTATCGTAGCAGGTGGCAAGTGTTGCGCACTGGATTAGGAACTGAGTTCCAATTCGGTAGAAGATACTTCACCATTAAACTTGTTTGATTATAACCCTTGGTTAGAACACCAAGCTATTAAGTAGCTAAAGTTTCGGTAGGATGTGGTAGGTATATAACTAAAAATTATATAGGAAAACACTATGAAAATCAAAGACATACAGAAAGAGATCGATGATATGTTTGATAAGTTTAGCAACACATTAGATGTAAATAACTTTGGATTATATATAAGTCCTGAACCCTTGAACCCTAATGATGATGTTGAGATCGAACAAGATAACGAAACTAAAGAATTAGATTTTAGTTGACATTGATATGTTTGTTTGGTACAATCTATATATAGTATATAATATATATAATTAATATAAGGATTATAAGAACTATGAACAATAATGTTATAAGTATTAAAGACTCTATAAAATCTAAAAGACATACATATTTTATAGACTTTATAGACTGGAGAAATTATACTCTCGTAGTCGATGCAAAGAATGAACAAGAAGCTATAGAGGTAGTGAATGATAAACTCAGTAACAATGAGCTAGATGATTTGATACCTACTAAGCACTTGTTTGAAGTATTAAAAGTACAAACCATTAGTGATAATGAGGAGGAATAATGCAAAAATTTAAACCAACAGTATTACAAACTTATATTGTAGATGTTAAAGTTAAAGGCGAATGGGAAGAAAGATATGAAGTCGAAGCAGAATCAGAAGACGATGCAAGAGATCGTTGGAATGATGGTGAGTATGTAGACTCAAATAATTATATGGGTAATGAAAGAGAAGTTATTCACGTGGAGAAAGGATAATGATTAAGTATTCGTTTCACATTCTTTCAGTCATTCTACTGATGATGATTTTAATAATAGGAGTAACACAACAATGAACATATTTTATTTTGATCGAAGCCCAATCGTTTCAGCACAAGCACAGCCTGACAAGATGTTAGTCAAGATGCCGCTTGAAACTGCTCAGATGTTATGCACAGCTCATCGAGAGTTAGACGGTGACGAGTATGCAGACAAGGTAGGTTTATACAAAAGAGCGTACTGGAATCATCCTTGTACTGTTTGGGCAAGAGAATGTAGTGCTAATTATTTATGGCTGTATTTACATTTTTTAGAATTAGGTAATGAATACAAATATAGATATGGGAAAGAACACGCAAGTATAACTAAACTAAGAAACCCTTTATCTAAATGGCCTGATAATATAGAAATTTCAACTGAACAAACACCAGTAGCACAGGCTATGCCTGATCAATACAAAGATAATGATCCTATCAAAGCTTATCGCAACTACTGTATCAACGAGAAACACTATGCTAAATGGGAACGAAATCGTAGTAAGCCTGATTGGTGGACCTTATGAATACTACTGATTACATCTGGAATGGTTTGAATCTTAAACTCAAAGGTATTGCAGAAGCACGAGAGTACTTGAGACAGTTTAAAGATATGTCAGTGGTGATTCGTCTTAACAACGAGAAAGACTTTAAGCTTTTGACGAAGGCCAAGTTCAAGATGCACGGGTTAAAAAGAATAAAGATCATTAATGGATTGGAAAATCCAAAGAAATTCTTTTATGATTATACGAAAAGAAACAAATAAAACTTGACAGATTTAAAATCTGTACCTACAATACTATGTACGAAAAGAAATATAAAAGATGAGAAGTGTATACTCACTACGAGTCGTGTAATATAAGCAACACAACACAACACAATACCTATACACAGGTCGCTTAGATACACCTGTTTCTGTAACAGATGAGTGCGTGAGGGCATTCGTGACTCCAAAAACCCTCACAACTTTCTCTATTATATTTCATTTTGTTCTTGACATTAGGATTGGATTCCTGTATAATCCGCCTATGTTTAATAACAATAACTTCTTTAATATGGAGGACCTTATATGATAGAAGAAGGAATAGCGTATTGGGTAAGCGCATTAAAACCCAACGACACCTTTGATCCGCCTACATATCAGTGTACTTTAGTGGTCGATAAAAAGACTGCTGCTAAGTATGAGTCTGATGGGCATAAGATCAAAGAGATTGATGAACAGCCTGCGTTGTTCTTCAAGAAGTATTACCTAAGACCTGATGGTTCTACTAATCCGCCAGTACGTGTGGTTGATTCAGCTAAGAATCCTTTTGATCAGCCAATAGGTAATGGATCAAAAATAAAAGTTCAGTTCGAGCCTAAAGTAATCGAAAACAAATACGGAACTTTTCATCGTTTAGACTTGCAAGCAATACAAGTACTGGAACACGTTCCTTACAACGATGGAAGCCTTGATGAGTTTGACGTACTTGATGACTCAGCAGACGACATTGAATTTTAATCGGAGATCATTATGAACGAAGAGGTAAATGGAAATGTACCTTACATTGAGATCGATGGAGTACAAATATCTGTAGACGAGCTACCTGACGAGGGTCAAGCAGTCTTCGGAAGACTTCAAAGACTCAATCAGAAAAAAGCAAACCTGACTCTTGACTTGGAAGAGATACAAGCCAGTATCAATTTCTTTTCTAGTCGAATCGTAGAGATAGTCAACAGCGATAATGAAGGTGTTGAATTACCTTCTGGTGAAGTAGCACTACCTGAAGTTGACATCGAAGAGACAGATGCTTTTCCTCCTGAAGAGGACTAATGTAGTACAGGTAGGAAGTACCTTTTAAACTTCGGTAGGTGGTAGGCAATTTTAAAAGGAGCAAACAAGATGAATACAGAATTTGTAGAATTTCACAAACCTTGTCCTGTTTGCAATAGTAGTGATGCTTGTTCAATAAACAAAGATGGATCAGCTAAATGTTTTAGTTGCGAAACTTTTATACAAGATTACTACAAAGAAACAGGTGAGGATAAACCAATGGAATCAACAGTTACAAAGTTAAAGGACAACAAGCACTATGCTTTAGAGGTTCCAAAGAACGGAACATTTGCTCGTCTTGATCACAGAAATATATCTGAAAAGACAGCAAGAAAGTATGGTGTTAAAGTCATACACGGTCACGATGTAAGAGGAAAGTCTGTAGTTAAACAACAGGTATTTCCCTACTATTACGACAACAAACTCACAGCAACAAAGGTTAAAACTGAAACACCTCCCGGAACCAAGAAAGATTTTAGGTCTACAGGAGAGCTATCAGATAGTGGGTTGTTTGGTGAACAACTTTTTAAAGATGGTGGTAAATACTTAACCATTGTAGAAGGTGAGTTCGATGCTCTAGCAGCATACGAAATGCTAGGATCTAAGTGGCCTGTCGTAAGTATAAAGACAGGTGCAGGTGGAGCAGTTCGAGATATCAAGAACAGTTTAGAATTTGTTGAAAGTTTTGACAATGTAGTGCTGTGTTTCGACAGAGATAAAGCAGGTCAAGAAGCAGCAAAGAAAGTAGCTAGACTCTTGACACCCAACAAAGCCAAGATTATGCGTATCCCTAATGGATACAAAGATGCAAATGATATGTTGATGGATGGCGCAACAAATGCATACAATCAAGCTTGGTGGGAAGCAAAAACATATACACCATCAGGTGTAATCAATGTATCAGAATACAAAGAAAAGTTCTTTACACGAGAGAAGAAAGTCAGTGTGCCTTATCCTTATGAAGGATTGAACAGGAAACTGTATGGCTTGAGACAAGGAGAGCTTGTCACCTTTACAGGCGGTACAGGCTTGGGTAAGTCTAGTGTCACAAGAGAACTAGAACACTGGCTCATTAAAACTACAGAAGATAATGTAGGTATCATTGCATTGGAAGAAGATCCCAATAGGACCATCAGTGGTATCTTATCTATAGAAGCCAATAGAAGATTATATATTGATCAAGAACTAGAACAAGTTTCTAAAGATGAGATCGATAATTACTTTGATATTCTATACAATGGTGATAATGAAAATCGTGTTTGGATACACGCACATTTCGGCACTAACTCTATCGAAGATATCTTTTCTAAATTAAGATATATGATAGTTGGTTGCGGTTGTAAGTGGGTTGTTATCGATCACCTTCATATGTTGGTTAGCGCTATGTATGAAGGAGATGAGCGTAGAGCAATCGATGCGATTATGACTAAGCTCAGATCAATCTGTGAAGAGACAGGCGCAGGTATGATACTTGTTTCTCACTTGAGAAGAGTTGATGGTAACAAAGGACACGAGAATGGAATACAAGTAAGTCTCAGTCACTTGAGAGGTTCACAATCTATTGCACAACTCAGTGATTGTGTGATTGCACTAGAAAGAAATCAACAAGCAGAAGACGAACAAGAATCTAATACTACACAGTTAAGAGTCTTGAAGTCTAGGTACACAGGTGATGTAGGACTTGCTTGTAAACTTCTCTATGATAGAGATACAGGTCGTTTAAAGGAGATTCCTACGGAAGATTATGAAGACGATGGTCAAGATATAGAGTTCGATGCATATGCCTAGGCTCGTATTTGACATAGAAACAGACGATTTGAAAGCCACTAAGTTGTGGTGTATCGTGGCTCAAGATGCTGACTCTGGTAAAATATATAAGTTTGCTCCTCACGAACTGGAGTCGGGTCTTGAGTTACTGAAATCTGCTGATGTTCTTATTGGACATAACATAGTAGGTTTTGATATTCCTGTTATAAAACAACTTACAGGAGTAGATCTAAAGGATAAAAAAGTTGTAGATACTTTGGTTCTTTCTCGTTTGTTTAATCCCATTCGTGAAGGTGGACATAGTTTAAATATGTGGGGTTATCATCCTTCAATCAATCTACCTAAAATTGACTTTGAAGATTTTAAAGAGTACTCACCTGAGATGCTGACATATTGTACAAGAGATGTACAAGTTAATACATTGACTCTTGATGCTTTAAGATCAGAGGCCAAAGGTTTCTCTCAAGAATGTATTGATCTTGAACACGCTGTGGCTAAGATTATCAAAGATCAAGAAGTGAATGGCTTTATGGTTAATAAACAAAAAGCAGAGCTACTGCTCGCTAGTTTATATAAAAGAATGTTTGAGGTTGAGAATGAAGTACATCAAACATTTAAACCTAAAATAGTCCGGGAAGAAATCATACCTCAGTCAACTAAGAATGGTAGCCTATCCAAGCTTGGATTAAATTTAGAAACAAGAAAGAGAGTACACCTTTCTTTAGAAGAAAAGCAAGCTTTTGAACAAGGATCTGAAAGCCTTATTCGTACACACGAAGAACCTTTTAACTTAGGATCTCGCAAACAAATAGGTGAGTATCTTATAGACTTTGGTTGGGAACCTTATAAGTTTACACCAACAGGACAACCTGTGGTAGACGAGAGAACACTATCAAGGATTAAAGATATACCTGAAGCAAGACTTATTGCAGAGTATTTACTTCTACAGAAACGTATTGCACAAATTGAATCTTGGATTGAATCTGTTGAAGACGATGGTAGAGTACACGGATTTGTTATACCTAATGGTACAATCACAGGTAGAATGAGCCATAGATCACCGAATATGGCGCAAGTACCCTCACTTAAAAGTCCTTATGGAAAAGAGTGTAGAGAATGTTGGACTGTTCCTAAAGGATACAGATTAGTAGGCATCGATGCTTCTAGTTTAGAACTAAGGATGCTTGCACACTATATGAATGACAAGGAGTTTACAAATGAAATTATTAACGGAGATATCCACACGAGGAATCAAAGAATTGCAGGACTTCAATCAAGAGATCAGGCAAAAACTTTCATCTATGCACTCTTGTACGGAGCAGGAGATGCAAAAATTGGACAAGTGGTTGGAGGAAGCAAAGAAGATGGAGCTAGACTTAAGGAACGTTTCTTTGCTAATCAACCTTCATTTAAACGACTTAGAGAACGAGTTACGAAAGCAGCAACAAAGAATAAATTCCTCAAAGGATTAGATGGCAGGAAGATACATATACGAAATGCCCACTCTTCTCTGAACAGTTTGCTTCAAGGTGGTGGAGCCATCGTGATGAAAAAAGCACTGGTACTATTGGATATGAATGCCAAAGAAGAAGGATTAGATTATAAGTTTGTTGCTAACATACACGATGAATGGCAAGTCGAAGTAAGAAATGAACACGCAGAAGATTTTGGAATGCTCGCAGTTCAAGCAATCAAAGATGCTGGTTTTTATTTTAATATGCACTGTCCTTTGGATGGTGAATACAAGATAGGAGTTGATTGGAGTGAAACACATTGAGCAATTGGATTTATTCTTTGATTATGTCAAAGAAAAGATAGTAGATAAAAATCATAAAACTTGTTCAACTTGTAAAGAAACTAAAAAAATAAAACATTTTGGAAAAAGAGAAAAATTTGGGAAGAGTCTTAGAAAAGAATGTAAAAGTTGTCAGAATGAAAAAAATAAAATTATAAAAGAGTTAAAAGTATTTAATCCAAAACCAACGGACCCTTATTATAAATGTCCTTGTTGTAAAAAAACAGAAGAACAACTAACAGAGTATAATCAATTCAATGGTATGACAGTTTGGGTGTTAGATCATAATCACGATACCAATGAATTTAGAGGTTGGATTTGTAACAACTGTAATAACGCTTTAGGAAGATTTGAAGACAACACAGAAATTCTTAAAAACGCTCTTAAATATTTAGAGGAAAATAACAAATGAAAAAGAAAACATTAGACACATTAGTACAAGATATATACGACAAACTTGATACCCTTACAGAAGGTAAGTCATTAAATGTTTCAGAAGAAACTGCCGATGCATTTGGTGAAGCAATGAAGAAAGCTTTACTGCATTGGTCATCAGAACATCCTATCGATAAACCTACTTTAAGAATGTCGAATGTTGGTAAACCCAATCGTCAGCTTTGGTATGATATGAAATCTGAGAATCAAGCTGTAAAGTTTGCGCCTCCTGTACAGATTAAGTTTTTGTATGGTCACATCTTAGAAGAAGTTGTTTTATTCTTGGCTCGTTTAGCAGGCCACGAAGTAACTGACGAACAAAAAGAAGTTACTGTGTCCGGGATAAAAGGTCATATGGATTGTAAAATTGATGGTGAAGTTGTAGATATCAAGACTGCATCAGGCTTTGCATTTAAAAAGTTTAAAGATGGTACACTACCTGACGATGATCCTTTTGGTTATATGGCTCAGATAGCAGGTTACGAAGAAGCAGAAGGCACACAGCACGGTGGATTCCTTACACTTAACAAAGAGAATGGTGAGCTTGCTTTGTTTAGACCACAGGATTTAGACAAGCCTAATATCAAACAAAGAATTAAAACACTTAAAGCTGAGATAAAGAAAGATACTCCACCTGAAAGATGTCACAATCCTATACCTGATGGTAAAGCAGGCAATATGAAACTGCCTAGACCTTGTGTTTACTGTAAGCATAAGTTTGTTTGTCATCAAGATTCAAACGATGGTAAAGGTTTAAGAGTGTTTCAATATGCAAACAAAACAGAATACTTTACAAACGTTGTAAAACTTCCACGAGTAAGAGAGGTAACAGATGAATGGAAAAAAGGCTAAGAGACTACGTAAAAAAGGTAAAGGCTTGCTTGTTGCTTGGCTGCATTCTTTATTACCCAACGAAGAAGACAAAAAAGAAATCACGATTGATAACATTGAGTCATACCTTTCTGATCAGACACACATATATGCAAACAGAAAGTTTCTACTCAGTGCCTATTCGCTTAAATGGATTTATAAAAGAGTTAAGCGCAACCCTGATTTAACTTTTGAACAACTACAAAAAGATTTAGAACAAGAACAAAAAGTTTTTGATATGATACAAAATAATATATACGATTTATGAATATGACAAACGACAATCCAAAAGACACTTTAGAAATAGATGTTAATGCTATTCCTTTGGATGAATTAATTATTGCAATAGGTGGTGTTCTTTTTTCTGGAGCAGAACTTCAGGAAATAGACACGATACTATTAACAAAGTTAATTGATTTATTACAGAACGAAATAAACTTAAGAGAACTTGGTATGGATATGCCAACAGATGAGACAGTACATTAATGCCAAAAAGAAAACCAAGAAAGAAAAGACCAATAGAAAAAGGATTGCCTAAAGGATACGATTCTAAATGGGAATATGATCTACACCAAGAAGAGCTACAACATTGGGAACATCATAAAGGTATCGTAGAATATTCTATACCGCACAAATACCATCCTGATTTTATTCGTATCTTAGAAAATAAAGTGATATACTTAGAAGCTAAAGGAAGGTTTTGGGATTATGCTGAGTACAATAAATACAAATGGATTAAAGAAGTATTACCTGAAGAATGTGAATTAGTGTTTCTATTTTCTAATCCATCAGCACCTATGCCCGGAGCAAAAAGAAGAAAAGACGGAACCAAAAGAAGCCACGCTGAATGGGCATCAAAGAATGGATTTAGATGGTTCAGTAGAGAAAGTTTACCTAAAGAGTGGAAAGATGAAACTGATTAGTACAAAGATGTGTAAAGAAGGAGACTTAGGTTATCACGATAATTTATTCGGTGGTCATATGATGTCTTGGTTGGATGAAGCAGGTGCATCAATGGCTTCTAGGATTTGTAATTCACCACGAGTTGTTACAGTATTGGTTGAGAAGATGGAGTTCAGAAGACCAGTAAAGGCAGGACAGCTTATAGAGATATGGGGAAAAGTAAGAAAAGTTGGTAGATCCAGTATTACACTTAACATCGAAGCAAGAAGACACAATGTAAGAACAGACTCACAAGAGATCGTAGTCAACACGGATATGAAGTTTGTTCGTATAGATGAATATGGAAACCCAGTACCTATTAGTGACAGAGTTAAAAAGAAATATAAGGAAGCAAAATGAAAGACGTAGATATAAAACTAAATGGTATACCATTAGATGATCTAATGAAGTATGCACATAAAGAAATGGATGATGATTTAGTTAATCACCCAGCCCATTACAACAACGGAAAAATAGAATGCATTGAAGCCATTGAAGCAATGCTAACACACGAAGAATTTATTGGCTATCTAAGAGGTAACTCACTCAAGTATCGATGGAGATTTAGATACAAGAATGGAATACAAGATTTAGATAAAGCTGATTGGTACGAAAATAAACTAAAACAAATACTAAAGGAGCGTAGTACAAATGAAACAGGTTAATTTACCAACAACATACCAAGAGTTCATACATCTTAGTAGATATGCAAGATGGAACGAAGAAACAGGAAGAAGAGAAACTTGGCAGGAGACAGTCAAAAGATACTTTGACTTTATGCAGAGTCATTTAATGGACAACCATAATACTGACATCAGTAAAGACAGGCCAAGGCTTGAGGAAGCTGTGCTTAGATTAGAAGTGATGCCTAGTATGAGAGCATTGATGTCAGCAGGTAAAGCACTAGAGCGTGATAATGTTGCAGGTTTTAACTGTAGCTATGTTGCTGTTGATAATGTTCGTGCATTCGATGAGACACTTTACATTCTTATGTGTGGTACAGGTGTAGGATTCAGCGTTGAAAGACAATACATAAATAAACTTCCTGATCTTCCTGAAGAACTACACAAGACTGATACAGTTATAAAGGTAGCTGATTCTAAAATTGGATGGTCAAAAGCTTATAAAGAATTAATGTCTTTGCTTTATGCAGGACAAATACCTGAATGGGATCTTGAAGGTATCAGACCTCAAGGCGCTAGACTTAAAAC
>CEPG01007566.1_pt1 | contig 10903 bp, 14 predicted proteins | sample 530551 | NCBI WGS metagenome assembly CEPG01 (sample SAMEA2620384, study PRJEB7988) | marine metagenome | biome: marine biome (ENVO:00000447); feature: surface water layer (ENVO:00002042); material: "saline water (ENVO:00002010), including plankton (ENVO:xxxxxxxx)" | depth 5 m | reverse complement strand
GCAGCATCAACTCGTAGTCTAAGTTATGAAAACAAATATAAAGACTTCATTAACAAGACTAGTGAATTGTTTAAGTCCAAGCAAGACAACGAAGGAAGAATAAATGTGGCAGGACTCTTTGACGTCACATATCAAGTTCGCCCACCAAATGAATTCCAGAAAATGTCCGAGAATGATATTGGTGTAACAGCAGCACTAGAAACAACATTCGCTCCTTCAGAATGGGTCTCTAAGTGTAATATGATGAAAGAAATACTTGTTGTTTCCGAACACGCCAGAAAGAACTTAAAAAATACTAAAGATGAGAATGGTATAGGAATTTCTACACCAGTAAAAGTTATTCCATTTGGGTATGATGACTCGTTAGAAAAAATTGATATCTATAAGGATTTGAATATCACCACTAAGTTCAACTTTTTGTCTGTCTTGCAGATGGCACCAAGGAAAAACTTCGAAAATATGCTAAAGTGGTTTGTTGAAGAATTTGAAGACAATGAGGATGTTGGACTCGTAATCAAAACATATCAACAAAATAATAGTACGTTAGATTTTTATTCCTGTAAGGCAAGTATAAGTAAGCTGCTGGAGGCATTTAGTCCAAATAAAAAATGTAAAGTTTATTTTCTACACGGCAACCTAACAGAACAGCAGATGGACTCTCTGTATGATACTCGTTATATCGATTGTTATATCACCGCTACTCATGGGGAAGGTTTTGGTATACCAATATTTAATGCTGCGTGCAATTCCATACCAGTGATCGCAACAAATTGGTCAGGTCACTTAGACTTCCTCAGGATTCCAGTGAAAAATAGAACAGGAAAAAGCAAAATTAAAAGCCACTTTCTAAAAACAAGTTATGATATAAAGAAAGTACAGTCACACCATTTAATGCCAGGATTGATCAATGATGCTTGTGAATGGGCATACCCGAAGGAAGAGTCATTTAAGAAAAATATGAGACTAGCATTCAATAATAAACAATCGCTAGTTGATGATAGCGAGAACTTGTCTTCACACCTAAGGGAGAATTATAACCTAAGAGCAATTAGGAAAATGTACAAAGAATTCCACAGGGAACGATTTACAGAGGAACAGTCTAATGAACGAGAAATTGTTTACTTGTAGTTTTTTTGAGCACTTCGAAAATAACAAGACACCAAATACAGATTTCGTAATAACAGTAACTCAGCCAGAATACTCTGTAGAAATAGACAATTCACCGTCTAGTCGCTTTAATATCATAAAAAGTTTACATAAAATAAATGAGCGACCTCGAATACCATTCAAAAAAGAGGAAGTAGAGTATCGTGTATCATATGAGAATATATCTAATGTAGAGCCAAAAAAAGCTCATGCTTTAATACCATCTCGTGATAGTCTTGAGTTAATGAAATTCACACTATCAAACCTTCAAGCCAACAGTGTTTTTGATCATGTGGTTCCGGTTATTATTGACGACAGGTCTTGTAACCAATCAGCGATGAAAAGCCTAGCAGATCAATACAAAGCATTATATGTCAGGGTGGACTACGATAGTACTACTTTCAACTTCTCGGTTTTAAACAATATTGCCGCAGCGTTTTTAGATTCAATGGGGGTTGAAGATATAATTTTATGGAATTCAGATCTATGGGTCCCTGATGATCAAGTCATTCCCTCTTTGTTGGGTAAACATAAAAACAACAAGAGGCAAAATGTCTACATAACGGGGACAAAGTTACTATATCCTGAAAAAGGTTTTTGCAATCTTTTCGACGATAAACAGTTTGCAAAAACACTATCAGAAGATATTGGTATTTCAGTTGATAAGGTTGAAAAGATAGCCCCCCACGGCAAGGTACAATTTGGAGGTAGTAGTATAACAATGTCTCCATTTTTATCAGGTCAGCACCCAATTATCCCAGTATTGTTACATTATGGCAGGTTTTTGGATAGAAAAGAAGTAAACTTTGATCGAGAGATTCTTTTTATGACTGGTGCTTTTATGTTATGTGACCTCAAGAAATATAAAGAAGTTGGTGGATTAAATCCAAGTATGCGCTTCTGCCATCAAGACGGTGATCTGTGTTTTAAAATGAGAGAAAAGAATTATAGAGTAATGTATTATGGGAAAGATCACCACCTCTATCATGCTGAGTCTATGTCTTTGGCTTCAAAAACTGAAAAATCTAGCGGAGTCAATCATAAGAAGACAAAGACATATAATAATGAGTTATTCTCAAATGAGCTTATTTTTGCTTTAAGGTGGAACAAGGACTTTGCTGTAGGTTCTTTCTTTCTCTAGGTTGGTTAATGAGATGATTATTATCATACCCGCTAGGAAAAACTCAAAAGGACTACCCTTTAAAAATAGAATACTTTTTGATAAGACTGCATCTAGAATTCCAAGATCTTTAGCAGGTTGCGTCTATGTTACTAGTGATGATGAAGAGATTCTTGATAAAGCTAGAGAGTACAGATTTAACGCTTTGAAGAGAGAGAATGACCTAGCGCTTGATACAACAAGTACGAGAGAGGTCATAGAAAATGTTGTTGATTCTACGGATTTAGAAAATGATGAAGATATTTTCATGCTTTATTTAACCTACCCAGAGAGAACTTGGAAACAAGTTGAACACTTTATGGAGGAGTTTAAAAATAAAAAAGCAAAATCTATGCTGTGTAAGAAAGAGATAAAGGTCAGCCCTTATCTCATGATGTTTTCCCTGGATGATAACAGAGGCAAGCAAATCATCCAGCACGATCTTTACAGAAGACAAGATTATCCTGAATGTTTTGAAATTAGCCATTTTATGTTTGGGTGCAAAACATCAGAAGTCAAATCTCTAAACAACAACCTTTACAATACAGATACATTGTTTTATAGTATAGGAGATTGCGTTGATGTTGATTTATTAGAGGATCTAAAAAAATATGAAAACAAAAATAATAGCTGAGATAGGCATAAATCACAATGGTGAAGTAGATCTAGCCAAGCGGCTAATTGATGCTGCTGAACTAGCAGGTTGTGATTATGTAAAGTTTCAAAAAAGAACACCAGAAATCTGCGTCCCAAAACATCAAAAATACAAGATAAGAAAAACTCCTTGGGGCGAGATGACATACATCGACTACAAGAAAAGAATTGAGTTTGAAAAAAGAGAATATGACGAGCTTTTTAGTTATGTCTCAAAAAAGAAAGTAGATTTATTCGCTTCTGTTTGGGATACAGAGTCAGTTGACTTTATGTCTAATTATACAGACATAATGAAGGTCCCCTCTGCGTTAATTAATGATGTTGAGTTGTGCGAGTACACTCGATCTAAGTCTAACTGTTTCATGATCTCTACAGGTATGAGTACAGAAAAGCAAATTGAAGAGTGCGTTATGAGGTCAAACCCAAATATCATAATGCATACAAACTCTACTTATCCAACACCTGTTGATGAAATAAATCTTTCTTATATTTCTTGGTTGAAAGACAGGTGGGAAAATAAAGAGATCGGCTATAGTGGGCATGAATACGGACTGGTAACTACTTTTGCTGCTGTGTCTATGGGGGCAACCTGGATTGAAAGGCATATTACCCTAGACAGAACAATGTGGGGAAGTGACCAAATGGCTTCAGTTGAGCCACAAGGTCTTATGAAGTTATGCAAAGGTATTAGAGATATTGAAAAGGCTCTAGGGTCTTATGCTCCCAGGGAGGTGTTTCCTGGAGAACTGTCTAAACTTGAAAGTTTGAGAAAGTGATGAAAAAAGCTTTACATATTTTTGCTGTAAATGGAAAGACAAACTCTGGTGATTTTTTCCTAGGACCAGCTACTAAATGGAAATTTGAACAAATAATTCAAGACCAAGTAGATTGGTATAATTTTGATGTCCGAAAAAAAGTTACTTTAGATGACATAAATTACTTCAATACATTTGACTATGTTATAGTGGGTGGTGGTGGCTTGTTGTTACCAGATACCAATCCAAATATGACTTCTTGTTGGCAGTGGGCTATCTCTAGTAGCTTATTAGAAGAAGTGACTTCTAAGATATATGTTATTGGCTTAGGGTGGAATCTGTTCTATGGACAGTCTGTGACTATGCCCAATAGGGAAAATAGCACGGAAATCCCGGAAAGAAAGAAAGTGTTTAAAAACAACTTAGAGACACTAATACGTAAGTCCGATTTCTTTTCGATGAGACATGTAGGAGACTGCGATAGATTAAAAGAGGTGGTAGATAAAGAGTATCACGATCAAATAGAGTTCGAGCTATGTCCAGTTGTTGGATATGTGCAGGATAAGTATCGACCTAATTTTGTAACAAATAAAAGGTTTCACACCTTTGAGATAAAGGATGACCGCCAACAGAGAAGATATCACAAGATAACAATGAGTGTTTTCTATGATCAGCTACTGTCTTATATACGAAGATTACAACTTTCAGGAGAAGAGATAGCGGTTATGTCTCATGATGGAAGTTCAAGTTTTATAAGATACTTGTCATCCAAAAATATCCCTTTTTACGTTATAAACAATACCATAGCAAACGAACAACAGATAGTTAATAACTACTCATATGTGAAAAGGCTTTATTGTACAGCAGGACATAGTCAGATGATGGCGTATGCCCTTGGGCTTGATGCTTATAGTTTGATTACGCATGACAAGTTACAATATTTTATAGAAGACACAGGAACGTTCAATGATCATAATCATTGGGTTGTGAATGAAGAGAAATTCAACTTACTATGAAAATAGATATTACAGTTCCGTTTAATGATGTTGTGCCTCCTAGGCAAATTGGTATGGTATTAGACAATAAGCCACCTTACTATGATCAGGTGATCCATCTAGTTAATTCTATTAATACTAACTGGGACACGTCAAAACACGAATATAATATTCATCTCTTCCATTCGAGACCACTAGAACAATCTAAAAAAGAAAGACTAGAATCTCTAGGATGTAACGTAGTATATGATAGCTCAGAGATACAGCCATTCTTAAATAGAGAAAATATCTTAAAGTATGACTATCAAGAAGAGACTGATTATACTATGATTTTAGATACGGACATGTTAGTTCTAAAAACTCCAGAACTCAATCTTGATAAAGAAATTTATGCAAGACTGTCTCCAAATCAAGGGATCATATCAGAACAGCAATGGGATTCGGCACACAATAGTCTTGGACTGGAGACACATCTAAGGACACAAAGACATTTCAATTGTGGATGCATTTTAATTAAAAGCAGCATCAGGAAAAAATTCTACAAGGAAACTATAGATAATCTCCCTCTGTTAAGGCATTTAGAAAAGATACACAGACACTTCGGGATACAAATATACAACAGTTTGCTATTCAAAAAGTTTAACTGGGATAATCTCCCATCAGGAATGAATGTATTCCCATCAGAGATGAATGTTTCAAACCATCAGCCTGTTGAGATATTACACTACCTTGGATCTAAAGGTTTGAGTCCAGAGCTAAGAGATTTGTACTCTTTATACGATTAGGAATATTATGCTTAAGTATATCCAGCAGAAAGATATAGATTTTACGATGCTTGAGAAATTTCTTAGGCTTAGCCAGAAGTCTAATCAGTACACTAATAGCGGGCCAGTAAAAAAGCTTCTAGAAAAGAAGCTAGAAGCATTACTTAAGATAGGTGAAGATCGTGCTGTATTGTGTACTACAAATGGAACGGCTGCTCTTCACGCTATATACTTCTTCCTCAAGCAAGGGAAAGAAAAACTGAAAGTTGCAACACCAGCTTTTACTTTCCCCTCTTGTGTTGTTGGGGTAGAGAATGTAGATGTCTTAGATATTGATCTTGATTCATATACTATCCCCCTCAGTTTAGAAACAGTCTCAAAATATGACGTTTTTGTTATAACTAACTTATTCGGTACATATCCTTCTAATATTATGAAATGGGTGCAGTGGTGTAAGAGACTTAATAAGACGTTAATTTTTGATAACGCATCTTCCCCTCTAAGTGATGTAGGTGGCGTAAATATTTGTAACCTAGGTGACTTCTCATTTGGCTCTCTTCATCATACCAAGAGTTTAGGATTTGGGGAAGGAGGGTTTATCGTATTGCCTAAGGATCTATACGACCAGTTTGAGCAAATACTATGCTTTGGGTTTCGTCAAGGTTCGCTTAAAAGGACATTCCAAAAAAATAGTTCTAATCTTAAAATGTCTGATGTTGCCGCTGCTTCTATCTTGCAAAATATAGAAAGATATAATATCGACAAGCATATTGAAAATCAAGATCTGCTGGTTGAGAAAATAAATTCTCTAGATGGAGTAGAAGTTTTTAATTATGCGGACGGAGTTTTTTATGGAAATATGCCTATTGTCTACGAGAAGCCTATGGACATAGGTATCTTCCGGGCAAACAACATAGAGGTACAAAAATACTACTACCCTCTAGCTCCTTATGAAAAATCTCTTTCTCTGTTTGATAGAATAATAAATATTCCGCTATATGCAAACATGACCAAGAGAGACATCAATAAGATTATAAAGGTAGTGAAAGAATCTCTCATATGAGGCTAGCAATTATGCAGCCATATTTTTTTCCATACATTGGTTACTTTCATCTGGTAAAGAGTGTAGATACTTTTGTTATCTATGATGATGTTAGTTATATCAAAGGTGGATGGATTAATCGTAATAAGATAGTGTCTCCCTCTACTAATAACAAGCCAGTTTATTTTAATTTACCCGTAAGAGGGGCTAGTTCACATAAGCGTATATGTGACTTAAGTGTGATATTGGATGACTACAATCAAGATAAACTTTTTAGTAAGATAGAAAATTGCTATAGCAAGGAATCAAATTATTGCTCCGTGATGCCTTTGTTCAAATCAGTTATCCAGTGTGGGTCAGATAATCTCTCTGAGATTAACTACCAAGGCATCAAAAAAGTATGTGAGTATCTTGATATCAAAACTAACATCGTTAGGACATCTCAAGGTATAGCATCTAACAGTCTATTGGGACAAGAGCGTGTCATAGATATGTGCAAAAATCTAAATAGCAGATTTTATATTAATGCTATAGGGGGAAGAAAGCTATATCAACAAGACAAGTTCTCCGACGAAGGGATAGAACTAAGGTTTATCGAGTCTATCCCACTGGAGGATCAGTGGTGGAATCTTTCAATACTTCATATCTTAATGAAATATAACAAAGATGATATAGTAAAAATGTTAAATTCTTATAGGTTGGTGAAATAGTTTGATTATTAAAAGGGACACTAAAAAAACAATACAGTCTTTAAACAGGGTTGTAGAAGTTTCTTCCGAGGAAGATCTAGATGTTGTCCTTTTTGGTGGAGAGTTGTACAATGATAGTGTTCTTGAAATCTCAGAGGCACTCCTAGAATCTAAAAAGCTTCATTATATCTATTTCCTAGGTAAAGAGATAATGATATCTACAAAAGAGGATAGTGATATAGCTTCTCTGTTTCTTAACCCTATGATTTCATACCTCAATACAGATAAAGAAATTGATTTAAGCTTATATTCCAGTAAAAGACCAGAGCAAAGTAATATTCAAAATATAATCTGTCACATAGACTTAGGGAACATTTTAGAAAACACTTACAAGTCTATAAACGACATCCTAGACCAAGTGTGGGGATACTATATGGCTTATAATATTTATAACTTCCCAAAATCTGTAGATAATGTTGATGTATATGAGAATTTAGCCAATCACCTAGGGGTAGTCCGAAAAGCTCACCCAGTAAATGACAAGACTACTAAATTCTCAAACTCCCGTGATATTAAGTACAACCCAGAGATACCACATTATTATGCCTCTAATTCTAGACAACCATTACATACTGATTATGCCTATTACCACAAGGACAGTTGTCCTGACTGGTTAATGCTGTACTGTATCAAGCCTTCCGAGTTTGGTGGAATTACATATTTGTTATCTACTGTGACCTTGAATAAAATTTTAGAAAAATATAACAAAAAGTTATTAACAGAGATAGCAAACACAGATATAGTTTATGAATACACGGGTGAGGATGGTGATAGGATTCATACAAAATTCCTATATGACGGTAAATTTATTAACTGGAATTTTTATCAAATAAAAGACAAACTTAACAACAAGAGCACCAATGAGATCAGAGATAAATTCTTTGAGTTCCTAGAAGAGACAGTTGTTGCTGGGCAAATGTTTGATTTTTCAAAAAAATGGAGTGCTGGTGATTGCATAGTTTTTAACGATCACTTGATGCTTCACGGTCGATCTTCCTTCTTGGGTGACCGCTGGCTCAAGGACCATGCTTTTTATGATAAGGGAGAAAATAATGGATAACGTATTTTCAAATGTAGCCGCTCAAAAAAGAACAAGAGATGTTTGCGAGAGTGTTGCTAAATCGATGTTAGGTCATGATGATCCAAATTTTAAGCGCATCCACCACTCAGGTCACCACATCTTACTTTATATTAAAGATCATATTATGAAGGAGAAATGCCGAGCCTATTTTGAAATCGGCACACACTTTGGACACTCTTTATCAACACTATTACACAGTAATTACCCCAGTGACTTCATGTCTGTCGATCTTTTCCAAGTCGGCGGGACAATATCTTCAGAATGTAACATCTCTAATGTTGAACAGCTTGCGAATAGCAATGCAGATAAATACAATCGTAATGGCTACAATTTCAAAATCATTAAAGGCAATTCACACTCAACTAGTACCCTTGAGCAAGTAAAGTCTTTTTTACCTAATGGTATTGATCTTTTGTTTATAGATGGTGACCATAATTATGATGCTGTTGTGAAGGATTTTAATCTTTATTATCCGCTTGTTAATGAGGGTGGCTTTATTGTGTTCGATGATTATCTGCCGTATGTTTGGAAAGGCAATGAAAGGACTTGCCCAAAAGCAGTAAACCATCTAGTTAGCCAATATAAGGATAATCTCAATGTTTATGGATTGATTGATGATGTTGCAGGGTGTTGTGAATATAAAATGATAGACCCACAAAAGAATACAACATTTATAGTACAGAAAGTGAATAAATGATTATTTTTGTAGATATAGACGAGACAATATGTACAGCAGTTGAAGATGGAGATTATTCGAAAGCAACCCCTATAACAAATAATATAAATAAAATCAATAGTTTGTATGATAATGGAAATCAAATTATATACTGGACAGCACGAGGGACAGGAACAGGAATTGATTGGAGCGATACAACTACTAAACAATTTAAAGAATGGGGTGTAAAATACCATGAGTTGAGATTCGGTAAACCAATTTATGATTTGTTTGTTGATGATAAGAACATAAACTCAAGAGAATTTTTCAAAGATGAATGTTAAAGAGTTAAAAAACATACACACTGGAGCCGATGTATGGATATTGGCTGCGGGTCCATCTTTGAATTATGTGAAGAATGATTTTTTTGATAACAAGATAACCATTGGTGTCAATAGGGTTTGTAACTTTTTTACGTGTGATTATGTTGTAGCAAAAGATGGTAGAGGTTTTGGAAAAATAAAAGAGTCACTAAACGGAAAAGATACTAAAATAGTTCTTTCCCAACATGAGAGTGGTAATTTGTGGCAACCAAAGAATAGTCTTGATGTTCCTCATTACACTTTTGATCACCCTCCAAAGCCCGGCGAAGCACCGGATTTAGATTGTATTCGCAACAAGGAGGATAAAATAGTTGTTAGTTATTCTACCATCACAAGTGCTATTCACCTTGCAGCATACATGGGAGCAAAGAATATCATTATATGTGGGCATGATTGCGGCACAATAGATAACAAAAGTACTATCGATGAGTATTACTCGGAAATAAGACCACACCAAGGCTCGGAACAAGGTTATGTAAATTGGTTATCTGAAATAGAAAACCACACAACAGCAGTTAGTCAGGTTTTGATGGATACCTATGGAGTTAATATACACTCCCTAAATCCTTTTATTAATTTTAATTTAGAAGGTCACTCTTATAATCCTTCTAAAAAATCAGGACAAATATTCCAAAGGAGATTAAAATGAAACTTTCAGATCAAGCCGTAGGCGCATTGCTAATGACACTACAAAAGTGCCTAGCAGAACAAACAGACATTACAGAACTTCTAGCTGATTGGAATTTGGAAATACAGAACGATGAAATCGTTGTAACTAACCCACCTTCAGTCAAAACAGCAACTGAATAATGCCTCTGTACGTCTACGATTGTCTAGACTGTAAAGAACAAATAAGCATACGGCACGCATATAACGCCAAAGGGGTGGAGTGTACCAACTGTAAATCACAGAACATACAGAAAAACCTTTCCAACGTTTTACAAGTAACAAAAAAATGCTATAATACCAAAGAGAAAACAGGAAGTCAAGTAGAAAAAGCAATCCAAGAAGGCAAACAAGAGTTAGAAGCCTACAAGAAACAAAAAAAGAATCGGGTTTATAAGGAAAAATGATTACCACAACGCTTTTAACGATCGCTTTAATATCCTCAATGGTTGTTAATATTGTTTTTGTTTGGTATACCCGCAATCTCTTAAGTTATTTAGAAATGACGAACGAAGAGACAAGAACCGTCTTGGAGTCTATTGCTGAGTATGAAGCACATTTAACTGACGTTTATGGGCGTGAACTTTTCTACGGCGACTCTACATTGGAGAAGCTTTTGATGCACACCAGTAATCTTGCTGACGAAGTCCAAGAATATCTCAAAGCCAATGAGGATCTTACTAGAACAGAAACAGAGACTGAAAATGCCTAGGAAAAAGAAAAAGAACAATTATTACTTTACGGAAGTAACAGAACAGGCAATTGTAGATTACTGCAACACAGATAGTTTATCAAAGAGGACTAAGCTCTATGTGGAACATATTCAACCTGCCTTTGATGAACTCGTAGATAAG
>CEPG01019251.1_pt1 | contig 10934 bp, 13 predicted proteins | sample 530551 | NCBI WGS metagenome assembly CEPG01 (sample SAMEA2620384, study PRJEB7988) | marine metagenome | biome: marine biome (ENVO:00000447); feature: surface water layer (ENVO:00002042); material: "saline water (ENVO:00002010), including plankton (ENVO:xxxxxxxx)" | depth 5 m | reverse complement strand
TATCAAAGAAGGCTTTATACATTTTTAGACCCTTTGACTTTCTCAACATATCCGTTGCTATTGTGTATGACTTACTAATGCTCATCTTTTCCTCATATACTCTTGTAAGTAGTCCTTGAGATAGAACTTCCCTCAACTTTGACAATTCATTTTTCATACTACCTTGCTCACCTTCAGTTTTTCCCTCTTTACTCGCATAAATTTCAAAATCTTTATCATACAAAATTTCCAAAAGGAGGTCTATAAGTTCGCCATCATCTTTAGTAGAACTTCCATATCTACTTAAAGGCTTGTCAATAAAGGCATCGTTTATTTGTGATGCATCAAGACCTTGAGCCTCATGTATATCGTATAACATTTTACCTAACGCCTCCTGAATGTTGTCGTTATATTTAGTTTTTTCAGCCCTATCACCATCAGCACTTATAGTAGCAATTTTATTGAAAACTTCAGCAGCATTTTCAAATACACCAAATAGTTCTTCGACGTTTGTTGTGCTATACTCCTTATATCTTCTGAAAAATTCAATAAGTCTTTTCAAATCATATTTATCAATTATAGAAATACCCATCGTTCTAACTTGGCGACCCACAGACTTACCCGTATAATCTTTAATTTGTTTAAACGAATCACTTTGGGCATATTCTGGCAAATCCTTACCAAAGAAATATCTACCACTCAATTGGTCTACATATAGAGGTTTAATAATTTCCTTTACCAAATATTTTACATATTCGCTAACAAAATCTGATTCTTGAGTAATGCCTGTAATGTTAGCCCCTACTCCTTCCAAATATCCCGTTTGTGAACCAACGGCTCTTGTTGATTGAATTCTACCCCTTCCCAAAATAGTTCTCGGTTGTCTTTCCAACATGGAAAGTAGGGTCTTGAATGCTCTAGTGGCATCGTTGTTAATTTTTTGACAAATCGCACCATAGGAATACATTTCTCCACTTTCCACCATTTGTATATCAGGGCTATCCCCATCCATGTTTATTTCCAAATATTTATATTCATATTCCAAAGGTGAAAAATCTCTAGCCTCTCTTCTTTGAAATTTATTGATAAGTGAAATATTGTTATCCAAAATTGGGAGATAATACTTTTCTTGATTTATGATACCCCTATTAATTTCTTTAACATAATTTTTAAACGTATCTGCAAGAACATCTTTCATGGCTTTAGAAAAACCAAACTTCCTTTGAACTTCCAAAAACGCTTGATTAATTACATTTAATACATTTTCGTCTACCAAAAATAACTCATTTTCTCTTAGTGATTCTAAAATATATAGCGGGTCTGCATCCTTATCAACCTCAACAGTAACCTCTTCATCAACCGATGAAGCCAAATCACTAACGCTAAATTCAAATCCCCTTTGTTGTTGCTGTTCTTGTGTTTGTCCAATTGGGGCTAGTTCAGCCTCCGAATCATCAAAAAATAATTCCTTAAATTCCTCCAATGTTTTGCCCAAAACTGTTGGGGATGATACAAAATCATTCAGTAGCCCAATGGCGGTTTTTCTATCACTATATTGAAATACGCTTACCTGTGGAAATTCAAGAATATATACTGGTAATCTAATTCTACTAAGTTTAGTTTTTTCCGCATCCGTGAGTTCAAAATTCATACCCATCTGTTCTAAGATATTATCAAATTCACTTTCAGTAGTTCCACCTCTAAGTTTGAAATCTTCATACACCCTTTCCCAATGACTGTAAATAGAATCTCTATTATTTTTAGACTTCGCATCTAAAATTTCAAAGAAGGGGCTGTCAATTTTACCCTTTATTTTCGATTCTTGATTAATTGTTCTAAGGTTATCCAAAAGGGTAAATACCTCTTCCTCCCTTTCCATCCCGCTAATTCTTCTAACTTTTTGGCTAGCCCTTACAAAGTTATCCGTCTTTACTACCCTAAAAGTTCCTGCCGATGCGTTCATTAGTGCTATCATATTATTATAACCACGCTTGAGTTCATCGGCCAATTTATTTACTCCCCTTTCGTTAAATTTACCTGCGTCATCACCTGTTCCCGAATATTCAGTAGTTCCGTCAAATCCGACCATATTTTTAAATTGTCTATTTACTAATTTATAACTCTCAATACCCGTTCCCAAAATGAGTCCTGCTATCGCTAGCCTAAGTTGTGAATCTAGGGGAAAGTCTTCAAGATTTTCTTTAAGATACCTGTCATTGCCGTTTTTAAAACTAACAACCTTTTTACCTATCAGGTTATCTTTATTTTCAATTATTGCGTTCTTTAATTCTTCTGTCATTATTCTCTCTCCTCAATAAGTCCTATCAGATACAAATATTCTATTGCCGTATCTGTATCAATTGATACTTGAGCCTTAGGGTCTTGTTGAAAATCTTCTCTTGTAACAAAACTCTTCACCCTTCTTCTTTCTGTTCTCCCCGCATCTTTAAAAGCCTTTGGGGAGGGCTTATAATATGTAAGTTTGGAATTCATTGTTCCTAATAGTTCCATAATATTTCTGATAACCACTTGCTTAATTACGCTCGCCTTCTGGTCAATAAATGATTTAATTTCGTTTTCCACTTCCGAGAAGTTTAAATTTTTTAGAACACCATATACTGCCCCCACATCACCATTAACCATATATTCGTTAAATTTAGAACGGAATTCATTTTTAATACTCATGTTAAATTTACTAAAAATAAACAACATGTTTTCTATAATTGCCTTACCTGCTTGAATTTTACCAAACTTAAAATCAACAAATTTGTAACTATTAGGTTCTTCAATTTTATCATTTAGAATCAATATGGTTAAAAATGGATATTTAGGTGGGGAGTTACTCGCCTCACCTTGAAATAAATCCAAACCTTCTTCCTCAGCACTATCCAAAAAGTCAATCAAATCATCGTCATCTTCAAGTTCCCCTCTTGTAATATCTACATTCTGAATTCTAGCGTTTTGATAATCTCTACTAATTTGAGTATCGGGCTTTTTGATTTCTCTAATCATTCCTAAAATTCCTTCCTCGTTCAGACTAGGGTTTAGGGAAATCACATATTCTCTAGGTGTTAATTTACCGTAAAATCTTTTCCACGAACCTTTTTCATCTGTTTCTATAACAGATAGAATTTCAGGAGATAGGTTTCCCTCCTTAGGCTTTCCCAATTCTGCTACCCTTTTAGGTTTAGCCTGTGTTCCCGCACTTACCTCAGCAACCTGCCCCCTAACTTTAGCAGGGTCATCACCAGTAACAATGTCTTTCAAAATTTTAATTTTGGCAGGTTCACCAATAGAATCTTTCATAAACCTTTTGAGAGGATTGTTACCATCAACAGTTTCCAAAATTCTATACAATTCTGTAAAGGTATCTTCGTTGAGTCCTTGTAGAATATTTTCGGCTCTTGAAGTAGGCTTGTATTTAATCGGCTTATCGCTTTTTAGAGATTGTAATAGATTTACAGATGATGAATCGAGTTCTGATTCAATATCCTGCAAAGCCATGTTGTAATTTTCAGGAACTCCCTCTTTGTAAAAATTAATTATTTTTTTCAATTCTTGATTTTGTTTTGCATATTCTAGAATTTTTAATAGGGTCATAGGGTTGCCGTCTACCATTCTTTCAAAGGCTAAATTTCTCACCTTAGGCATGAGGGCAAATTTAATGAAATCTATCTCATCGTCAATATCACCTAATGTAGCACCACCTGTAAATACTTTAATGCTACGCCACCCGCTATCACCAACAAGTGTTTCTAATATTTCTATAACTTCATCTACCCTTTGTGGATGTCGGTTTGTTAGTTTAGTTGTAATTACAAAATTGTTTTCTTTAGATTTTAAATCCTTTATGATATTGGGTATGACTCTTGAAATATCATTATTAGTTAATTGAATTTCTTTCAATTGTTCTAAAACAGGTTTAGATATTTCTTCTTCGTTATCCTCGTTCAATTTAATTTCAGGATTAAATTCAAAATCTGGCCTTCTGCCAACTAATTTGCCGAAAATATCCATAAAGGCTGTTGGTCTTGCCATGCAATCACTTTAGAACAAGAACTGCGGCTAGAATAGGCAAAGCAGCAATAAGGCCAGGAGCCAACTTCTTAATCAAAGCCAACAATTTCTTTTCCTGAGCCTCACTAATAATTCCCAAATCTTCAGCCAATTCTACTAAGTCTTCAGCCACTTCAGCAGCATCTTCAATTTTTTCTTCTACATCAGACATTTGTCTCACCAATTAAGCGTAAAAGGCCGTCATATTTATACTTAACTGCTTACATTTGATTTAGACTCTGTTCAATAGCGTCTAACAAATTAAAAAGTTTATTGAAACTATCCGCTATTCGTTCTTCTACATCATCGAATGTTTCTTGAACGTTGTCGGGATTTACTCTTTGTTGTTTAATATTATCATATAATTCTTGTAACATTTTTACAGACTCAACGGCTTGCGTTAAATCATTTGTAATTTTAACCTTGTCCCCTAGTCTGTCTAGTGGAAGGGATTTCTTAACTGTAAATTTATTTGAAAAGAGTTTATCCCTCTCATAGTTTTCCATCAAATAGTCATATACTTCATTTCTTTTAGGGCTATCGAAAAAGCCCATCTCTTTTCTAATATTGTCTAATATTTCGTCAAAGAGTAGTCCTTGTGCTACTCCGTCATCTGCCATTTTTTTCCAACTCATTTTAATTCACTTTCCCTATCTTTAATTTCTTGTTCAATTTTTTTCCTATCCTCAGAATATTTATCCATAAGTTTATACAGTTCTTCATTAACCTCCAATTCAAGTATTCTCCAATCATGCCTATCTATTCTTAGATTATCAAGTTCTATGAATCCTCCTTCATCAAAAAGACCAAGTTGCCCAGCAATCTTATTCCAAAATAAGTTAAAATTTCTGAATGCTCTAGAAAAGGGCATTTTAAAATGATATTCTTTGTCAGCATCAGGAAGTCGTTCTGGCAATTCAAATCGTTCAACAAAAGAGGGTGTAATATGACTTGCGTAACTGACATATCCACCATGTATAATAGAAAAGGTAAAATCATCAATAACATCATTATCGAAATTATAAATTCTTTTAATAAAAGTTAAGGCGTCGCTAGAAGATATTAAATTCCGTAAAAGAACCATATATTCTTTTCGCAAATCTCTATAAGATTCATTTACAAAAGTTCTTAATTCTTTTTCATCAACTTCATCAAAATCATCCAATGTATCATCTAGGGGGTCAAACGCCTTCAACACATGTTTCCAATTGATGTCATCCCCTCTATAAATCATAGTATAAAGAGAGCCTAACCAATTTTTTGTTGTAGTCTTAGATTCTTTTGGAAATTTATTCATAAGTAATATGTTAAAAGCACTATGAATTCCATTTAATGTTCCTTCTAACCTTGTCTGATAATCCTCTTCATCTTGAAATTCAACATCATCCTTTCTTAAACTAACTAAATGTTCCGCTACTGCGAAATACGGAACACCTATTTCTTCATCAATTTCATGTTTAAAGATTCCCTTTCTAGCATTACTATAAATTTCATCTAATATTCGCTTATCATTTTCTTCTTCATGAGTTTCTTCTAAAAAATTAATCCACATATCAGTTAATTGTTCCAGATTATCTATAAAAGCAGCATCTCTAGCATCCCTAACATTGACCATTTTAAATATAGTATTGGCTAATTCACTCGGAAAAATTGGGTGTAGTTCCCTCCCCACATCGGCTGCGTATTGACGAATTAGAATCACTATTTCATCCTTCAATTTTTGTTTGCCTAAAATTACCTGAGTATGTAGTCGGGTGAAGGAAAACGGGTAAGGTTTATATTCTGGTAAATTTGATTCTGCCCCATATTCATGTGTTTGACCAGTAATTATAATATCTCCATAATATTTTTTAATTGCATTAATGGTCTGGTAGATATAATAAAAAGGAATGCCATCCGTATAATTTTCCTGTCTTGCAGCATCACTTTTAATAACCCTTAACGCTTTATCTAGACTATCAGTTTGATAAGGGTTTATGTTGTTATACACAGAAAACTTTGGGAATACATTTGAGCCAGATACGGACATCCAAATTGAATCAAGGAGTTGATTACGAGTATAAAGTCTATTAATACCAAAATACCTAAGAGCCTCAGTTTCTAAATCTGCAACTGCCTTTAAAAAATCACTCTCCCTCAACATATTATATAATTTGAATTCATAAAATTCTTCAATATCTTCTAATTCATCCTCATCGGATAATGGATTAAAAGCCTTGAGGATTTCACGCCACATATCAAGAACCTCTAGTTTTTCCGTAAATTAAAACCATATTCTTACCAATTCTCTCGGCCAACTCTTTAAATTCCTGTATGTCTAATCTGATAGAAGCCTCATCTAACATTTGCCCATCGTTGTAAAGCCTAATGGTTTCTTCCATTTCGGCAACAATTTCTTTTAGTTTGGCAATATCGTCTACCAATTCTCTTGCGTCTATTTTAATAATGTCTTCCCAACTCATTTTATTCCTCCCTCGCTTTTAGATATTCTATTAATCTATCTTCGGTCATACCATGCTCCATATTTGGTCTACCTATCATATTGAGAAATTTTTGTATTAGTTCAGCAACCCTAGCAGGTGTGGTTTCTTTTCTTATTAATTTATCATAAACTGAACCCTGTGTTACATATCCAAAATTGAAATGATTCGGAAACGTCGGTGCAATATGGGGTGTCGCCATAGTGAAAAAAAATCCGTCATCAATATATAGTTCTAAACTTACCTGTTCTACACCGTTTCCCTCCTTGTCATCTATTTGACTATATTCATCACCAGCCCCATTCTTTAATAAACGCATAATATTCACGGACTGTTGTTGTGATAGTGTTCCTCGTCTATGTAAATAGTCGTCATTTCCCAATTCCTCATTCATTGGTCCTGTAACAAAATCCAAAATGCTATTTACAACCTCAACTGAACTTTGAACGTTCACCATCTTAAGTATGTGTTGCCAACTCATTCTATTGGCCTCCTGTGTTTTTCTGATTCTTCTACAATTTTAGCATACATTTCAGGGCTTCCGTCTATAAACTTGAAGGTTCTAGATTCATCATCATGATAAACGAATTGGGCTAACACCATGTCATTTGGATATTTAGAAACTAAATCCATTACCTCTCGGTCGGTGCGGAAATGTGTTTGTATTAACTCAAATAGTGCTGGCTTAAAACCATCCCTTGAGGGGTTTTCAAAAGCCTCTCTAAATATTTCTATCCCCTCAATTTGATGCGGCTCATAATCACCAAAGCGTTCCTCTAATTCAGTCATAATTAAATCACCTAATTCCTCAGCAGTTAAATTATCAGAATAAATTAAATTATAGTGTCTATGACCAAAACCATAAAAACTATTCATATTAAGAGTAATGTGTTGATAATTTAAACTTTTTATAGCCCTGTGAACACGCCTCATTAGGAATCTTTCATCTCTCAGTCTTTTTAAAATTGATTCCCATTTCATGCTAATCTCTCCGCTACTGCATCTCTTATCTCTGTCCAGACTTCGGGGTATCTTTCTATTAAAACTTTTTGTATTACCTCAACTTGTTGAATAATAACTGTTTCTTCTCGCTTGTGAACCAATTTGCCCTTAAACTCAAGCATGTATTTTAACGACTCCCGAATCTCTTTCATCAACTTAACCAATGAATCTACGGTTCGGGCATCCAAATTTTCATTGTCAAAGATAAACTGCTGAACCTTATCTTGCAACATTGTCACGTTGTTAGAAAGAATATCAATTTCGTTTATCTCCCGACTAGCCAAACTTAGAGCCGCACTTTGTTGCACCAATGGCTTTAGGTGTTTTTTCATATGAACATTAACTTGGTCTACCCCACAGTTAAGATAATCGGCCACCTCACTAGGTTTCATTTGTCCATCTACAATAGCCGTTTCTAAATCGGCCCTATGAGGCACAACACAAAGAGGGCATTTGTCATTTGAGTTGTCGTGAAAATCGCTAAGATGATTTTGCATGTGGGAACGGGCTGTTCCATTTTTCCAACCCTCAGAATTATCCAACTCGCTTACGGTCATTCTACCTTCTAAAATTTCTATCTCCAGATTATCCCTATCTGGATGTTGGCAAAAAGGGCATCTTTTCATAACCTTTCTCATCCGACCATCTCCCTAACTTCACGCATAAAGTCTTGAGGAGTTATATTATACATATTTTCCATGCGTTGGAAATATCCCCTTTTGGGGTCTACTGTAAAATCATGTCTTTCGTCTTTGGAAACATCTAGAATTGTCAAAATTTGCATATTAGTTTCCTCCTGTCTTTGTAGACCCACATCTACATTTCTACGTTGCATTGTAGGGGCAGGTAAAACTCTAACCCTCAAGGCACGGCCCATTTCTAAAGTAACCAAATCTAATGCAGGAACATATTCTTCCATATCATAAGTGTAACAAGCATCAATAATATCTTGTAGGTTGTCATAATAAACCCTCTCATGTGGGCCAATATCTTCCAATGCCTTTCGCAAAGTTTCTCTTCTCGCATCAAGGGCTTTCAAAACAAGACCTCTACTTTTTACCTTTCCTTCCTTGTGATATGGGGTTTCATATGTTTTTTCCCTATCTCCCAAAACTTCTCTAATTAATTCCCTAAGCATTTTATCTGTAAAATTTAGCCCAATACTTCTTCTTTCCAAATAGCCTGGAATTTCCGATAGGCGAACATTTTGCCCATCTACCTTCACAAATACAAGTGGACCAATCATTTTCATGTCTTCTTCTGTAACTGCAATGGTTTTAGTATTGAATGCTTCTTTCAATCTGGACTTAACGGGAGAGTTTGTGTTTTTTGCATATAGAGATTTGTCTTGTAGAATTTCTTCAACCATTGCTCTAACTGCGGGAACTTCGGCAAGATTACCTCTTTTTCTTCTAACATTAGCAACCTCTACTTCTGGTGTTCGGGGTATATCAATTGGCTCACCTGCCAATTCAATAAATGAGTCTACCAAATCTTCTAGCCCACCTTGACCAAATAGTGCTTCCCACAATGGAGGTCTAGCACTTCCGTCATTTTTTAAACTAGTCCACTTTGGGTTAGGTGGAGGCATATCATATCTTTCGTTGTTTTCTTTAGCCTTATCTACTCTATATCGGTGATATGCGGGAGTTAAAAAGTGTCCCCAAACCAAATCTCTTTTAATTTGTTTTTTACCACCCTTTTTTGAGTAACCCACAATTCCTCTAAACTCAATATTGGCAGGATTCAATTCAGAACCTTTAGCCTGAATATCAGTCATGACTTTTTTAAAACCCCGCAATTCATTGTAGTCAATTTCGTCTAAACTATCTAGTTTGGCAAATTCTTGCAACTCTCCTAAAACATATCCACCTGCTTTATCTCCACCACCACGACCACCTCTTTGTCTAGAGTATTTTGCCGTTCCATGTTGCAAAACAGTTTCATATAGGGATTTCGCATTTTGCTTACCCCCTCTATCTGGCCTACCAGATGTTCCCGTAGGGATTGAATCTAGTTTTGCCCTAAAAGCATCGAGTAGTTTTTGCGCTTTTTCTTTTGACCACATTATTTTTCCTCCAAAATTTTCTTGAGCAATTCCATTACCTCTAATGGCATACCACTAGTCTTGCCCTTTTTAATTGTTTCGCTAATTATGTCTTGCCATTTTGTTTTGTCAGTATTAACGTATTCTTCCCACTTCATTTCTTCTCACCTGTAACAAAACACTTCTCGCTTTCCTTTTCCTTCAAGTCAATCTCCTTTGACTTAACATCAAACCAATGTTCTAAATATTCACATCTCGTCATTTTAATACCTCCTATCATCTATTTCTTTTTGAATTTTTTCACTTTCCCTGACCACATTTCTATAAATTTCAGGACTACCATCTACAAATTTATAAATAAGTATAACATCAGAGTTCCGACGACCTTCAGTAATGACTTTTTTTGCCAACATTAAATTATCGTTTTTTCCGACTAAATTTTTTACTTCATTAAAAAAATATTGATTGACGATGTGGTCAAACATTTGAACTAAAATTCCCATGTTGGGGTTTTGCATACCAAATCTAAACCCTTCAAGGTCAAAACGTTCTAAAGTATCTCTTCTTTCATGTTCTTCCAAAATATCCATAATTAAATCTCCGAGTTCATCTCTACCGAGATTAAAAACAAGATGGTGTGATACACTTCCAAGCACGGGACCAAGATTTACATACTCATAGCCCAAATTTTTATAAGCCTTTAATAAAGAATCATGAACTAGTGTTCTTCTCTTTAAAATCACTTCCCACATCTTAATCCCTGTCCGTAAATGGTCCTCTCGATTTAGTTTTCTTCTTCATACTATTAATATATTTTCTATAAATTCCTGCGGCTGATTTTTTACCCATCTCCCTAGCCCTTTGTTCCATAGCAACTGCGGCTTGTATTTTATGGGCGTGGGTTTTACCACTTCTCTTAATCTTATTAACCGACTTCTTCGCATCTTTAACAGTAGCAAATTTCAAACCATGAATTGTTCCCTTCGGGTTCTCGTCTGTGTATAAATCAGAATGTTTTTTTGACTTGGCGGGCTGTCCCTTCTTTCTAGGAATGCGTGGGGCTTTTAGTATATCTTCCCACATTTTATTCACCTATATATTTGTATTCTAATATCGGTGAACCTACCTCATTATAGGCAATTTTCTTACTTTCGTAGTTTGGCGATTTAGAAAAATAATCTTTAATATTCTCATTACTACCATAAAATTTAGTAGCCATAGGTCTTCCTTCTTGGGCAAGTTCCTTTCTTTGTCTTTCTGGCAATTTTCGAGTAGTGTCAATTTCGTCATAAATAATTTCCATCAATCCCTTAACACTTCTGGCAACCCCATCCTTCATAATATATTCTATAAACCTAATATCGGAGGCA
>CEPG01041702.1_pt1 | contig 10986 bp, 4 predicted proteins | sample 530551 | NCBI WGS metagenome assembly CEPG01 (sample SAMEA2620384, study PRJEB7988) | marine metagenome | biome: marine biome (ENVO:00000447); feature: surface water layer (ENVO:00002042); material: "saline water (ENVO:00002010), including plankton (ENVO:xxxxxxxx)" | depth 5 m | reverse complement strand
GCCCCGACCAGTTCACGGCGAGGACATTCACTGACCCGACAGCAATCAGTGATTACATGAATCCTTATGAGCAACTTGTTATAGAAAGGCAAAAGGAAGAGGCCATTCGCCAGTCCAAAAAAATGGGACAGGATTTGGGCTTGCAGGCGGCTGGATCAGGCAGTCTGGGCGGGTATCGTGAAGCGATCATGCAGGCAGAGCGCCAGAGAAATCTAGAGGACCAGCTTGACGACATCCAAGAACGCGGCTCACAGCAGGCATTTGAGCGTGGTCGCCAAGCCTTTAGTGATGACGAGGCGCGAAGGCTGGGGGCGTTTCGGGGAAACCTGAGTCGGTTCCAAGCTGGTATCGGTGCGCTTTCTGATGCTGAGCGCCTTGGCATACAGCGTTTCCAAGCCAGTGAGGCGGCAAGGCAGAGGCAGGAAGAGCTGGCAAGAATGCGTAGAGAGCTGGGTGCTAGGACGGCTCAGTCAGCATATGGTCAGCTACTGAGCGGTGACCAACAGAGGTTGGCGGCGGCTGGAATGATGGGCGACTTTGTCGGCCAGAGACAGCAGATGGAGATGGATAGGCTCCGTGCTATGCAGACTGCCGGCGAGATACGACGGAATCTGCTACAGAGAGGTCTGGATGTTGGCTATACCGACTTCCTCAGACAGCAGGCATTCCCGAAAGAGCAGTTGTCGTTCTATAGCTCAATGCTTCAGGGCGTGCCAATCTCTCCGGGACAGATATCTCAGTCATATGGCATTACGCCATCCACAACCCAGCAGTTGCTTGGGACAGGCATTGCGAGTGTCGGTCTGTATAACGCGCTCAGAGGGGGCTAAGCCATGATTTCCAACATTCTTGAGCAAGAAGATGTCGTAAAAGGAATGCCTGATGCGGCACTACAGCAGGAGGCGCAGGCGCCATCCGGTATGCTCCAGCAGTTTCTGGTTATCTCTGAGATCAAGCGCCGAACAGACATGCGTAAGCGCCATCAGAACCAGATGCAAGAGCAACCTCAAGGCACCGTGGCCGAGCAGATTGTGATGGAAGGCATCACAGGCATCGCTCCTCAGCAGGGCGTTGGTATGCCTCCCCAGATGTCCCCGCAGATGCCCCCACAACAGCCGCCGCCGGGAATGCCCCCGATGGCCATGGCCGCAGGCGGGATAGTGCGGATGGCGAACGGAGGATTTCTTGACTCCATGACCCCCTCTGGCCAAACGGTAAAACAGCAGATTGACGCCGTGCTGTCCTCAGGTCTTTCGTATCCAGATGTCCTTGCTTTTATCAGCGAAAACTTCTACGGAAGACCAGAGGTGTTAGAGTACATCAAAGCCTCGGTCGAAGGTGAGGCGCCGTCTGCGGGAGCGCAGTTCGGCATGCCCCCTGCGGCAAGAGAGATGCTTGATAGTGAACCTTATGAGTCAAAAGAGGCTCGCATGCCAATGCTTGCTGGCGGCTCTGATATCTACAAGGCCCCGATGATTCTCAGAGCGGCAGACGCTCTGGGTATGTTTGACTCGTTCAAGGGAGGGCAGGAGCAAGAGCCTATGGCTGAGCCTATGGCTTCAGCACTTGCTCGCGAAGTTGATGCGGAGTACGCCACTCCAGATTACACGACATACGCCACTCCAGATTACATGACAACAGCCCCTTCACGCGGAGTTGAGATGCCGAGTAGGGCGCGTCCAGACATGGGGTTCGGTGGGATCTTTGAAGGCATGGGCGAGTCTGGCGCCGCAAGAAAGCTGAGCGCCATTGGCGGTGGTATAGCTGACATATTTGGGTCAGTGGGCGACAGCATGTCTGAGTCGATACGCAACGCTCCGATTGGCCGTGCAATTGCATCCGTAGAGCAGTCGGCAATGCGAGACCCAGAAAGGTACAGCAGAACAGAAGCACTTCCCTATAAAGCCGGACTTGAGTCTGCCAAGCCCGTAGATCAGGCGCTTGAAGTGGTCAAGAGTGTCCAGACCGATGCGAGCGACCCCGACTACAAGCAGGATTTCTCCATGATGGAGGACTTCTTTGCCGAACTTGAATCTGGTAGTCAGGTTATGCCCCCCAACACTGGCGATGCTTCGGTGCAGGGCGGTAGTAAAATACAGAGTCAAGCCAAGAGCGATCCCACGCTGGACATCAGTGACATTCTTGATGAGTCTCGCGCAATGACGAGAGCAAATGTGCTCATGCAGTTGGGTGCAGGTATCGCTGAGGGTGACTTGTCAGGAGGACTGTCAAGAGCCGGAGCCGCAGGCATGAAGGGGGCGCAAGAACAGAGAGCGTTGGATATGCGTATGCGCTTGGCTAAATATCAGGCTGGCAGAGAGGACCTTCGACGTGAAGACGAGGCTAAGCGTTTTGAGCGCAAGATGGGGATGGAAGAGTCGCAGTTTGGCGAAAGAATTAAGGTGATGCGTGAGGACATTGCCGCGAAACTGGGCATCAGTAAAAATGCCAACAACAGAGAGGTCTTGCAGTCGATAGATAACGCTCTCAAGGGCGAGTTGAAGCCAGAGAGGAGGGCGGAATTGCTTGAGATGCGCCGTATAATGTCATCAATCCTGTCTCCCGAGCTGATGGCGATCATGGGTCAGGATGCGCCGACAGGCTCATCCAGCCCCCCCGGTTTTAGCATCAGAAGGCCGTAAAGGATCGCGTAATGCCGGTAACGCAAGTAAACACCCCGGATGGCAAAATAATTGATGTAGATCATCCGGCGGGGGCGCTAGAGAGAGACATCCTGTCTTATGCGGCTCAACAGTACAGCAGTGATCCGTCCATAGCATACGAACCCACCACGGCCCTTGGCGCCCTTGGAGAAGCAGGAAAGCGGCTTGTCGGCGGCACAATCACCGGCACTTCGCGTGTATTTACTGGCCTTGGAGAACTTATCCCCGGCGTTGACGACGAGGCGGCTCGTGAGGTACAGCGAGATGTCGATGAGTTTGTTGCTGACAAGTTAGCGTATGACCCTGCCTACGACGAAAGCTACGTCCCCCAGCTAGGTGAGGTTGTTGGTGAGATGGTGCCAACGGTCCTCTCTTTCGCCCTTCCCGGCGGTCAGGCAACGGCGCCTGCTCGTATAGCTCAGTTAGCCACAATGATTGGCCCAGCCGTCTCTGAAGGCGGTATGGACCGCGCCGAATACGAAGAGCGCACCGGTGAGGCCCTGTCTACGGCAGAGCGACTCACAGCAAAAGGCGCAGATGTCGGCCTCGGCATGCTGGAGCGCCTTGGTCTCCCCACCAGAATCCTCAAAGGACTGCCTCGCGGGTTCTTTGACAGGCCAGAAGCCAGTCCCTTCCTACAGCGCATAGAGTCCATGGTTGCGTCCGGCTTGCAAGAAGGCGTGCAGGAGGTCGGTCAGGGCATTGCCAGAGACCTCACCACCCTCGCCATCTACGATCCAGATCGCAAGATTGCAGACAGCGTCATGGAAGACTTCACGCTCGGGGGTGGAGCTGGTGCAGTGCTTGATCTGGCTGTCGGCCTTGCCCAGACACCTCTGAAAGGCCGCAAAGGCCGCGCTCCCAAGCCGATTGAGGAGATGACCGAAGAGGAGATCGCCAGAGAGCAAGAGCGTCGTGACCAATTTGAGGCGGATGAGCAGACCCGAAGAGAAGGCATGGATGCCTCCCTTACGGCTTTGGATGAGATTGGTCCTCAGGCTCCGTCAGATGTTAGAGAAGACCCCATTGATCCTACATTGGTGGACTCTACCCTCCCTGTAGAGGACATGACAGCACAGGTTGTGAGGCGTCTTGGTTCTCGTCTTCCTATTGGCAAAACATTTTCGGTTGGCTCGCTTGATAATCGGTTTTTTGCCGAGGTAGATGGCGAGCAGTATGGTCCTGCTATAGATGACCCAACTGTGGCGCAAGAGCTGTCCAACAGACTAACTGCAACAAGTCAGCAGTTAGCGAAGGGCGCAAACATTGAATACATTGTCGAAAATTCAGGCATTGAATACACCGAGCAACAGGGGCAGGAGGTGCGCCAGCTTGGTCGCTTCATACCCTCGCCTCAAGACCGGATAATCAGTGCAGAAGACGCCAATCTTGCAACAGGAAGGGATATTGCCAGTGTCATCAACAGGCAAAAGGCTGACCGTGGTGACGCAGAGACCGAGATATTCACGCTAGAAGAGGTTCGTGCCGCAAACAAAGGCGATCTAGGTAATCTAGGTGATGTCCTTGCGGCAAAAGATGCTGATTTTCTGGCGTTTCGCGATGATCCTGTTACCCCTCAGGCGCCTCTCTCGCCGACCCAGCCCAGACAGCCCGCTTTGGGCCGACGCCAACAGGCGTTAAGCGCGTTCAGCTCCTCGTTCGACAATCTTATCTCCTCAGAACGCGCATTTACTGACCTTTTCGCAAGCAAACGGATGGATATCTCTGTTGATTCAGAGCCGTTTCGCGGCTTGGTCAAGCGGATTATCGGTAAAACGCCGGCCAAACAGAAACCGCTAGACAACTTATCCGCTAACGAACGGCGATACCTGTATCACAGGATTCGCAAGCTACCCAGCTTCCAAGAGCAAGTCACCCCCATTCCAGACTTTAGCACCAAGACTCCAGATGCTGACCTTGTGCGTATTGCTCGGCGCCAGATTGAGGTGGATCAGCCCTCTCGCATGGCCGTTGAAGCCGCCGCATTTGGTCAGACAGGACAAATACCAGCTCAGGCAGAGGTACGCAGGGCGGAGCAGGAAGCTCGTCGTACAGCGCGACCATTGCCTAGAAATAAAGCCAAGCAGGTTCTTGATCAATACCCCGAGGCCGCACAACTAAGCCTTGCTGAGCTTGAGAGATATAGCCCCGCCCTCCCAGCCTCCCCTGACATGTACATAGAGGAGTCCAGAGATGCTGGCGCCGTCCGAGAAGGTGATTATAGGGCTGACCTTGGCATTCCTAGCGAAGATGCCTACTTTGAGGTGCTTGATGCGAAAAGGCAACTAGAGGGCGTTCCCGCAGGCCAAGAGCTTGTTCCCTACGATATAAATCAGTCTGCCTTGGGACAGCAACTGCGTGATGCCATCAAGAAGTTCGGCATAGACGACCAGTATGCGACACGCATGGTTGAGCGCGTTGGTACTGCGCGGCGTGACTCTGACGGAAACATCTACGTCATACCAATCAAAAAGCGGGATGACGGTGGCGTTATTGCGGGCTCTGCTCAGGCTGGCGCCAAGGTTATACAGGTCGGTCTTGATGCTGTGATGGCCGATGTAAAAAGAGGCGCATCATACGAAGACGCTGTCGCCAAGATCATGAACCACGAGATTCTGCACGCGCTCCGTGCTATGGACTTGTTCACAGCAAGCGAATACAGCCTGATGGAGCGTCTGAGCAGGAAATACAAAAAGCCGGGAGAGGGTAAGACGTATGGCCAGTGGGCTGTAGATACTTATGGTGACATAAGCGCAGTCAAGTTACAGGAAGAGGCCATTGCCGAGATGATATCGGACGCGCTCACCACGGGCGTGGTCATGGACGGTGATGTCAAGAAGCCTACAGGCAAGCCGCGAAGCATCTTCAACAAGATCATAAACTTCTTCAAGAGTCTGGTTGGTGTTGCTGAGAACAACGATGTTGACTCATTCAGGTCGCTTGTGGATAGCATTCAGTCTGGTGAAGTGGGCCGTCGTGAGCGAGGCGTGGTCAGGACGCCGTTTAGGGCAGACTTGGCCAGAAAAGAAGATCCTGAGCGTGGCATCACTGTCGAGGATATTGATCTTGAGACAGGTCGCAGAAGGCGATCTGCCATCAGGCAGGCCAAGAGGACTGGCACCACCGGGGAGCTGGGCGACGCACCCGAGGTGGATGAGGCGATGTTTAGTCGCAGGCGTGTCGGCACCACGGGTCAGTATGTTGGCGCCCCCAAGGGGATTGACACCCCGTCCAAACTGCGAACCCTGATTAAGACGGTGCGCGGCCTAGCTGAGGAAGGAGAGTACGGGCGTTTCTGGTACGAGAGGAGCGGGCGTCAAATACTTGACCTTGTTGGGGGTGACAAGTCTGAAGCAGAGAAGATTGTGCAGGCAATCGCAATTACATCAGCTCAAACCCCAGTGGCGGGCAACTTCCAATACGCACTGCAAGCGTATTATCAGCACAAAAACGGAGAGCCGATCCGCACGGGCATGTTCACAACGGACATGAGCAAGAAGCTGGAGAATATGTTCAACGGCGTGCCGTGGGAAGGCAGGAAGACCAACAATTTTTACATCAACCTGATGCGGGAGATTGATCCTACGCTCGTACAGGGCGTGACCAACGATCTGTGGATGATGCGGGCGTTCCAGTTTTTCGGAGATGCGCCTACCGAAGCTCAATACAACTTTGTCGAGGCCGAAACGAAGAAGCTGGCGAATCAGCTTGGCTGGGAGCCACAGCAGGTGCAAGCCGCAATATGGGTCGCCCTCAAGTCACGCATGGAGAGTAAAGAGGTCAGGAAGAAGACGGAGGCGACATCCGAAAAGGCAGGCTACATCCGCTTTGACAAGGACAAGTCTGGCAAAAAGGTCAGGGTTATCCTTGACCCAGAACAGCACAGAAAAAACTGGTTCCGCACCGCTATGCGGCATTCCCCGACGCTAGAGGAGCGAGAAGCCGCTAAATTTGACTACATGGATGCGGCTCAGGCATCTCTGGCCCAGTCAAGCTGGGAGAGCATGCCGAGCATCTCATCCGGCCACATGTCGGGAATACTTGAAGCCCCGATGAGCCAGAAGCTCGACTACCACAAGCAGATCTCCTCTGCGATGCTGGACAACAACGGCAATGACATTATTGCTATGGAGCTTGGGTTGGCGTCTCCGGGAGCGTTTGAGGCGCCGGGGTTCTTTGAGGGAGTGACAAGCCCCGGCTCGCAAACACAGGTCGTTCTTCCTAAAAAGTTCAAGGCAACGGAGCTGAACGAAGCGGAGGCATCTGCTGTTGATCTGTTGGAGGCGTACAGCGCCACAGTAGGCATCCTTCTGAAGCAGGATGGGGTCGGGTATCACCGCCCGTTCTACCAGAAAAACCTCACAGAGACGAAAGCAAATAGTCTGGATGTTGATTTCGGCAGACCGTTAACCACAGAGGAGATGGTGGAGCTAGGAGACCTGTACATCAAAGAAACGGGCGACCCGTATGCATCACCAATATCCACACCTCAAGGCGTGCGCTTCATCAACTTCAATGTTGGCGATGCAGAGGCTGATTTGAGGCGCTTCAGGGAGCGCGTTAGAGGCATCCGCAACCCTGCGGAGAAGAGGGCCATGCAGGAGGAGCTGAGAAAGCGATCTGCGGCGCTGGGCAAAACAAACAAGAAGTTCCAGCAGGAAATTCGCCGCGTGCTTGAGCAAGCAGACCTGCCGGATGGTGTTGCGACCCTATTTGTGTCGTATAATGGTTATCTCGGAAACAACTGGACGGAAAAAAAGAATGGCGAAAATTACTTACAGGAAAGCAGACTCGCCCAACGACCCGATCTTCAGCAACGAGTTCGTGATCTCGTCTCACGGCTCGACCCAAGGATCAAGGCAGTTGAAACCGAGTTCGCCGACAAGTACGGATGGTCTCCGAGGGAGGACCTCAACACGGCGTACAAAGCAAGGCCAGCCTCCCCAGAAATAAAAGACATAGATACGGAGGTTATTGAGCCGCGCCGTACAATCACCCCCCAGCAGGCCGATCAGGCTGTAGACAAAAACATTGCCAGCATAGCCGAGGACGTAAAAGGCGTTCCTCGCTTTAGCGTCAAGGCGTCCCCCGAAGCACAATATGTAGCCCAAAATCCAGACAGTGCCTTAAAGCCAGACGAGCCGATGTTCTCTGTCCGGGGGAACATCCCTGCTGTTGACAAGTTAACAAAAGGTCCAGACCGGGAAGAGTCCAACGGTAGAGTATTCATGAGAGCCACCGGCACTGGAGCATTGGGCACCTTCTTCACAAAGCTCAAGCAAGGTGCACTAGACCGCTATGCCCCTCTGGCCAAGTATTATCAAAACATCCCAGAGCTTCGTGAGCTTGAGGCAGACTCAAGTGCCATTGCCGCCGCGCTATTCTCTGACAGATCAAAGGGAATACTTGCCTCTGCCGTGAAATACGGCGTTCCCGTTTATCGAGATGGGCTTACCCGTGTAGAAGAATTCACTCACGATGGCGAAACATATCGCGGTCTGATAGGCGTGATGTCGCTGATTTACAACAAGGATGTCGGCGATCTTCGCAAACTCGCGCAGGCGTATGCGATGGTTCAGCGCGGTGATTACCTGAAAGGTAAGAACAAGTTAACACCAGTGGACGCCAAGAGCAGGAAAGAAGTTCTTGATGCCGTTGATGCCCTGACGGATGCGGATGGATACAACCCAGTCGAGACGTGGCATGAAGTGTGGTCTGCCTACAACAATCGAACCATCGACTTCCTCAAGGCCACCGGCATCCTGAATGATAAAACAGCCGACGTATGGAAGGGCTCCTCGTATATACCGTTCTATCGGACAGGTGCCAGTGAAGACGCCCTGCCTGACGTGGCAAAGGGTGTGTTTGGTGACCTGACGCGAATGAGTGAGTTTAGGGCGTATCAGGGTAGCGACAAGGCTGTAGATGTCGGCCTAGTAGAATCTGTCGTTCTAAATCTCAGCGCCGCCATCGAAATGGGCATGAAAAATGTGGCCCAACAGCGCATCACTCGTGACATGCAGAAAATGGGTCTGGCTCGTCAGAGAAAAGCAAAGGGGGAGGTGCCCAAAGGCGTTAACGCTATCGACTTCAAGGTAAACGGTAACAGGGTTCGGTTTGAGATAGATGACAACCTGATATATGACTCGATGGACATAGTGGGCACAGGTTATGCCGAGCAGGCCGCAATCAAGTATCTGGGGGCGCCGGCAAACGTCCTCAGAGAGCTGGTTACGCGAGACCCCGGCTTTATGATCGCCAACATGATGCGAGATACTTTATCCACGGCAATCACATCTGGCGCCTCGTTTGTTCCCGGCGTTGACACCGTAAAAGGTCTTTTTGATGGCATGGAGAGACTGGAAAAGCTGGGCGTCGTCGGGGGCTATGATTTTGCCATCGACAAGGCGGACATAGTCAAATTTTACGAGGCCGAGAACAAGCGCCGCACAGAGAGCATGACTCCTCTTAACATGTTCTCAAGACTATGGAACTGGTCTGGCAGGGCGACCACCGCATCTGACGCCGCTACTCGTAATGCAGTTTACAATGACGTTCTGGCACGAACTGGCAATGAGGCAGAGGCCGCGTTTCAGGCGATGGAGATCATCAACTTCTCCAGAAGAGGTGCCAATCCAATCGTCCGCGTGATCGCGGCGGCGATACCGTTCTTGAACGCTAGGTTCCAAGGTCTGGATGTGTTCATGCGTGCGGCCCTTGGAAATTACACGACTCGTAGAGAAGAGCCCCCCGCCAAAGGTCAACTGAGACTGGCCTACAGGGGTAGCCTGCTTGCTGGATTGACAGCTCTGTACTACTTGCTGGTCAGCGATGAGGACTGGTACAAGGAGCAGGATGAGCACACCAGAGAAATGAACTGGCTTGTACCCACCGACAGTGGTGTGCCATTCCGGCTTCCTATCCCATTTGAAGTGGGCTTGCTGTTTAAGACAATCCCAGAAGCCATCATGGCAAATTATATGGGGAATCAGTCAGATAGAGAGCTACGGCAGACCTTACAGCGCGGCGTCGTGTCAACGCTGGAGGTAAACCCTCTGGCAATTCAGGCAGTAGGCCCGCTTCTTGAGACTTATCTTAATTATGACAGCTTCACAGGAAGGCCGATTGTCCCCTTTTACGTTGACAAAATGACGCCGGGGCTTGCGGGTGGTATATATAGCACACAATTAGCCACCGACATTGGTGAAGCGTTGAACATAAACCCACTGAAGATTGACCATATAATGTTTGGCTACACGGGAACGCTTGGCTCTTACGTCATATCGCTTGCAGATGCCTTGTACAAAGAGGCATTTGATAGAGGGGCAGATCGACCAGCGAAGACCATCTTTGAGTATCCGCTAGTGAAGAGGTTTTTTGCTCAAAAAGAGGGCGGTGGCCTGAGGGCCGATGCGTATGATTTGATTAACGACGTAAAAGAGGTTGTCACTACGATCAACACGCTACAGAAAGAGGGCAGGAGAGAAGAGCTTGAGGCGTACATCGCCGCACGGAGCCACATTATCGCCTTAAAAGACGCGGCGTACACTATGGAGGACACTATTGGTCGCGTCAGACGGGAACAAAGGGCTATTAGGTCCTCTGATATGGACCCAGAGATCAAAAGGCAGATGATCGAGGATCTGGACGCCAACCTAAACGAGTACCTGAAGGTTGTGCCGAGGCTGAAGCAGATGGCGGACGCGCCGTTTATTCAGGGCACCTACTGAGCCACAAACACTGCAACAAGGGACATCGCCGCAACGATCACGAGGGGCAAGAGATACTCTGACGTTGTCAGATCCTTGACGATCTCTTGTTTGCAGTTATCGCACAGAGCATTGCTAATCGGTACTCCTGACTTGTTACACCTATAACAGTGCCTCATCCCACAGCCTCTTGGGGGTAATCATCCGGCCCCAACTCTGGCAGGTTGGTTGCGTCAGCCTCTTTCGATGTCTGTTTGCGCGTCCTGAAGAAGCCAGCGTACTCTGGGTACATCCGATGAAATCGACGGGCATAAAACGCCCTGTAGTTGTTGTTCAGCTTGAAGCTGTTGTCGGGGCCGTGCTTTATATCGACTTCCCACCTCAGCCGCTCAAACACGGCATTGACTGAGTAGTGTTTGCGCCCAGACATGATCATCTCAAAGGTAAACCCCACGAACATCTTCCACACCTCTGGATTGTTGTTGTGGAACTCGGTGACCTGAGAGCGCATTTCATCTAGACGGCTCACATCATCGCTAATCATCCTCGACCTCCAGAGCCTCTTTTGCCTTCTCCAGCCGTTCCATTGCATCTCTGAGCGTGTCTAAAGTGTC
>CEPG01008680.1_pt1 | contig 11061 bp, 9 predicted proteins | sample 530551 | NCBI WGS metagenome assembly CEPG01 (sample SAMEA2620384, study PRJEB7988) | marine metagenome | biome: marine biome (ENVO:00000447); feature: surface water layer (ENVO:00002042); material: "saline water (ENVO:00002010), including plankton (ENVO:xxxxxxxx)" | depth 5 m | reverse complement strand
CCGGACTTACCCCTAATCAAGCAGCTACCAACTATGGTCAACTTTCTTACGCTTATTCTCAATATAGAAATAATTTTGTTCCAAGCCAAGAAAATATAGAAAAATATATACCTCAAGATTTACAAAACTTATATGAAAGGTCTAAAAACCCTAATTTTAAGATTACTGAACCGCAAAAAGAAAAATTAAAAGATATAGATAAATTTTTTAATGATGCCGCCACAAGAGAAGCAAACATTCTTTTCAACAGACTTATAGCCGCTGAACAAACTAAAAAAGTTTACGCAGCTGCAGATGAATTTACTAAAGGTTTAATGTTTGCTGAGCTAGGAGGTCTTGCAATAGAAAGCATTCCAGAATTAAGGGATAAAGAAAGAACAGAACTCAATAACTTTTTAGAATCAAAAGCAGGAAAAGGTGCAAAACAAAAATTAATTAATAAACTAATAGATGCTCTTGGTCCTGTAGAAGGTTGGAGTAGATTCTTAGACAGCAAAAATAGAAAGCATAAGTTAGTATTGATAGAGGAATAATATGGCAGACAAAAATAATATAAATTTTAGTTCTGTCTTACCTTTAGGAGCAGAGTTTACAAATACTCCAGAAACTATTGACTTAGATTTTTCAAGCGCTCTCGAGCGAACCTCACAAGATAAATTTAGCTTAGAAAAGATTTTACTATCTGGTCAAACAGCGCAAGCTCAAGCAAAAAGAGCCGAAAGATATAAAGAACAAAGACAAGAGTTTAGGGATAATCTAAGAGAAGTTGCTCAACAAATTTTACCTGAAAGAGCTTTAGACATTTATAACGAAAGTACAGAAGGTACTGCTTTAGCTGCCTTAAGAGGAGAACCTGTATTTCAAACTAAAAAATCTGCAGGATTACCTACTTCACTATTTTACGATTTTACAGTTAGCCTTGGAAGTTTGTTTGGTTCGCCTACAGATTTAGGACTTCTTTTTACGGGAGGTAAGATTGGTCAAGGTCTTTACAAATTTGGCGGTAAACAGTTAATAGATGCTGGTTCAAATTTTTTAGTAAAGAAAAATATTTTAAATGCTGGATTTAAGTCAGTTGTTGATAAAGATATAGGAGAGTATGGTTTTAAATTTGCTGGCGCTTTTGGAGCTAGAGACCCTTTCTATCAAGGAGCTCTTGAAATGGCTGACAGAGTCGCTGTTGTCGCGAGACAAAAAGAGTTACCAAAATCAGAAATTATTATTTCTGACTCTGATACACCTTTGATTACTTATCCTGGGTATAGCAGTCAAGTTTCATTGTTAGAGCAAGAAGCATATAATAAAAAAGTAAGAGATAACAAAAATAACTCTTTAAAAGGTAAAGTTGGTCCAATAAATTTAAAAGAAGAAAAAAAAGGAGTTCCTTTAGATATTGCTTTCACTATAGAAAGAGAAAACGATTACTTTTTAACTGGTAAAGGAATTAGAGATGGAAAACCTCCGTCATATGTTCAAAAGACTATGGACAAAATAAATAGATATGAAAATTCTGATGACAAGTATATTGTTGCTTTAAGTGAAGTTATGAACAATACAGAACTTTCAGACGCTTTATCTGCAAGCGGTTTAATTACAGCTATGAGTGGAGCTAGACTTTGGTCTAAATATCTCCCAAAAGTTCCTTTTCGTAAAGACGTCTCTCCTCTATCAGCTCCTAGAGGATTTGCTACTACTACAGGAGCAGAAGTTTCAACAGCTATGTTAGCACATCCTTTATTTTATGGAGAAGGATATCCAGATACATTTGATATAGCAGCAGCAGCTGGAGTTGTTATGGCTTCTAGACTTCCTGGATTTTTAGGAAAAAGAGCTCAAAAGTTTGCTAAACAATATAAAGAAAGACCTAGGACAGGACCTATGTCTGAAGCAATGAAAAGAAAGGTAGCAGAGGCAGAGGAAGCTGAAGTAATTGATATCAATAAAATTAAAAAGAAAGGAAAAAATTTAGAGTTAGAATTAAAATCAAGTGAAACTAAACCTATTGTTGTAGGTTCTATGGAAACTTTATCAAAAGAAGAACTTGGTATAATTTTAAAATACTCACGTCTTGGAGAAGCTAAAAATAGAAGAATTAATGATATTTATGAACTAGTTCAAGACCCTATAACTGCTGTTAGAGATGCCTCAAAACTTAAATTAGGAACACCTATCTTTGAAAGAACTAAAGATGGAGAAATAATTTTTGTAGGAGAATCTGTAAGTGACTCAGACCAAATTATAAGAACATTAAACAGGAGCGATTTACCTGGAGGTTTTGCTGTTGGAGATTATGTTGACCAGCCTATCATAGGTAAAATGAAAGGTTTTGTAATAAAAAAACAAAAAGGCGACAAAACTAGAGAAACTTTAAGAGCTTTCGAACAAAATGTTGAGATTCCTTTAGGAGTAAATGCTAAAATAATAAGAGATAGTATAAAACCTGTAGGAGACGATTTAGCTTTTGATGTTCAAATAGGAAGAACTGTATATCAATTAGACCCTAAAAATGCTGATTTATTTTTAAAACACTATACTTCTCAACCTTTACTAAAATACAAATTTGAACACAATAACAAAGGTGTTATGAGCAAACCTTTTGCTCTTACAAAGATTAGAAGAAAGGTTTTGAGAGCTTTATATAGAGATGAAGCAAACCCTAATCTTCAATACTCCTTAGAAGGAGATTATAGACAAGCTATTGCTGTTATAGCTAGCGATTTAAAATATAAAAAATTATTAAACGCATTATCAGCTACCAAAGACAAAGCTACAGAAGCTTACAAAAAACCGATTAAGATAAGAGATTTAAGCGACATAGAAATGAAACTTATAACAGAAAGAATACAAGATGTCAGAAATATTAGAAGGTCTATAGATTTTGTAGTAGAAAGATTAGAAGGGAGTAACTTAAGATTTGTAAACCCTATAACAAAAGATAATGAAATTATTAATGTTGGGGCTACAATTATGTCAGAGTTAGGTAATCAGTTAACCTCTCCTGCAGCTAAAACTTTAGGTGGATTAGTTTCTGCTGTTGATAGAAGTATTGTTGGATATGTTACAAACGACCTTGTTGACCTACAGTTAGCTTTAGGTATGGATAAAGAAGTTATATCTTTGAAAAAAATTGCACCTACATTTTTATCTAAAGCAGCAGGATATAATCCTTTTAGGAACGAATTAGCAGAAAAATGGATTACAGGAAGCAAAGATAATATTTTATCAGATGGAGTTTTATACAGAGGTTTTGATGATTATCTAAAACTTGATGCTAATCCTAAAGAATTAGGTAAATTTAAAGCTAAATTAAAAAAGATAAAAGCGAATAGAGAAAAATATCCCTACTCTGATAAAGAGGTAAACTTTCTAGAGTTTAGAATTAAAGCTATAGAAAACATTAAAAGACTTACAGACTCAATAAAAGATAGAGCTTTAGCAGCTGGTATTCAAATGCCAGGTGTTAAAGACTACTATATGCCCTTTGTTATGGAGAAAAAATATAGAGATACTATATATAGCTCTATGAAAGATTTAAATGATAAAGTTTCAGACATTATGGGTGTATCTGTATTATCAAGAAACAAAGATGATTTAATAAATAATTTAGATGAAGCTCAAATAAAAGAATTAAAAAAAGAAATATCAGACTGGATTGAAGGATTAAATAGGTCAAAAGATAAATATAAACAAGGAACTGCTAGTGCATGGTCTGCTACTTTAGAAAAGTTACAAGAGGTCCCGGGTAACGTTGGTAGAGTGCCAGAATTAGATGTTTGGTTAGCTCTTAATACTGCTTTGTTTAATGATGGATTTAAAAGATATGGACATTTAGAGAAAAAAAGAACTTTAGGAAAAACATCTGTTACAGATGTAGATGTTACTGCTGCTTTAATGAGAAAGAAAATAGATTTATTAGATAATAATTTAGCCACATTGTTTACAGATTACATTCTAGGGGCTAATAAAAGAATAGAACTTGTAAGAACCTTTGGTTTGGATGGAAAGCTGTTTGATAGATTGTTAAAGTTAATCCCTGAAGATGATGCTCTGCAAGGACCAATTCCATCTTTAATTGACTTAAATGAAAAACTTGGTATTGGTCTGTTAGAAAGAGACCCTAGGTTAAGAGAAAATGTTCCTCCAGACTATATAAAAACTCAGCGAGATGCTATGAGAGTTGTAAGAGATGTTCTTACTGGAGAAAGTCAATATAATAGAAGTAATCAGTTAAGTAAAATTTTTGAGCTTGCAGCTCAAATAGTATTTAGCACAAAGATATCTTTAAGTACAGCTATTGTTCAAAATATGTTTCAGCCATTTATTTCTTTTGTACCTGACTTAGGAATTTGGAGTTCAGGTAGAGGTTCTTTAAATTATTTTATAGACCCTAAAGTTGGAGATAAAATATTGAGAGCTGGACCAACTCAGCTTTCTTTAGTTGACGACTTAATACCAGGTGTTAGAGCCTTAAGACTTAGCACTACAAGAATAGTAAGTCCTAAAGATTCTTATGTAGCAAGAGCGATGGACCAAGTTAATATGGCAAACATTACTCAAGCATTAGGTCAACCTTTTATGTTTGTTAATTTAGGAAATAAAGTATTTGCTGCTGCAGCAGCTGATGACTATATTAAAAAAATGGCTAAGCTTTTAACAGGAGACCAAAATTTGGGAGATAAAGCAGAATTATTTTTTGGATTATTAACTGTTAAAGATAAAAAACAATATGCTAGAAATAAGTTATCTTACAGGTTTGGATTAGACCCTGATGAAGTTATTAAATATGCTCCTCAAATTATAAGTGATACATTCGGTTCAAGCAAAGCAGAACAAGCATTTGCTAGAAAATATAGAAGAGCTTTAGAAAATTATGCTCAGTTATCACAAGCAGGTAGAGAATTTATGTTAGATAGTTTCTCTCAAAATGACCCAAATGCTAGACAGATAAATCTTTTTAAAAGATGGGCTAAAAGACAATTGTTTTTAATGAATGACATTTACGAGTTTGAAATGGCTAATGGTAACTACTTAATACCAGCTACTATGGCTGCTTCAGGTGTGTTTGCTGGTTATATGTCAGCTAGAGGGTTAGAAATACTAAAAGATTTTGCTGCTGGAGAAGAAGATATAAGAGATGAAAAATACCAAAGAAATTTGTCTTATAGACCAAGAATGCCTAAGATTAAAGATGTATTCAAAGGAGATGACAGGTTTTATATGGAAGACCTTAAAAATGCCATGATAACAGGAGGTTTGTTTGGTATGGCTGGAGATATAGTTTTAGGAGATGAAAATTTTGATGCTCTTACTTTCGCAGTTTCTCCTGCTGGATGGCAAGATTTACAAAGAGTTGGAAATCTTTTTTATGAATTAGCTATAAAAGGACCTATTACTCCTGGAGCAGATTGGAATGCTATGTTTAGAAAAGAACTTAGACAGTTTGGACCTTTCTTTGGAAGTTTACCAAACTTAAGATACATTAGACAAGTTGCTTACCAGCCATGGGAAGGACCTGCAGGTAAAGTTTTTGGTAGTAGGTTTGAAGACGTAACAGGAAGAAGAGATACAATACCTGTTCCTGTGCAAGATGATATAGCTAGAATTAAAAGAATAAGAAGTAATATTGTGAGCGAGGTTATAGATTTAGGTCTTGATTTAGATATTACTGGTAAAAAATCTTTAGAAAGACAAATATCAGATAAAATAGAAGAGTGGAATAACTCTGCTGATGCTAATAGATATTGGGATGGAAGAGGATTGAATCCGTATGCTATTTATTTTGAAAGGGATATTTTAGAAAGTGGAAAAATTCAAGAAAGATGGGTAGAAAAAATGAATAAAAACAGAGAAAAATATGAGTTGAAACCAAGTGACATTATGAGGGACTCAAGAAAGTAAAGGATAGATTATGTCAGATAAAGTAACAATAAAAGATTATATAGATTTTTTTGGCAACAAAAGCGCTGAAGCAGATAGTGTTGTTCAAAGTTTAACTAGACAAATAGAAGACCAAAGATTTGGTACTATTAGACCTAAAAAAACATTAATGCAAAAAGTGATGGAAGATGTTAATGACCCTCAAATGCAAACGATAATGGGTTTAGTTGAACCAGGCAGTGGATTAAAAACTGTAGGTAAAGCTGCTGTAAGAGGTGGTAAAAATATAGTAGATATTTTAAGAGAAGCTTTTGGGGTAGGTAGAAAAGAAATGGGCGACGTTTTATCTGGATATAAAAGAGGAGTTCAACCTGATGCACCTGTTGTTAAAAAACCAACAGAAGCACAACAAGCATTAAAATTGACAGCTCAAGAAATTCCTTCTCTTAAAGCAGAGACTTTGTCGAAATCAGAAGCAAAAACACTAGGGCAAGCTCTTGACTTTCAAAAATCAGGTCAAATATCCACACCTGCAATTCCTGAGGCAAAAGGACCTACATTGAAAGAAGCTCTTGATAAGGTTCTTAAACAAATGGATGAGGCAGCTGAGTACTCAGACCACTATAGACTTAACCCAGAAGCCACGCTTGATAGTTTTGTGGATATGCAACCAGAAGATGCTCTTGAACTTTTGAGAAGGGCTGCTGGACAAAAACCTCAAATGAGTACATGGTGGGATAAGGCTCAAGAAGCGAAAATAAATTTTAGTGACATAGATGATATTAAAGAATTAATTAGAAAATTTGGTAAAGCAAAACCTTATTTCAAGGAGAGAAGGTAAGATAATATGGATAGAAATAAAAACGTAGAAACACAAAATAGTAAATTAGATACTTTTCAGTCTATACTAGACGCAGCAGGATTTGTCCCTGGATATGGAGAGCCTGCAGACTTACTAAATGCTGCTATATCTCTGGCAAGAGGAGATGCAGAAGGTGCTGCTCTTTCAACAATATCAGCAATTCCTTTTTTAGGGGCAATAGGTGGTGTTAAAAAAGGAGAAAAGTTGTTTGCAAATGTTAAGTTTAAAAAGAGTAAAAAAAGTAAACTGATGGGAACTGATGATGAAAGAGACTATATATTAGCAGACGATGATTACGCAGAAGCGTTGAGAAAACCTTTGCTTGAGCTTGGAGCTGCAGTTAGAACAAAAGCACCTGAACTTGATTTAAGCAGTGCAAAAACTTTACAAAGAAGTATGGGTGAGATAGCAGATGAATATTTTGCAAATATGCCTGATTTTGCAGTAGAGGATTTTATGGAAAAAGACGTTCTTGATATTTTTAAAAGACTTGCAAGAGTTCAAAATAAAAAAGATTTACTTGATGTATTTAGAAGAGCAGGAACAAACTAAAAAGGGTCGTCTGGCATTTGTTTTGAGACACTTGCTTCTGCTTCTTCCACAGTATCATACAACGTACAACAATCTGGTGAGAACCCAACAGTTGCTTTTCCAGTTGACCCATATCTATTTTTAGCAACGACTATATCTAGTCCGTACTTTCCATGTCTTGCATTCTCAAAGTTTACAGTCCAAGGATAGTGTGTAAACGCCACAATTTCTGCATCTTGTTCTAAATTACCCGATTCGGCAAGGTCACTAAGTTTAGGAATTCTTTCTGTCCTATACTCTATATTACGATTAAGTTGTGAAACGAGTATAACTGAAATATTCTCAGATTTACACAACCATTTATATCTTCTTGATGTATCACCTATCTTCAATCTTAAATCTCTCATATCATTAGTAGGGTATTCAATCAAACCTATATGGTCGTCAATAACGACGTCAGGTTTTATACGTCTAATTTCACGAAAAGTTCCCTCTAAATTTCTTATGTTGTCAAACATAAATAGTTTGTCAGTATACTTTTCTTTAATAATATTTAAACTTTTTTCAATTTCTGATTTACTAGTGACTGCGTTATGTCTTAACATGTGATAAGTAATACCCTCTGCTTCCATAGCGATAAACTTTTTCATCATTTCAGTGTTAGGCATTTCTCTATTAAACATAACAACCTTTTTGCCGGACAACACAAGATTTCTAGCTATATTGGCAACAGTGGTAGTTTTAGCATTTCCAGGTCGTCCAGCAAAAATGGTTATCTCTCCTCTAGTCATGCCTGATATTATATTATCTATCGGTGCAAAACCAGTGGTAGTTAGGTTGCGTTTGGAGAACAGAGAGTCTTTTGTCATAGACAATAATGTTTCTAAATCAAATTTTTGTCCAGGTTCTAAATTAAGCAAAGAGCTAGCAGTGTCGTGAACATCTACAAGTAAAGAGCTTATATCATTAGAGTCATCAGAAGCTTTGTTTGCAATCTTGTGAGATTGTAGAACAAGTTTTCTTCTGAGCCAGTCCGAATGAACTTGTTTTGCATAAGACTCTACATTAGCCGTAGTCGGAACTTCTAGTCCAGTCAAATAATATGTAATACCTTTTAACTTGCTAGATATATTAACAGTGTCCACTGGTATGTTTTCTGATTTGAGCTCTGTAATTACTTCCCAAATCTTTTTATTTTTTTCTACATAAAAAGCGTCGCTTTCTATAATATATTCTTTTATAACATCAAAACATTTTTCGTCTTGTATTACTGAACCAAGAACTGCTCTTTCTGCGTCTTCGCTAAATATTCCTAATCCTTGCATTTATGACAAACTCCTTTTATCATTGGTATAGTTTTGTATACAGACTGGTCAAGATAACCAGGTTCAAACTTTCCATTATCTTGCATTTCTATAGCCCATGCTTTTTTGCATAAAGGACATCTAGTAGGAACTCTTACCATAGAAACGTTTTCGTTGCTAGGTTTTTGTCTTTCTGAAAAAAAGTGTGGATTCATTCTACCTTCAGCAAAAAGTCTATATACTTCTTCGTCAAACCACTCTTTGTAATTATCTGGGTCTACCTGTTTAAAATAATTTAAATAAGATTCAAACTCAGCTTTCTCTGAGGCGAACTCTTCCTTTGTCTTATAACTAAAGACACTTCTCATATTTATCTCCCTATTTTTCGATTAGTTGAGTTGAAAAGCTAGTTGGATTAACTCCAACAAATCTTTGTATCGAATTGTTGCATATATTTCACCTCTATCTTGTTTGATAAGAGTAATATCACAATCGTCTGGTGGCAAAAGATAGCTAGCAATAGACTTTCTTACTTTACATTGCACTTTCATTTCTCTCGAAGTTTCTTCGTCTAGTAAGTAGTTTATTACTATATCAACCTCTGGAGACATACCTATACTTCTACCATCGCTACCCCAGGCTCTTTTTGCATTGAAGCCGTGAGATTCTGCAATGTCTACGCATTCTCTTTCGAATCGATTACCTTTTGCTTTTGATTTACTTGCCATATAAAAATATACTTATTTATTCTTTTCTTAGTCAACTCAAATTTTTTAACTTGTCTATATCAAATCTCTCTGCAGTTCTTTTAATAAAATTATCAAAGACCATAAATGTGTCGCTCCACTTTCCATTGTAATATACTTTTGTAACAACTGTGTTAGCTAAAACGACAGACTGCTCAGGACTTGTGCTATGTGTGGCAATAACACCTAAAGATATTTTACTGGTCGCTCTCCAGTTGTCGACAATTCTTTCTATTACTAGTTTTTGACCCAATGGGAACGGAGCGTCGTCTTTTTTACAGTCTCCTATTAATAGAAATTTATTACCGACTTCAAAACAAAAGTCTATATCTGTAGGTGATACAAGTCCATCTTGCAATCCATCAAATATTATTGGTTGTTTGAACCTTTTCTCGTATAAAATTGGTCTTTTCAAAAATTTTCCTCTCGAGAATGCCCCTCTAAGCGATTATAATTACATTTTCGACATAAGTATCGACTAATATGCGTAACGTCCATAGAAGGGCAACCTCGTGCTTTATTTTAATTTAACGCTCTTTTTGGAGCAAAAACCATGTTTTCATGACAATCTAGCCATGTAAACCTTAAATCTATTGCGTCATTAGTTATACTTATGTTATAACCTTCTTCAATCATCTTAAGTACTACGTTTTTAGTAAATGAAGGAAAAGCTTTATATTTAACAAAAGCCTCAGTTGTTGACGTCATCCCTGTTTTTTCTATTCTCTCTCTTATTTTTCTTTCTTTTAATGTCATCTGATATCTCCCTATATCTTTTTCTTAAAATATGGACGAGATATTTTTCTTCTCGCCCATTGATTGTTTCAATGTCCTTGAATCCTATTGCGCTAAGTCTTTTAGTCACCAAGACCTCATTGATACCTTTTTGATATCCCATAAGGTCTTGGAAAGACTTCATGATGGCATTCCATTTACTAATGTCCACTAGTCGCAAGTTTCACAGAAAGAAGGACCCATCACTGTCGCTGCGTTCTTTAAGACATCTTCTTTAGTTACAGTCTCTGTATTTTTAATTTCATCAAATTGAGTCTGGAACTGAGTCTTTATCTTATGTCTTAGTTCGACAGTAGTTTCATCCTCATCCTCTTTCCTGAATAGTTCTAATATCTCTATTAGTCCCATACATTCTTCTTCTTTTAGTTTGAGTATGTAGTCTGTCATTAGAACGGCAATTCGTCTTCTGTTACTGGCTTGGTAACTTGTCTATTTGATTTAAAGACGTTAACTGCAGTAGGTGTTATTCTTTCTTCTCCTGACTGGTCAGTCCACTTGTCGTGAACTACCTTGATAGTCACAGGATTGCCTGAAATATCAGACTCCATAACCATAGGTAATAAATATCTACCTTGGTCGTCTTTCTGCATTTCAAAACCACAAGCTTCTGCGAATATCATATATCCTTTATTATTTCCTTGGTTGTCTTCAAGTTTAGGATATTTCTTTTTGTCAGGACTTTTAAATCTAAAGTATCCTTTAGACTTGACTTCTCTACCTTTTAAGTCAGGATATCTATCATCGTCTAACTTGTAGGTAGCTTCAAAGATATCGCTTAGGTATTGATTTCTAACAACAATATCTTTCTTTATTGTCAATTTACTGACTATAGCTTCATATGAACCTTCTTCAATAGTAGCATACTTCTTACCTGCCGTATCTTCTGAAGGATTATAATAAGCTACATTGTTATCTATGTCGTTTAATACATCGGTAACATTACTCA
>CEPG01018473.1_pt1 | contig 11107 bp, 20 predicted proteins | sample 530551 | NCBI WGS metagenome assembly CEPG01 (sample SAMEA2620384, study PRJEB7988) | marine metagenome | biome: marine biome (ENVO:00000447); feature: surface water layer (ENVO:00002042); material: "saline water (ENVO:00002010), including plankton (ENVO:xxxxxxxx)" | depth 5 m | reverse complement strand
ACGAGGAGGAAATGATGAAAGACAACACAAGCACGTTGCAGCACGAAGAGATTCTGCGGCACCCGAATGAGTCGCTGGATCTGCGGTCGGATCAACGGCCGTCGGATTGGGTGAAGCAGGTTCTGCGGGAGGCGCGCCGTGTACGACGCTGAGGTTATTCAGGCGTCTGCGGAGTGGGCCGGCGTCGACATCGACGAGATGCTGGGGCCCAATCGGTCACGCAACAAGGTCAAGGCTCGACGGGTCGCGTCGGTAGCGCTTCGCATCTTGGGGTACAGCTACCTGCAGATCGGTTCGATGATGGCTCGAGATCACAGCACCGTCATGAACCTGGTCAACCGTGCTGACGACGACATTTGGGAAGCAGCAACCAAGATTGTTGAGCAGGCTCGACAGCGGACGTTTCTGTTGCGGTTCCGGCCGCAGGTGTCGTTCAATGACTCGCTTGAGTGGAAGATCATCAACCCTCGGACAGGGACAACTGTTTCGCTGCCGCCGGGTTTGTGCGAGGATCTGTCTCGAGCTCTAGCCGTAGGGGGAATGGACGAGTGACAGATTGGATGGTCGACGCTGCGTGTCGCGACTACGACACCGAGGTGTTCTTCCCGGTAAAGGGTGCGGCGTCTGGCAAGGCGCTGCAGGAGATCAAGGATGCCAAGGCGATCTGTCTGGCCTGCCCGGTCCTCGAGGAGTGCCGGGAGTACATCACGTCGGACCATCCACGCTACGAAGATGACTATGGGATCTACGCTGCGATGACGCCTGAGGATCGGCATCGTGTCCGGTTCGAGCAGCGTGCGGCACGGCAACGTGAGCGCCGGCGTCAAAGAAAACAACCAAACCAGTAACACATCGTGTTACACTCGTACTTGGAGGTACAGCAATGTTTATCCATGTTTCCCGAAGCGGTGACCTGTTCTTTGTGACAATCACCACCGAAGTTCCTGACAGCAGCGAAGGCAGCACGGTGACGTTCCGCCTGACCCGTGAGGACGCCGACCATCTCAGCCGGCAGCTCGCCCACGAGGTGACCGACTGGCACGTCGAGAACGACAGCGATGAGTACGGCGACCCGCACGAAGCTGCAGCGATGATGGCTGAATACTACGACACTCAGGCTGAAATCATCAACGATCTCAGCTACGCCAACGAGCCGTTCTGATGCTCGTGCTGGCTGCTGTGGGCGGCGCCGTTGTTGGGTTCGGCGTCGCCCGCAGCATGACCTACGAACGCTGGGTGCGTGACCGCCGGGACCGTGCGGCCATCGCTCAGCGTCAACGAATCAACGATCACTTCAACCAAACAAGGAGAGTCCATGTTGGACGTACAGAAAGAGTGGATGGACCATCAGGTCCGTCTGCGTGAGGAAGCAGGGCCGAAACCAACGGCCTTCGACACACCGTTCAGGGTGTCGGGAGCCGGTTCGTGCATTCGTGCGCGCACTTTCGGAGCTCATGGGGCGATGGAGTCCGAGGAATACTCGGCTCAGACGTACATGGCTTTCGAGATCGGCAACGCCATCCACGCAAGCATTCAGGCTGCGCTGGAGTGCGACGGCAACAACTGGTACTTCGAAAGCGAGGTGCCGATTGACCTGACCGAGGTGTCGAAGAAGGTCGGTCACGGCATCGAGGAGTTCGGCCTGTCCGGTCACTGCGACGGCATCATCACGTTTGACGACGGCACCCGCACGATTCTGGAGATCAAGACGGTCAGCGGATACGCAGCGAAGCTGGCGTGGCCGTACCCCGGTCGCGACGAAGGCCCGAAGCGTGAGCATGTGGCGCAGGCTGCGTTGTATGCGCTCGGCATCGAAGCCGATTCCATCCTGCTCGTGTATGCGGCAAAGGAATCTGACTATCGGGCCGGGATCAAGGCCGGCAACATGATGCAATGGCATCTCGACATGCACGAAACGACCGACTGGTGGAACGGGCAGACGCCGTACGACATCGCGATGCAGGAGTTGCGTCACTTCCAGTACGCAGCCCGCTACTACGCTAAGGACCAGATTGCGCCGACGTTAGTGCCTCGCGATAACGGCGAGTTGAAGCTCATCCTCGACCGGCCCGAGTACCAGCAGAAGGGCGCCGTCCCTTGGAACTGTGCGTATTGCCAGTGGAACACCGTGTGCCGCAGCCTGTCCGAGGACGAGGAGTCGGTCGACCTGATCGAAAGGGCGCACCGTGAGGAGTCCTGAAGCCGCAGCGCACAGCTGGATGCGTTCTGTCGAACACAACGACCGCATCGAGGACGAGATCGATCGACGCATCGAGCGCATCTGGAACGACAGCGATACGATCGCCAACGCACTTGTGCTGCTGACGCGAGAAGGTGTCTGTGATCACCTGTTGGACGACGTGGTCCGGCAGTTGGCAACAAACAGGGTCGAACGCGACCTCGACGAAAGGGCAGGAAACCCATGATCAGTCAACTACAAACCCTCGCCAAGAGGATCCCGAAGTCATACATCAAGCAGAAGCCAGGCGGTTTCGCTGCTGATTACTGCTCGCACGCAGACATTCAGCAGATGCTGCTCGCCAAGCTTGGGCCGTGCTCGCAGGAGGTGACGCAGATCATCCGCAACGCCGAGGGTCAGGTCCAGGGCGTGGTGCTGCGTATGCAGTTCTTGATCGACGGCATGGTGACCGTCATTGACGAAATCGGTGAGTGCGAACGGCCCGGCCAGAACGACGGGTTGAACGCAAAGAACGCTGTGTCGGACGCCGTCAAGCGGTGTGCGATGCGCGTAGGACTGGGGCTTGAGCTCTGGTGCCAGGAAACATACGTTCTCGACAAGGCTCTCGCCCGAGAGCAGGAGGAAACAAACAATGAATCTGAATGACGGACAAGAGCGGTTCCTGAAGGGCCGGCTCGGCAAGGACTGGATCCGTAAGGAAGTCACGTCGCAAGGCGTCGACAAGGTGATCTGGGAGTCGTCGCTCGCGATCGACAACCGCATGCTGGGCCGCAGCAAGGACGACCCGACGATCTGGGTGTCGTTGACAGCGTGGCCCGACCGACGCGACAACTCCGATGCCGAGGGGCAAGCGTACGCTGCCGGCAGCGGCAAGGGCCGCACGGTCGTCGTGCGAGGCAAGCTCAAAGAAAGCGAGTACAACGGCGAGCAGAAGTGGCAGATGTCGGTGTACGACGTTGCTGCGATGCTGATGCCGCCTCGAGACGGAGCTCAAGCTGTGAAGCAGGCGTTCCCAGGTGCGACAGAGCAGGTTACGTTCGCAAGCGGTGAAACGTATCCGGCAGCAGACATGGAGCCGTTCTAATGCCAAACGACACAGCGGTGACGCTGCGTCTGCCCCAGGACGTGCTTGACCGTTTGACCAAGCTCGCAGCGGACGATGGGGTGAGTCGTTCGTTGTTGATACGCCGGTTCTTGTTGACCGGCATCTACCAAATGGAGGAACTGCCGAGTGGCAGTTGATCACCCATTCGCCATTGTCCCACTCAGGATGATTGGCAGCGTCTCGGCCAGCGCAGTGTGTGTCTACGCTGTGCTGGCCGAGGCTGCAAACCAGCAACAAGCTGCGTGGCCTAGCAAGGCAACGATCGGTGACCGCACTGACTTATCGCCCAGGACGGTGCAGCGATGCATTGCGGAGTTGCGTGACGCCGGCTGGATCAGGGTCACAGAACGCAGCCGGGCGAACGGTTCGCAGACCTCGAACACTTACGTCGTGATGCGGATCAGGGGAGACATCAGTGTCTCGGGGGGCGAGACAGTAGCGTCTCCCCCAGAACCAGACCCATTAGAACTTGAGTTTGTTACCGAAGAACATATCGTCCATCCGCAAGCGGATGAACAACTTAACGAACAACCTTTCGATACCTGGTGGAGCGAGTACCCACGCAAGGTTCGGAAGCCTGAGGCCAGGAAGGCTTATGTCAAAGCAGCAAAGAAGGTCGGCCATGACCGCCTGTTGGAAGCAATGCGAACGTACCGGGACTTTGACGGCCGGGTGGCAGGGGGGTTCATTCTTCACCCTGCGACGTGGCTCAACCAAGAATGCTGGAACGACGAAATCGTTGAAGCCCGCCAGAACGACGAGGAGCGCCAATGGGAGCTCCTGAAGCAACAGATGGCATCGGAGGCCGACGATGGCTCCTGAGCGCAACAGCGGCGCTCCTGGTGGCTCTGACGGCATGCGCTGCGGACGACCCGTTACCGTCCACGACCTCAGCCTTGCAGAGCTACGAGCCTACGCTCGCCAAATCGACGGTCCCGACATCTACGACCGTGCCGCCCTCATCGACTACATTGTCGCTGACGGGCGTGAACGTCGGGTTCGCTGCTGAGGCTACTGCATCAGCGGGTCACGAGGGTTCGATCCCCTCCACGTCCACAACAGTAACCAGCACGACAACAACGACCCCGCCGGCACCCACAACGCAGGCACCCACCGTGTTCTGGGACAACGTCGAGCGGTGGCGACCAGCCGTTACAGAAGCAGTTCTCGCATTCGGCGGTGACGACGCTGATATCCATCGGTTCCTCCGAATCATGCAATGCGAAAGCGCTGGACGGCCAGACGCCAAGAACCCAAACAGTAGCGCATCAGGACTTATGCAACACTTGACCCGTTACTGGCCCGACCGGGCAGAACGAGCAGGAATGCCAGGGGCCGACGTATTCGACCCCGCAGCAAACATCTGGGTGTCAGCATGGCTGGCACTCGCCGCCCCCGAAGGCGGTTGGCAACACTGGGTATGCAAATGAAACGACACGAAGCAGCCGACCTTGTGGCCCACGCAAAAACCCTGTGGGGCACAGCGATGAAAGTCACCGCTGAAACGACAAACGAATGGGCGCAGCACGCAGGCGACCTACACCCTTCCCTCATCCGCCAAGCACTCGATGTGTACGCCGCCGAAGGACGCGAGTTCCCGCCGCCGCTCGGCACGCTGATGGCAAGAGCTCGAGGGCTACGCCCGCAGCGGTCATGGGACCGCAACGGCTACGACATGCAATGCTACGAGTGCGCCGGCCCGACCCGCACCGGCAACCTGCACTACGCCTTCTGCCCCACCTACGGTCAGGGTCAGTACAAGCTGACACACCCGGCTGGTACAGTCCAAGAATGAACCTCGACGGCGACGAAGACTTCGCAGGACTCATCGTGATCGGATGGGACAAGTACGACAGCTTGCCTATCGCAGCAACGACCGTCGAACCCTGGCTCGACCTAACCATCGATCAGGAACGAGCCGTGTGGCAGCTGATTGCAGAGATCGCGCTCGAGAACTGCGCCCGCTTCGCTGTGCCAGATCACGTCGAAGACATGTTCCCAGAATAGAAAACCCCCCTGGAGCTCAGCTCAACAGGGGGGTTTCTGTTGCAGGTGTTTCAACAGGCCAAACCAACCCGTCGTAGGATCTCCCTACGCACCATGCCCGCAACGTCTACTCTAGCAACGCGTTCCAAGTGTTCGGGCCGACCACACCGTCGACAGTCAACCCTTCGTCCTTCTGGAACTGCTTGACAGCCTTGTCGGTCATCTTGCCGAACGCGCCGTCGATGCCGGCACCAGGCTTGCGGCCACGAGTCAGGCGGTAGCCGTCCTTGTCGAGCTGCGTCTGCAAGAACTCCACGACGGCACCTCGGTCACCCTTGCGGACCACAGTGTCCTTGCACGCCTCAACGAACTTGGCGACCTCGGCCAGCACGTTCTGCGGGCTGGGTGACGGCGGCTCCTTGCCCTGGTCGTAAGGGAGCCACTCGAACTTGCTGCCCCTGACGCTGCCAGGAGTGTGGTGCCACCACTCGCTACGGACAGGAGCATGCATCCCGTACTCGGCGGCGATCTTCTTGACCTCGCCAGTCGTGATGCCCTTGCCCGTGATGCGGAAATCTACGGCGTAACCGAACCCGTCGAAGGCCGGCTGGGCCATGTGGTAGCTGCCCTGGAACCCGTTGCGGAGCTTGCGGTCTGGGTTCGCAGCAAGGTTGAAGCCTCGCTTGCCAGCCTTGTACCCGTCGTACAGGTACTTCTGCTGCGCGTACGAACGCACACCGGACACGACAGCGACACGGTTAGCGATACGGGGGTCAGCAAAGAAAGCTTCGAGGCGTGCGATGAACCGAGGGTGCAGCCCCTCGATCTTGACCCGGCTCGAGGTGACCGGGATCTTACTCATCGTCGAGGTTGACCATGCTGGGGTTAGCGCCGCCGATCGGACCCTTGATCGCAGCGTACGACTTTACGATAGACAGCAGGCCAGCGATCGCCGAAGCCTTCAGCGAGTCAGCCAGACCAACGTCAAGCATGCCAGCACCATCAGTGCCGACGAGAGCAATAAGAGTCTGACAAAAAGCAGAGACAGCACGCTCGGCAGAGTCCTTGAACAAAGCAGTAGAGAACATGCGATCTACCTTATCAGTCAGTCATCGCCCAGGATGACACCAACAAGGTGAGCAAACAGGCTTGCCCCTGCGATCCACAGACCCCACTCAAGAGTGCGGCCCGACATCGTAATCAGCACCAAGCCCACGCCGCCGACCGTCCAAGCCAGCGCAGACGACTCCCGCAGCACCGCCTTCACGAACCTTCTAATCATTCCTACTCCTAGAGCCTCGGCTTGGTCCTCCAGTAGTAGGTGCCGACCCTGGCGCAGTGGGCGCTGGCGGGGCGGGCGGCTTCGGTCGTGCAGCACCTGCTGCTACAGCGACACCCGCAGATTGTACAGCAATGATCGCACGACGATCTTCAACGTCGACACGGCTGCCGGCCGGGACGTACTCCTCAGTAGCGCCGGCAAACACGTCGACTTCTTCCTCGAACGCCTCTTTGACTTCGTCTTCCTGGTCGTTCAGGGCGACGGAGATCGCGCCGACCTGCTCATCGGTCAACGTGTCAAACGCTTCGTCCTGCACCACCTGCTCGATGTCTTCGACCGTGATCTCTTCCTCGGTCAGCACCTCGAGGACTTCTTCGGCAAGTTCTTCGTCAGCGATCTGCTCTACGAGCTCGACAGCTTCTTCTACTTCAGGCGGCAACGAGGGCGGCGGCGGGGGGAGGGTCGTCGTCGTCGTCGTCGGAGGAACCGTTGTCGTAGGGGGCAGGGTCGTTGTCGTACTCGTAGTAGTGGACGTTGACGTAGAGGTCGTCGTCGGTGGGATCGTCGTCGTCGGCGGTAATGACGTAGTAGTCGTGGTAGGCGGCACCGTCGTGGTTGTAGGCGGCAGCGTCGTCGTCGTAGTCGTAGTCGGAGGAACGGTCGTTGTTGTCGTTGTCGTCGTGGGCGGCAGCGTCGTGGTCGTTGTAGTTGGCGGGACCGTCGTAGTCGTCGTGGTCGTCGTTGTAGTGGTAGATGGCGGTGCCTCCGTCGTCGTGGTCACCGGGACCGTTGTCGTCGTCGTCGTTGTTGTGGGAGCAAGCGTAGTCGTCGTTGTAGTCGTCGTCGTAGTAGTCGATGTCGTCGTAGTCGAGGTGGTCGTTGTGGTCGTGGGAGGGGAGTATCCCTCGGTTGACCAGCTAACGGTTCCTGAGCCTTCTGGAACATCCATTCCAGACTGCTCTTGGTACGTTCGGAATCTGAGTACATAATCACCAGCAGGCGGAGTCAAATGCAGCTTTGACCCGTAGCAGTTGTCTTGTTCGTTGTGGTTGCCGTCGTCGTCATCGGCAACGATATTGCCGTCAGCGTCCAACAACCTCAGCCACGGGTCAATCGTGGTGCTGAAATCCAGCGGGCACGCCACGTTCGAATCAAACGTGACATGCAACAACGTCTCGCCATCAAGGGTTAGGGCGTGGTCGTAATAGGTCTGGTCGGGTCCAAGGGCGACGCTCGTCAAAGCCTGCGCTGCCGGCGCAAACCACGCTGTAATGTAGAAAAACACCAACAGGGCTTTGCTGGTTCGCCGCCACGCCCGCACGGGAGGACACTACCAGATGAGCAAAGCCAAGCAGAAAGGCACCGCCGGCGAGAACGAGATCCTCGAGCTCCTACAGCAGGCAGGGTTTCGTGACGCTCACCGCACCGAAGCGTCGCTCGAGTCGCACGACATCCACTGCGCCCCGTTCACCGTCGAAGTCAAGTTCCGTAAGACCTGGGCGCTGTTCGACTGGATTCCGAAGCTGCGCCGGGTGGCCGGCAACAACCCGTGGGTGCTGTTTGCGATCCACGGCGACCGCCGCACCGAGAAAGGCCGCAAGGTTGGACGAGTAGCGGTTCTCGACGCAGACTTCGCAGCCGAGCTCATGCAGGTTTGGTGTGCTACCGTGTCATCCCGTGGACGCAGCGACGGGGATGCTAACGATACTGACGGTCTTGCTGCTGCCGTGGATGGCCTGGGTCAGCAAGATCCTCATTAGCATTCAGGTCCGTCTTGCGCGTGGCGAAGAGAACTTTGATCGGGTTCGGGACACGCTAGACGACCACGAAGCCAGGTTGCGAGCACTAGAAACGCGTTAGACATAAGTAGGTCGAGCAGTCGGCTCAGCCACGCGACCCTTGACCCAAGAGCCGCAAGCCTTGCAACGGTAGCGTCGATACTGCATCGTTTTCGTGCGTCGCATGCCGCTTGCTTCCATCGTGCCAGTAGCGCCGCACTGCGGGCACGCATCTGGACGGTCGTCAAACAAGGCCACGTTGGGGTGATTCGGGATCCAAGGGAGCAGCTTGTCATAGAGCTCTTCTGTCAGCCGCACGTCTTGGACGTTGTATTTCTTCATCAACGCCCAAGCCTTGTCGTCGCCCATCATGCAGTCACGCCACAGATCAAACCCGGTGTGCGGAGTCTTCTTGCCGATGCCCAAAGCCTCGGAGACATGGGTTAGTTTGTTGGACGGGAACTTGAACTGTGACCGGACCGTCTTTAGCAGGTCAATGTCGACGTGCGGTGCCGCCGGCGGTAGCCCACCCAACAGGAACTCACGCTGCAGATGCTTCACGTCGAACGCTTTGCCGTTGTAATGGATCAAAGCGTCAGCAGCCGACAAGAGCTCGTGTGCCGCTGCGACCATTTCGTCGTGGCCGTCATGATGATCTGAATAGAACATCACCTTCTTGGCCCCGTGCCACTTCGCAGCGAAACAGATCACGGATCCGGTCTTCTCGATCTGGTTCAGACCGACGTTCTGGTTCCACAACCCCCAAATGTACCCAAGGTTCGGACTCGTCTCGATATCGATCACGAGCTTCTTCATATCCACAACCTCCCCGCCGTGTTGTGCATAACCTTACGGCACAGTCAAGATGCGGAGTGTCATGGTGCCTTCCCACCAGTCGCCGTCAGCCGACAAATGCTCCGCAGACATGGACATCTGATCGATTACTACCGTGTCAGATCGCGACCCTTCCTGATACGTCACAACCCGTTTAGCGACCATCAACGCACGCAAAGCGTCATACTCGCCCTGCGGATCCTGCTGCACCGCAGCACCCATCCCCCTCGAGGACGCCACACGCTTCTTCATCACGACCGGCAACACAATCTCGTCGATACGAGTCGGGGCCGGGAACGCCAACAACTGCCACGACTCCAAGTTCGGGCCAGCAGTCGTCGTCGTAGCGTCACGCTCCAACGTAAACTTCACCGTGTACTTGTCCGACAAGCTGTACTCGACAACCTTCGACACACGGTCAGTCAACGTCAACACAGCCAGGTCGTTGCCGGTGTCAGGCGTAAACGTCACCTTGATTGTGCCAGACACGGGCGCTGCCAAACCGTTGTAGAACAAATCGGAGTCGTTGTACGTCTCGCCTGACTGGTTGTACTCAGTCGCCCCAGCCACAGCCAACGTAGGCGACGCACGCACCTCAACCTGCCGCAACGACTTGTCGAACTGGCTGTTCCAACGCACGTCCCCGACAGTCAGCGTGCCTGACGCCACACGGTCACCCGACGCAGCCTCGCCCTGCACACCGTTCGCAGCGTCAACAAAATACACTTTGCCGTTAACTCGAGCCGCCCAGGTCACGTTGCCGGCAGAACCGCCCGTCGATACAACATCTGACGCCCAGGCCGGCACCAACGTCTCCGTAAACACAGACAAGTCAGCCCGGTACACCTGGCCGCTGCCAGTGCCAAACCACACAAACCGGTCGCCGGTCGCCAACGAGAACGCTTCGCCGCCGTTATCAATAACGGGTCCGTAGCTAACGCTTGCGTCTTGGTTCATCGAAGCAACACGCAACCCCTGGCTTGTTGCGATTAGCAGAAGCCCGCCGTACGACTCGATTGCGTTGATTGTTTCGCCTCGAGGCAGATCAGCAACCTGCTGCGGGCTAGTGATGGCTCCGTCATTGCCGGCAGCAAGGAAGTACAGCGAGCCGGTGTTGTTGCTGTTGGCGGCTGCGTACAGGCCGACCGGGCCGACGCACACGTCTTCCCAGACGCTGCCGTGGGTCAGCGAGAACGTGGCAGATCCCAGCACCGAGCCGTTAGCGGCGAGCTCTTCAATTGTGTTGCCGTCTAACTCGATTAGTCTGCCGCCGACGTACCGTAGTTTGTCTGGTTCTGACGATCCCAGCGACGACGGCTGCGTAGTCGAGTTGATGCCGGTCTTTGCCAGATGTCGTGCTGACCCGTACGCAATAAAAATTGACGTGCCGTCCGACGTGAAGTCTGTGATGGTCTGCGGTGACGCCAATGCGGTAACCGTGTTCCAGGTAGGCGACGCCGTGTCAAAATTAGACGAGTAGTACAGGTCGGTACCCGAAGCGACGTACATGTAGTCCGTGCCGCTGCCAGTAAACACCTTCATGATCACGTCGTTGCCGGTGTTGCCCTTGTCTTCGGTGATAGGCAGCAGCGACACCTGGCCCTTTGTCCACGGGTCAATGCCCGACGACGTGTAGAACCGGCGACGATCCGAATCGTCGTTATCGAAGTACTCTTGGCCGGCACCACGCGACCAGTCAGTTTGCGACCGCACCCAGAACTGGGTGTTCAGGCGCTGCTCGCCGGCCTCGCCTGACGTGTCCCGCTGCTCGCGCAACGTCTGCACAGTCGTGCGACTGTACCCTTCCGTCTCGATCAAGTATGACCGGCCGTCAATCGTGACAGGCAGCCGCTCCGCAGCGTGCGCCATCGCTACACCCCTCGGTAGATCGAAGTCTGCGTCCTACCGCCCGAACGAGTCCA
>CEPG01007321.1_pt1 | contig 11109 bp, 8 predicted proteins | sample 530551 | NCBI WGS metagenome assembly CEPG01 (sample SAMEA2620384, study PRJEB7988) | marine metagenome | biome: marine biome (ENVO:00000447); feature: surface water layer (ENVO:00002042); material: "saline water (ENVO:00002010), including plankton (ENVO:xxxxxxxx)" | depth 5 m | reverse complement strand
ATGCGCAGCGCGCTTTCCTTGAGCCACTGACGATAGGGGTGACGCACCTTGAGACGGTTGTCGATATCGCTGGTGTGCAGCAGCTCGCCCTTCTCGATGTCCACAGCGAGAATCTGGCCGGGGCCGACACGGCCCTTGGCGACCACGTCTTCCGGCTGATAGCTGTACACGCCGATCTCGGAGGACAGGGTGATAAAGCCGTTCTTGGTGATCACCCAGCGGGCCGGACGCAGACCGTTACGGTCGAGCATGCAGACCGCGTGGCGGCCGTCGGTCATCACCAGACCGGCGGGGCCGTCCCACGGCTCCATGTGCATGGAGTTATATTCGTAGAAGGCGCGCAGATCCGCGTCCATGGTTTCCACGTTCTGCCAGGCCGGCGGCACCATCATGCGCACCGCGCGGAACAGGTCCATGCCGCCGGAAACCAGCACTTCCAGCATGTTGTCCATGCTCGAGGAGTCGGACCCTTCGCGGTTGACCAGCGGGCTCAGGTCGCTGAGGTTGGGCAGCAGTTCGTTCTCGAACTTGTTCTCCCGCGCCAGCGCCCAGTTGCGGTTACCCTGGATGGTGTTGATCTCACCATTGTGGGCCAGATACCGGAACGGCTGGGCCAGCGGCCACTGCGGCGAGGTGTTGGTGGAGAACCGCTGGTGGAAGACCACGATGGCGGTTTCCATGGTCTCGTCGCTGAGATCCGGATAGAACGCCGGCAGGTCCACCGGCATCATCAGGCCTTTATAGGAGACCACCGCCGAGGACAGGGAGCAGACGTAGAAGTAGCCGTCCGCTTCGATGCGCTTTTCCGCGTGCCGGCGGGCGAAGAACAGACGCCGGTTGAGCTGGTCGTCGGTGTCGCCCTCGGCGGCCACCAGCACCTGGTGGAAACCGGGCAGCGACTGCTTGGCCAGATCGCCCAGGCAGGACGGATCCGTGGGCACTTCCCGCCAGCCCAGCACATTGACGCCCTGGGCTTCCATCTGCTCCTGGAGCACCGCTTTTTGGGCGCGGGCGCGCTCGGCGTCCGGGTGGGTGAAGACCATCCCCACGGCATAGGTGTCGGGCAGGTCGATACCCTGCTCGCCGGCCACCTTGCGGAAGAAGGAGTCGGGCTTTTTCAGCAACAGACCGCAGCCGTCACCGGTTTTTCCATCGGCATTAATGCCGCCCCGGTGGGTCATGCAGGTGAGTGCTTCGATCGCGGTTTGCAGGAGCTCGTGGCTGGCCTTGCCCTCCATATGGGAGATCAGGCCGAAACCACAGTTGTCCCGGAATTCTCCGGGCTCATAGAGCCCACGCACCAGCTTGGAATTCTGCTGCATCAAAACCTTTCCTCTTGAAATTCAGAGACTTACAGAAGGCGGAACAGGCGTCGAAAAGACGGCGACGGCAAAAAAGGGATGTGCATTCTACACTTTGCGCCGATCAGCCACAAACGGGAAGACGGCACCGTCCAAACCGCACAGTGCCGGGTGGACCGCGCCACGGGCAACTCTAGCGCAACTCGTTGCGTATCGAGCCCATATCCCGCGGGAAGGGGCCGCCGCGTCGCAGCGCCTCGGGCAGTTCGTCCCGGGCCGCCAAAGCCGCGTCACGGCTGGGATAGGGGCCCGCCAGCACCAGGTAGACCCGTTCATCGCCCCGTTCCGCCCGGTAGTAGGCGCCGTTACGGTCGATCTGGTCAAGTACCCCGCGCGCTCCGTCTTCCCGGCCGGTGGCCACCAGCTGCAGAAACCACTCCCCATCGTCGCGGGTGGCCAGCCAGTCTTCCTGCTGGTAACCGAGGCGGGCGTCCAGCCCGGACAATTGCGGCTCGCCGCTGGAAACGGTGTCCGGCGTTTCTTCCTGCGCCGTTTCGGCGGGTTCGGCCTCGGCGGGCTCAGCGTCGGCCGTGGCGGCCTGCTCACCGGCGGGCTCCGGGGCTTCCGGCGCCGGCGGCGTGCGCGCGTCTTCCGCTGTCGGCTCGGCGGCCACCTGATCCGGCACGTTTTCCGCCTCTTCGAAGGTGCGGGCGGAATCGTGGTATTCGGCCAGGGCGCGGCGGGTGGTTTCCGGGTCGCCGCGTTCGCCGCTGCGTGCCGAACTCTCGCTTTGCGTGGCTTGCGGGGCCGGCTCCGCCGGATCTTGTGCCTCGGCCACCGGCTCCTTGGGCAGGTCCAGGCTCACCACCTGATCCTGCTCGGCTTCGTCGTCACCGCCGCTGGCCAGCCACAGCACCAGCACCACCAGCACCAGCGCGCCCACCGCCAGGCCGTGCCGCCAGGGCACCGGCTTGTTGGCCAGCAGGCCGCCACCGCCGCCGGCTCTTGCCTCCAGCATCGGCAACAGCGCCGCGATGCGGCCGTCGCTCTCTTCGCTCAGATCGCGGGCCTCCTGGTCGTCCAGCGCCAGGGCGAAGCCCTGATCGGCGAATACGGCCACGTCGTCCGCGTCCAGCGGCGGCAGCACCAGCACGTCCTCCACGTTCAGTCCGGCGTCACGCAGGTGCTCGGCGCTGCCCGGCTCGCCGCCGAACACATAGGTGAGGCGCTGCCCCAGCTTGGTCTTCAGCGACGCCATGGTGGCCAGGGCCTCGGAGGGGGCCAGGTGGGCGTTGTCCACCACGATCACCAGGCTGGTGTCGGCCAGCGTCTGTTTGAGGGTGTCGGCCAGGTCGGCGCGCTCGATATCGAAGTGCACCAGCATGGCGTCCACCACCGCGTTGGCGCCCAGCTCCTCGGCGCCGTCCAGGCGGATCAGTTCGAAGTCCCCCACCAGGGACATGGAGAGCATGCCCAGCAGGGTGGAGACGCCGCTGCCGGCCTCGCCTTCCAGCACCGTGGTGGCGCCGTCGTGGGCGTGGCCGTTCAGGGCGTCGAGAAGGTCGCCGCGCTCGGCGCCCTCGTAGAAAAAATCCTCATCTCTCACAAAAGGCCTCGAGCGTTCGCGTCAATGCGTTCGGGTCGTATTCGCCTGTGACCAGGGCATCACCGATTTGGTTCAGCAACACCAGCCGCAGGCGGCCGTTCTGTACCTTTTTATCCAGCGCCATCAGCTCGCTGAAATCCGCCCGCGCCATCCCTTCCGGCGCGGTCACCGGCAGCTTCCAGGCCGCCAGACTGTCGCTCACCCGGTCCAGGTCGGCCTGCTTCAGCCAGCCCAGTTCCAGGGACATGCGCGCCGCCATCACCATGCCGGCGGACACCGCCTCACCATGCAGCCAGTCCCGGTAGCCGGTAAAGGTCTCCATGGCATGGCCGAAGGTGTGGCCCAGATTAAGCAGCGCGCGGTTGCCCTGCTCGGTTTCATCGGCGGCCACCACCTCGGCCTTGTTGCGGCAGCTGCGCAGGATCGCTTCCGCCACCGGCGCCGTGTCGCGGGCGGCCAGCGCCGCCTGATTGTCCAGCAGCCACTGGAAGAATTCCGGGTCGCGGATCAAGCCATACTTGATCACCTCCGCCATCCCGGCGGCGAATTCCCGCTCCGGCAGGGTGTCGAGCACGGCGGTGTCGATCACCACCGCGCGCGGCTGATGGAAGGCGCCGATCATGTTCTTGCCGCGCGGGTGGTTGACGGCGGTCTTGCCGCCCACCGAGGAATCCACCTGCGCCAGCAGCGTGGTGGGCACCTGGATGAAGTCCACGCCGCGCTGGTAGCAGGCGGCGGCAAACCCCACCATATCGCCGATCACGCCACCGCCCAGCGCCACCAGCGTGGTGGTGCGCGAATGCCGGTGGGCCATCAGGGCGTCGAAAATACGCTCCAGCGTGGCCAGGGTTTTATGCTGCTCACCGTCCGGCAGGATCAGGGTGTCGCACTGCAGGTCGCCCAGACCGCGGGTGACCGCGTCCAGGTAAAGCGGGGCGATGGTCTCGTTGGTGACCACCATCACCTGATTGCCGCGCACATGGCCGCGGATCAGGTCCTGCCCGAGCAGGCCGCGATCGATATAAATGGGGTAGCTGCGTTCGGCCAGCGACACATCAAGCTTCTGCATACGGCCTCGTAAAGCGGAGTGGGAGTGCGGGCATTATCGGCTGGCGTGGTCGGCCAGACAACCGAGTACCTGATCGGTCACTTTCTTGAGGTTACCGGAAGCGGTGGAGACCACGCCGTGCGCCACTTCCCGGTAGAGCGGATCGCGTTCCTGGAACAGCGCCTGAAGACGGGCCTCCGGGTCGCTGGTCTGCAGCAGCGGCCGGTTGCGGTCGTTGCGGGTGCGGGCCAGTTGCACCTCCACCGGCGTCCACAGATAGACCACGCAGCCACGCTCATGGAGGTGGCGGCGGTTCTCCTCCTGGGTGACCACGCCGCCGCCGGTGGCCAGGACGATGCCCGCCATGCCGGTCAGTTCGTCGATCACGTCGCGCTCGCGGCGTCGAAACCCCTCCTCGCCTTCCATATCGAAGATCCAGGGGATGTCGGCACCGGTTTTCTCTTCGATCACGCGGTCGGAATCGTAAAACGGGCGGCCCAGAACCTGGGCGAGGTGTCGGCCCAGGGTGCTTTTACCCGCACCCATGGGCCCGACTAAATACAGAGACGTGGAATCCTTTGGGTTCACCGACTAGCCATTGCGTCTTTCACCAGGCGAGGCGTGATAAAGATCAGCAGTTCCTGCTTGTTATCACGGTTCACCTTCTTGCGGAACAGGGCGCCCAACCAGGGGATATCACCCAGGAAGGGGGTTTTGACCGTGGATTCTATCTTTTCCTGCTGGAAAATGCCGCCCAAAACCACGGTTTCGCCGTCATTGACCAGAACCGTGGTTTCCACCCGGTTGGTGTTGACGGTCGGCGCGCTGGTGTCGGTGCCCAGGGAGTCGTTGTTGACTTTGAGCTGCATGATCACGTCGCCTTCCGGGGTCACCTGCGGGGTCACTTCGAGGCGCAGTTCCGCCTCGATGAACTCCACCGCGGTGGCGCCGGACGCGGTGGCCACGTTGAAGGGCACCTGCTGACCGGAGGCGATCACCGCCGGCTGCTGATCGGCGGTCAGAACCTTGGGCGTGGCGACCAGCTCGCCGTGGCCTTCCGCTTCCAGGGCGGACAGCTCCAGCTCGATCAGGCCGGAATCCAGGGACGTGAAACCGATCGCGAAGCGGGTGGCTTCCTGGGAGGCCACGCCCATATCCACGATCAGGTCGTTGTTCTGTTCTTCGTCAAACTCCTCGAATTCACCCAGGGAGCCGTCGTCTTCCCGGTCGATATTGGCGTAGTGCAGCTCACGCAGGGAGGTATGGCGACCGGAGATCGCCACGCTCTTGCCGTCGTTGACCAGGCTGTCGCCGTCGTAGGCGAGACCGCCCCAGCGCACGCCGAATTCGTCGGCCACGTCGGTGCTGGCGATCACCACACGGGCCTCGATCAGCACCTGCTGAACCGGAATGTCGAGCTGCTGAATCAGGCCGCGGATTTCCTGCAGCTTGGCCACGGTGTCCTGAACGATCAGCGTGTTGGTGCGCTGGTCCACGGTCACCGAGCCGCGCCCGCTGACCAGGGCGGAGCCTTCACCGCCCTGAGAGGTGATCAGTGCCTTGAGCTCCTCGGCGCGGGCATAGTTGATGCTGATGTACTCGGTGCGCAGCGGCGCCAGGGACGCCAGCTGTTTCTGGCTTTCCAGCTCCTGCTTTTCGCGGGCGGCGATTTCGTCCGCCGGCGCCACCAGCAGCACGTTGCCTACCTTGCGCTTGTCCAGGCCCTTGGTCTTGAGGATCAGATCCAGCGCCTGATCCCAGGGTACGCTCTGCAAGCGCAGGGTGATCTTGCCGCTGACGGTGTCGGACGCCACCAGGTTGAGGTCGGTGAAGTCGGCGATCAGCTGCAGCACCGAGCGCACTTCGATGTCCTGGAAATTCAGCGACAGTTTCTCGCCGGTGTATTTGAAGGCATCGCGGCGCTGGCGGTCCTTCTCGGCCTCGGTGAGCGGCTTGACGTTGATGCTGAACTGGTTGTCCGCCTGGTAGGCCAGGTAGTCCCAGCTGCCTTCCGGCTCAATCGTGATCACGGTGCTGCCGTCCACTTCCTTGGTGTCGACGAACTGCACCGGGGTGGCGAAGTCGCTGACGTCCAGCCGGCGCAGCAGGTCCTCTTCCACATCGGCGCCGACGAAACGGGCGACGATACGGCCGCCCTCTTCGCGCACGTCCACCGGCATGGCGTCGTCCGCCAGCTCCACCAGCACCCGGCCCTCGCCGTCGTCGCCGCGGCGGAAATCAATATCACGCACGCCGGCGCTGCTCGGCGCCACCTTGCGCTGCACGGTCTCGCTGGCCGGGTCCATGGACGGGGTGGCGTTGTCCGCGCCCAGGGTGATCACCAGCTCCTGGCCTTCGATCCGCGTTTTATAGCCGGTCAGCTGGTCCAGGTTGAAGATCAGGCGGGTGCGCTCCTTGGCGCCGAGCACCATCAGGCTGCGCACGTTGCCGGAGCCCAGGTTGTGCTCTTTCACCTCGATCTGGTTACGGGTGTCGAGCAGATCCAGCGCCACCCGCGCCGGTTGCTCGATGCTGTAGCCCTTGACCTCAGGGGCGTCGCCCTCGAAGGACACGCGCACTTCCACGCCGTCGCCGGGCAGGGTATTGGCGCGCAGGTCGGTTACCGTCGCCGCTCGCCCCAGGGTGGCCGCGCTCAACCCCACCAGCATCAGCAGCAATGCCGCCCAACGCCGGGACGCAGCCCTTGTTTTTGTTGATGTGAAGATAATCATAACTGGCATCCCCAGCAGCGGTTATTCAGCAAGCGAAATGTTTCGGGAGCGTTCCACCCAGCCGTCCTGTCCATCCGGGACGATCTCAACCAGCGCGATCTGGTCGCTGGACACTTCCACGACGCGTCCGAAGTTCCTACCCATGTAGCTTCCCACCCGTACCCGGGTCACCGAGCCGGTAGGGTCTTCGATCAGGGCTTCCAGCGGATTGCTGGGCTTGGTGATGGTGCCCACCATGGCCAGCGCGTCCAGGCTGAAGCCCTCCAGGTATTGCTTGGGCCGGCTCAGATCCGGCTCCACCGGGCGCCCTTCCGGCACCTCCAGCAGCTTCTCGTCCACCGGCCGCGAAAACGGCGCCCGCAGTTTATGCGCCGCGTAGGCGTAGGTGGCGATCGGCTTGAATTCCGGCGGTGGCTCGATCCGGCCCCTCGGACGCGCCTTGATCTCCGTCATCCGCGCGTCCAGTTCATTGATGCCGGCACCGGAACCGCAGCCTTGCAGCAGCGCGGCGGCCGCCACCAGCACCAATCCGTACGCAATGGATTTACGTCCATTCATGTTCGTTCCCCTCAGGACCGGCCGCCTTTGGCCCGGTTATTCTTCTCCGTACCCTGACCGCCACCGTCATCATCGCCCCCGGCGTAACGGTAGGTCTTGGCGGTGATCGACATGTCCAGCATGCCCCGCGACCCGGCTTCCTCCTTGACCGGCACGATCTTGAAATCATGCAGGGTAACGATGCGCGGCAGCGCCGCCACCCCGGACACGAAAGCACCGAAACCGTGGTAATCGCCGCTCACCTGGATATCAATGGGCAACTCCGCGTAGAACTCCTTCTCGATTTCGTCCTTCAGGGCGATGGTTTCGAACTCCAGGCCACTGCCGAGACCGGTATGGGTGATGTCCTCGAGCAGGCCGGGCACCTCGGTATCCTTGGGCAGCTGGCTTTTGAGGGTTTCAAAGCTGGCTTCCAGCTCCACCAGCTGCTGGCGGTACTGGTCCAGGTTATGGGCGCGGAACGCCTTCTGCTCGAAGCTTTCCAGCAGCGTGACTTCCTCGCGCTGCAGCTGCTCGTGGCGGGTATTGAGATCCTTGATGCTCAGGAAATAGCCCAGGCCGAGAACGAAGCCGAACACCAGCACCGCGGCGCCGATCTTCACCGGCATCGGCCAGCCGCCGACGTTCTCGAAATCCAGGCTGTTGAGCTCGTCGATCAGCTCGCGCACATCCAGGTTCTTCAGTTCGGATGCTTTCATTGCCCGGCCTCCTCGTCATCGCTGCGCGGCGAGCCCTGCTTCACCGTCAGCGCAAAGGTGTTGGCCTGGGCGCTGTCCGCGCCGTCGGCGCCGCCGCGCTCGCTCTCGTCCAGAGCGTTCACGTTGAGCAGGTTGGGCTCCACGAACCAGTCCGAAGCGGCCAGGTTACGCATCAGCCGCGAAATCCGGTTGTTGGCCTCCGCCACCCCCTCGATCCGGTAGCTGTCACCGGTCCGCTCCACCAGCGTGTAGTACACGCCTTCGGGCAGGGTGCGCACCAATTGGTCGAACACATAGACGATGGTCGGGCGGTTGCCCTGCAGCTCCTGAATCACCTTCATGCGCGCCACCAGCTGGTCACGGCGGCGCTGCAACTCGTTGATTTCCTTGATCTGGGTGTCGAGTTTGGCGATCTCGCTCTGGATATGGTTATTGCGGGTCTGCTGGTCGGCGATCTGGCCTTCCACCATGCCCTTCCAGAGCCAGAAAATAAGACCCGCCAGCAGCGCGGCGAACGCCAGCATGGCGATGAACTCATGCTGGCGCTGCTTGCGTCGCTCTTCGCGCCAGGGGAGCAGGTTAATCATGGTTGTCATTGCTCGAAGCTCCTCAGGGCCAGGCCACAGGCGATCATCATCGCTGACGCGTCGTTCTCGAGCGCCTTGGCGTTAACCTTGTTGGCCAATGCCATATCGGCGAAGGGATTGGCCAGGGAGCATCCGGTGCCCACCTTTTGCTGGATCAGGTCGGGCAGTCCGTCGATCGAGGCGGAACCGCCGGCGAGCAGGATGTAGTTCACTTCGTTGAACTGGGTGGAGCCGTAGAAGAACTGCAGGGAGCGGTTGATCTGCTGGACGATGGCGTCCTTGAACGGCTGCAGAACCTCGTTTTCGTAGTCCTCCGGCAGCTCGCCGGTCTTCTTGGCCAGCCCGGCCTCCTCCATGGAGATGCCGTAGCGGCGCTGGATTTCCTCGGTGAGCTGCTTGCCGCCGAACAACTGCTCGCGGGTGTAGACGCTGCGCCCCTGGTGGAACACATTGAGCGTGGTCATGGTGGCGCCGATATCGAACACCGCCACGGTATCCAGCTCCTCGGCGTTGGGCAGGCCGGGCAGGATCAGCTGAAAGGCCCGCTCCATGGCGTAGGCCTCCACATCCACCACCTTGGGCTGCAGCCCGCCGATCTCCAGGGCGTCGGCGCGCATTTCCACGTTCTCGGTGCGCGACGCCACCACCAGCACTTCCACCCGCTCCGGGTTGTCCTCCACCGGACCGACCACCTGGAAGTCCATGCGGACCTCGTCCAGCGGAAACGGAATATACTGATCGGCTTCCACCCGGAGCTGATTTTCCATGTCGTCCTCGCTCAGCGAGGCGTCCATTTCAATCACCTTGGTGATGGTCGCCGAGCCGGGCACGGCCACCGCGGACGTCTTGATCCCCGGACGGGCACGGCCCACCAGACGGGCGACCACATCCCCGACCCCCTCAACGTCATTGATGTTCTTTTCCACCACGGCGTTTGGCGTTAGCGGTTCGACGCCGTAACTTTCGACCTTGTAGCGGTTCCCCGTTCTGGACAATTCCAGCAACTTAACCGCGGTGGAACTGATATCGATCCCCAGCAGTGTCTGGGCCTTTTTTCTGAGAAAAGGCAGCACAGTCGTCGTCCCGTGTGATTGTTTTAGAGATGTTTTTACTTCAAAAATATATACTTACGTGATTCTTATGCCTAATCACTTTAGGAGTAAGTAATAACAGAACAGATATTAGATCACAACAACCTTTCCACCGTATAATGACCTGCTTCACGGGTCTGCTAGCCCTTTCTTCTGATCGCCACAGCAGTTGCCACTTTATGCGCTCTACCGTCGTCTGGATCCGCTCCCTCGTTCTCCTCGCCCTGGCCGGTGCCGGCGGCGCTCTTCTGGTCCTCGCCGCCTGCTACTTATACCTCGCGCCTCAGTTGCCCGCCGCCGGAGCGATCCGCGAGGTGGAGTATCAGATCCCGCTGCGTATCTACACCAGCGATCACAAACTGATCGCCGAGTACGGTGAGAAACGCCGCGAGCCGATCACCTATGAGGAGGTGCCCGAGCCGTTCATCCAGGCGGTGCTGGCCGCCGAGGACGAGCGCTTCTTCGAGCACCCCGGGGTCGACCCCAAGGGCCTGCTGCGCGCCGCCGTGGAGCTGTTGCGCTACCAGGAGATACGCTCCGGCGGCTCGACCATCACCATGCAGGTGGCGCGCAACTTCTTCCTCGACCGGGAGCAGCGCTTCCTACGCAAGTTCAACGAGATCGTGCTGGCGATCCAGATCGAACGGATCCTCGAGAAGGAGGAAATTCTCGAGCTGTATCTGAACAAGATTTACCTGGGCCACCGGGCCTACGGCGCGGAAGCCGCCGCCCAGGTCTATTACGGCGAATCGATCAAGGACCTGTCGCTGCCCCAGTGGGCGATGATCGCCGGCCTGCCCAAGGCGCCCTCGGCCTATAACCCGATCACCAACCCGGAGCGGGCCCGCCAGCGCCGCAACTGGATCCTGTTCCGCATGGAAGAGACCGGCGCCATCGACAGCGAGCAACGGAAGCAGGCCCAGGCCGCGCCCGTCACCGCCCGCTACCACGCCGCCCGGCCGGAGGTGGAAGGCGCCTACATGGGCGAAGTCGCCCGGGTGCTGGCGGAGGATCTGGTGGAGCCGGACCTGTACACCGAGGGCCTGCGCATCATCACCACCCTCAACAGCAAACGCCAGAACGCCGCCGTCACCGCCCTGCGCCAGGGTCTGCACGCCTACGACGAACGGCACGGCTGGCGCGGCCCGCTGGCGCGCATCGACGCCGGCGAGCTGCCGGAGCTGGGCTGGCCCGCCGAGCGGGACACCGAGGCCGCCCCCGACACCGATCAGCCGGAGCCGGAAATGGCCCAGGAGAAGGAGCCGGACCTGCTCGACGAACTCGACCAGGACCTGGCCGCCTGGGTGGAACAGTTCAAGGACCAGGCCGATTTCGGCCCGCTGCGCACCGCCGCGGTGACCGCCGTGCGGGATCGCCAGGCGGCAGCACTGCTGCGCGACGGTAAGCAGGTGGTGCTGGACTGGGATGCCATCCGCTGGGCGCGACCGGCCCTCAATAAAGGCTACGTGGGCGAAGCGCCGCAAACCG
>CEPG01011924.1_pt1 | contig 11233 bp, 17 predicted proteins | sample 530551 | NCBI WGS metagenome assembly CEPG01 (sample SAMEA2620384, study PRJEB7988) | marine metagenome | biome: marine biome (ENVO:00000447); feature: surface water layer (ENVO:00002042); material: "saline water (ENVO:00002010), including plankton (ENVO:xxxxxxxx)" | depth 5 m | reverse complement strand
TAACCCAAAAGGAAAGAGTCACAAAGGAAGAAGAATTAGTATAGTCCCATCCGCTGTTAGCGATGTCCTGTGCTTCCGCTTTGTAGCGGACCTGTAGATAACTGCCGGTGCCGGCTGTTGATGCACTAGAGCTAGCGGTACGGTAAAACTTTCTAAAACCTTCGTCATAAGGAGACCCTGACGTCAGTGTTTGCTGCGAATCAGTAAACGTCCCAGTGCCTCCATTTACGTCTCTGCCGAATCTGTCGATGCAATTAAAACCATTAGAGGTTCCGCTTGTGCCACGCTGCGCCACAATCATCGCACCGTTGTGGATCAGGTTGCGAATACCAAGCTTGTCACCAACACTATCACCAAGTCGCTGGGCGTCGATATCAGTTAATGGCATTATTGATTACCTCCTTAGGTTTGCTCAAGGTAGCTAACAGAAAGATCTAACGCAGTGGCCGTGTCAGCACGTGCCCTCAACACATCGCTAGACTCCATGATGATTTTAGACCCTGAGATGATCTCCAAAGATCCACCTCCAGGAACAGGGGCGTTCCTAATAATATAGATGTCATCACCCGTATCTGTCACAAGATAAATATCAACGTCAGCACTGGTGCCGGTCTTGTTCGAGACCAAGATACTCAGAAGAACGTGAGTCGCACTGGCACCCGCAGTTAAGACATTAGTGGCGGTGTCAGTGATAGCCGTGGTTACCAGGCTTGACTTAGTAGCGATCTTAAAAGTGTTTGCCATATCAGCCTAGAGCCACAATTAATGCAAGGTTTGCGGTGTTGTCAAAGTTCCCAGTGACCGTAAGATCACCTGTAATTGAAACGTTACCTGGGATAGTTACAGCGCCTGCTGCGTCTATTGTAAGTCTAGCAACTCCACCGGTCACGAGACTAATTTGATCCGGGCCACCACTGATAATTCCAGTGTTGGAATCAGTGGCGAACTTAAGAGCACAACTTGTTAGTGAACCAAGTGAAAGTGCTGAGTTCGTTCCATCTTCTCTGAGAAGCGGGAAACCTCCAGCCTGTACTCCATCGTGGACGACTGTACTGTTCTTATCAGTATCTACAGTGACTTCACCCGAAGCACCAGTGAAGCCTGAGTGCTGGGCTGTTGAGCCTCTGCGAAATTGTACTTGGGTTGCCATAACTCTATCCTAATGCAACTGCAATTGCGGTAGCAAAACTTTCGGTGGAGATTGTTCCATCGGTATCAGGAACAGTCATAGTTCGGGTATTACTTGCAGTAATGCCTGAACATTCGAAAGCAAGCTTTTTGGAATTGTCGCCGTTATCACTAATCCTGAAGGTATTATCAACAAAAGTTCCGCCGGGAATCGTCGAAGCTGAAGTCAATAATGTCCCGGTCTCATCCGGCACTGTAATAGTCCGGTTGTCGGCGAGTGCTGCTGGTGTAAGCGTAATCGCACGAGAATTGGATCCGCCACCACGTCCATTGATAAGGATTGCATCTTGCGTTGAAGCCTGCTCGAAGCGCTGTCCAGACGCATTGCGGAACGTGTTCGATGCCGTGAACGTCTTAGTGCCTGAAATCGTTTCATTGACATCCCTAAGAGAGACCGTGCCTCCAGCATTCGGTAATACAATTGTGCGGTTGGCACCCAAAGCTTCAGGTGTAAGGGTCACCGCATAAGAATTACTTCCACCACCACGACCATTGATGACAACACCATCGTTCGTCGCGGCCTGTTCAAACCTCTGACCGGATGAATTCCTGAATGTATTGTTACCCGTGAAAGTCTGATCAGTGCCCAGGACAACGATCGTGTCGTTGACGTCCTGAACAGTCAAAGTCCGCGTTGTGGATGTAGTGATGCCACTTAAAGAAAACGCCAACTGCTTCGTGTTGTCCGTGGTATTACGGACTCTGAAACCGCCGTCATTCGTGACCACTGCGGTCGACGTCACTGACGTCAAACCAGCAAGGGTAAGTGTGGAGGAGCCCAGAGACACAGCACTCGTGCCGATCGTGATAGAGCTATTGGCAAGCTGACTATTGGGAATGGCACTGGTCCCAAACTCACCTGTGCTGTTGTTGTAAGTAAGTCCGGAACCTGTAGCAACACTTAACGACGTAAGTAAAGCGACGGTTCCGCCTGCATCTGGGAAGACAATCGATCTGTCTGCAGTCGGATCGGTAACTGAAAGTGTAGTCTCATGCGCGTTCGCAGATGAGCCTTCAAAAGTGATGCCCGATGAGTTGAGGAGCAGTCCATTGGCAGCATCAGCAGCACCTACGCGAACCGTAGTTGTTCCCTCAAGCGTGGTCGAAGTAAGACTTGTTAAACCGGCAACCGTGGTTGCTGTAGCCCCTAATGCAATGGAGGTAGAGCCGACAGTGACAGTACTATTCGCCAAATTAGCGTTGGCAATAGATGAGGCTGTAGATAGAATCGTGCCTGTTTCATCAGGCAAGGTCAAAGTCCTATCTGCTGTCGGGTTAGCAACAGTTAAAAGTGTTTCGTTATCATCAGCAACTGCACCCTCAAAGGTGATTCCCCCAGTGCCAAGAAGGACGCTATTGGCACCACCTGATGCTCCGGCAACAATAGTGGTCCCAAGTATAGTTGTCGATGTTAATGAAGCCAGACCAGCAATTGTTGTTGCTGTGCCTCCTAAAGAAACACTCGTCGAACCAATGGTTAGAGCGCTGTTAGCCAGTTGGCTATTCGGAATAGCACTGGTGCCGAATTGGCCGCTTGTTGAGTTGTAAGTAAGGCCAGAACCTATTGCAACACTCAGATGTGCACGGACGTCAGTAGCAGATGGACCTGTATAAGTTATGACTCCAGTACTACTGTTATAGCCAAGTGAACCATCTCCACCCGAATCTGTAACACTAATAGCACTTCTGGAGCGGGCATTAGTGAAGTACTGGTTAGAGGAACCTTCACTCAGATCATCTGTATCATTTCCGGCTAAATCTATTCCATCAGTTGAGGTATTGACCTCTTCAAAGAGACCGGAATTTAAGCAAATTGTCTTTCTATATGCCATAATATTACGCTAATAAGATCGGTGGTTCCAATTGAATGGCAAACTCTGTAGTTGAAGTGGCTTCACCGACTCTGACTACATAATTACCTGAACCAGTAGGTGCAGTCGTGGTGATCGCTCCTGCACTTGCCGCAGAGAGGAAGTAGTGATCACCAGCATTAAGACCCGTCATCGCTTCCACGCCAGTCACCAGGACTTTAACTTCCTCACCTGAAGCTTTGGTTGTGTCTGCAATCCCGACTACATAGGCCTTATCAAGAGTGTCGTTTGCAATAGCTTTACCTACCTGTCCGTCGCTCTGACGCATATAGAGAGCGTCACCCTGATCGACTGCTTCAAAAGTTGTAGCATCAAAGCCGACCCTGAAAGGAACAAAAGTTGGGAAACCGTCTTTAAGATCAATCAGCGCGTCGACGAGGCCACGGTAGTTCGGCGCATAAGGTGCTCGAGTCATCGTGAAACCATGTCCAGTCATCAGGTCAACAAGTACCTGTAGAGCTCCTTCTATATTGGGCTCGTAGGCAACTGCCATATGACCATATACTTTTTCATTATTCTAAATTGTTGAACCCTTTAGAATAAAGAGATGGGATTTATGCCGTGACTCCAGAAATAATTACAGCTGCAATTACTGGAGGTATCGGTGCATTTACCGGTCTTTCGCGTGCTCTTAATGGGTTCAGCAAAAAACTAGATCGCCGCTTTGAGAGAATAGAAGACGACATTGATATGCTCCACGATCGACTCGCGAGAGAGTACGTATTGAAAGAGGACTTTCTACGTGAGATGGAAGCTGTTCACAATAAACTTGATCGAATTCTCGACCACCTTTTGAAGTCTTAGATTGCTGTCCAGGCTGAACCGTTCCAAATAAACAGTCCAGGAATCGCAGTGTCGTAGTGGAGCTGACCGTCCTCGGGACTCGTCGGCTTACCTGAGCTGACAGACGCCACTGCTTTTGGAATCTGGAAAGCACTACCGTCGTGGATCTTAAGAATATGGGTGCTCGAGGTGTCGAGCCAATTCTCTCCTTTACAGAAGGAACCGAATCCTGCAGAAGGGGTGTTGGGCTGGCTGGAGCCTACAAAGGTCGGGCCTGCTTTGATGAGGCCGGTAGATGGTGCAGCCGTATCATCCTTGAAATAAAGCCCAGGATCGCCCGCATTGAAGTTGATGCAGAGCTCTGCCTCACCGATTCGTGCTGGTGTGGGACGATCATGTAAAACTTTTGATCGACGGCTCAAGATCTGGATCGTCATGATTAATTATTGATATAGAGGCCAGAATCAACCAAGATTGGTTGAGCTAAGAAGGGAGAATATGTTCGACAGTCTAGTTCACTTGAAGTGCCAACTGAAACAGGCGTACCGTTGACATAAGTACCTCCGTCGATCTCACCAAACTGGAAATCGCTGGTGTAATCAGTCAGAGGCTGATCCAGCATGCCGATTTTGGTGTCCTGAATGATATCTGGATCAATATTGAACAATTTATTCATCATTTGCAGCATATTCATCGTCGAATTCACTGTTTTGCCGCTTCTATCCACTTCGCCTGCTTCATTCCGACGAATAGTGTCGGTCATCATCATGCTGACTAAATTATCGTCAAAATTTCCTACCTGAGTCGGCTGGTTGCGGTCGCCGCTAATTTCTTTTGCACCAGACCACGGCATTCCGTAGCTCATCATCGACATTCTTTCAGCCTGCATACGGATTCGGTCGTTTTCCTTCTCAAGCTTGTCGTAAAAACGCTCTAAAGCCACACCTAGAGGCTGATCATTAGGCTCAAGCAACCAACTGCCTACATATTCATGGTTTTTAAGGTTTCTAACCACGCAATAGCCGAGAGTTGTGTTGCTGAAAGGATAAACAATCTTGAAATTATCTTTATCTACAACTTCTGAGACCGTATATTCACCATCAATTGCACTTCCGCTCGTAAAATCAAGCCGAATTCTTGTATTTACACCGAGACGATGGTCCGTGGCTGTCACTGTGATGTTTGGGCCACCGTCTTGACTGTAAAGAGCCGATAAATTAATGGGTTCATTGCCTTCATCGTGGACAATTGACCACATCGCAGCATAAATATGCTTGCACCACCGCGTTTGGTAGTACATGAGGTTCGGATATGAGAACTCACTGCCGTCCTCATACGTCGGAAGGTTGTAGAAGTTATTTACAGCTACATATCCAAAGTCACTGTAAACACCAACATCATCACGGGTGTCAGTTAGATCGCCTTCGCGGTCGATTCGCTGTCCTGGCTTGACACTCTTCAGTTGAGTGACAGGAAACTTACGTTTCTGCGCCTCCGAGTAGAGATTAAAGTTGTCACGACGCATGAAGTCTTGACAACTACACTGGTAACGGACCTCAGTCGTCAGATATCTGTCAACTTTGAATCCGCGATGCGCTGGAGTGACCGTCGTAGGTTTATTGTCGATAACCTTTTCGCCATAGCTATCGTCGCGCTGAAATAAAATCTCATTTGTATCTTTGTCCGTACCCGTGACTGTGTAACCTACGTAGTCTTCGTAGTCATAACCACGGATTCTTCTGTTAACGACAGCTGCCCCAGCCGTGGTGCCCGCCGCAACTGAAGTCACAGTGAACTGAGTGGCGCTAGTAACAGTCACATCGTATAGACCAGGTATCGCAGTCCCTGATGTAAACACCAAAAGAACTTCATTACCTGTTGCCAGCCCGTGTGCGGCCGTACAGTTGACCGTAATTGTGGTTAGTGACTGGGAATAAGTCGAAAAGATCCCAGGATCACGCTCGATTACACGGTCAGCAAGACGCTCGCCGGCAAAAAAGTTGACGGGTGTAGGGATAAAACGTATTTGAACACGCATTTGCTCCCAATTAAGGTCACTAAAAGTAGTTTCTTTGCGGTAAACAACGTTTCCACTTGTCGTAACAGATGCCGCAGCGGTACAGGTGAATGTATTTTGCGTAGTTCCAGTAATTGCAAGCGTCGCATCAACACCTGAACCGGTTGTGAAATCTAAAAAGACATCATCACCCGTTTCCAGACCATGGTCGTTCGAAGTAACCGTTACAGTCGTTCCCGATTGCGAGTATGTGCCTGAAACTTCACCCGTCAAATAGCGTACGGCAGTAATTGGAAGACCAAAGTTATAGAAACTAAAGCTATTGGCGTCACGAATCCCCACCATTTGCGTTCCCATCTCAGGCGTAGAGCTCGGAAAGGTGAAAACACGGGCAGGAATGAACACTCCAGGGAACTGCTGGAATGCTACATACATTCTGAAGTCGCCACGGGTATTACGATCTTTAGAACTCGTACCCATGTATGTCTGGGTAATGCTGTAAAGATCGTATCCACGCCGCCAACGTGACCAGAGTGAGTCCCTGTTGTAGAACTTGGTCTCGCTATCGTACTCTTCATTATCAGGCTGAAAATCGTACAGCCTTGATTTAAATTTTATATCTGTATTCGGCTTAAAGTTTGTCTGTTTCTCAAACTTCTTTGCGTACTTACCATCAAAGCTTTGGCTTGAAGAACCAAACCCACCAACTTCGAATGGCATAACCTTAAATCAATAGAAGCCGCCTTGAACGCCGACGTAGAAACCGTTGGTCAGAGCCGTAGAACCACTCACAGCTGCATACAAAGCCTGGCCACGCCTGAGCATCAGTCCGCGTTGCTTCGGTGCGATCTGGCTATTCGCACTATCAAAGTTGGCACCAGCCTGAACCACAGGGTGGTTGATCAAAGGAAGGTCGCGATTCAGCGTCAGGCTGTAGCTGAGGTTCTCGTAGGTCGAAGGGACACTTGCAGTGAACACAGGGAAGAACTGGTTCGTGTTGCTGACCGTGCCGACGTTAACAAGGTAGAAGCAGATGTCAGTCGGTAGATAAGCGCTGACGTTACCAGTGATCGTGCCTGAAATGCTAGGGATCGTACCCTCAAAGGTAGTCGAGGTAACAGCACTTACTGTGATCTCTTGGTCAATCGGATCCGTACCCGAGCTACGGCTCGTAATGTCCAAGTAAACCTTCTGCCCGACCTGGAGATTGTGCCCTGCAGTAATCGTGACAGTAATTGTGGTGCCATTAGCTGAGTAAGTTCCAGTGGTGGCAGATTTAGCGTCGATGAACTCAATCGTACGCTTGGAATACGTCAACCAGATCTCATCGATATAAGCACCTGAGATCGAAGTGTCAGTGCTAGCAGAGTCAACGTCAAACACCTTGGTGGCGTTACCCACAGCAGAGGGGACAAGGCTCGTACCAAAATCCTGTCCAGAGGCAACGGTCAGCAACGTAGAAGTCGTTGCTGGACGATCCACCATAAGTGGCTGTTTATTTGAACTACTACTTGACACGTCTGACTAGCGAGTTGCGTTAAAAATATTATAGCCGAGTTGGTTTAATCTTTTTTCTTCTTCTCTTCCATGCGCTTACGTGCCTTGGTGACAGCGTCTTTACGCTTCTCCTTATCAGTCTGTTTAGGATCTTTGTCAGAACCTTCTTTCTCTTCTTGCTTTTTCTTGAAATGAGCTAACAGCTCAGGCGGCATTTTTTTACCCATGATCACTCCTCCTCTTCTTCGTTTTTATCGACACCGAGTGCCTGTCCAGCCATGCGGGGCTTGGGTTCATCTCTCATTGGAGTCTGGGGTGCAGCAGCTCTTGCGCGAGCTGACCGCATCTCATCTGTCTGACTATCAGATCGGGTTTTACCCATTTTGACGGTAAGTTAAAGGTCTAAATCGCGGATACCCGCACGCAGCTCGTTGCGTAGATCTGCTCCAGGTGCGTACGGTTCTGGCGCAACACCTGGTTGTAATAAGTTTAAATCTAAAACATCTCCCGCCATGCGCGGCTTTCTTGCCGCAACCTTACCGGACTTAGGTTTAGGTCCGGCTGGAATATCGCGACGTCGAAGGCCAAACATGTAGCCAATATTAGTCCGAGGTTTGACCACATCAAAGAGCTGCTACTGTGAAGTCAACCGTCGCAGCCGTTCCGCCAGACTCACTTACAAACACGGGCCGAATATATTTGACAGGACGTCCAGTCACACTATAAAAATAGTTGCCGTTTGTAGTGATCGTTTGATCTGCGATGATGTCAGCCCAGTCGCTGTTATTCAAACTACCTTGAAGAGCAACTTTCACGTTGGTGTTGATAGCAGCAACTTTCACAAACAGCGTATAGCTTGAAGTGGCGAAATAGTTGTTGACTGCAACCTGCACTTCGCTGCCATTCCCAGGGGCAGTCAGCTGTGTGCTGGTATCAAAGATAGTATCTTGAAAATAATTTACGCCTGCCATTGCGCCTGCACGGGTCTTTTATTAAGAATAACAGGGGGAATGCTATCGCTATATGAGCGTGAAACTTCCCTCATGTAAGCAGGGTTATTGAGCTGATACCTAGGATCTTCTTCACCCGTGTATGACACGACGAACTGACATTTATCGTGGTTCTCCTGTTTTGCAGTATTGAAAGGATCGCTGAATCCTGCCGTGCTCATCTGATAGTCGTTATACATATTCCTGTACAAGACCGGAAATGACTGACTATATCCAGGAACCTGCGCGAACCGCATCACTCAAAAAACTGAGGAGGGTTCAGGGCCTGTGTCAGTGCACTCTGGACATCAATTTTTGAACCACCTAAAGCCGGACGCAGAGATCTAAACATCTTTAAAAAGTCAAATGCTTTAGGTTCTGTCTGCTTCTCGGTTTTAGCCTCCTCGACAGGAGGTGGTGCCGTAGGTGGAGTGGCCATTGGAAGTGGTCCAGATCCACCATCCAATCTGCTTTGATAATATTTTTGTAACTCACTGATATTACGCACAGGTTGACCATATGCGCTTTTACCAGCACTTGTAGGTAAAGATGCCCACTCAGGCGCAAGTTGATTGATAACAGTATTGATATTCTCGCCCCTCAATAAAGGCTCTAAGGCCCGCCTATTATCAATTAAATACACAGCTTGAAGATCTTGCTCAGCCGGGGAAAAACCAGAAGTGCCTGTCGCCTTGGCCGCCATTTGATAAGTTGGCGTCAGCATCTGATAGCGTCCCGCAGCCGTGCTCGCGTAACCCCCACCCCTCATCACGGTATCTGGATGCCTCCATCCTTGAGAAGTGTCAAACGTTTTCCCTGTGAACATCGTGCGATATCCTTCGGGACCACTTGTGCCCTCTGCATAGCTGATTGTGTCCAAAAGGGCTTTGACCCTAGGATCCTTCAGAGCAGACTTATATAGATCAAGACGATTTGACACGGTTTCAGCGGTGATTGGTTTCGAGAATGAGGCGGGTGCCGACAGCAACATCAGCAGGGCCAGGAAGAGCTTGGATAAACTCGGCACCTTCACGGTTGAACCTATACCTAGCTTGCTCAGGATTCCTGTAGTTTGGTACATATAAATGCAAGGCCAAACGATCAGTCTCGTATAGATAAATCTGAGTCCAAGTTTTCAACGTATCCTTGAAGTCCGTGGTGGCGATCGTACGGTCGACGTCACCAGCAATTGACTCCACTCGACCACGAGGGACAGTGTTGTTATTGATTGTCCCGGTCATGTCGGTACGCTTCTCAGCTTCGTCGCACCGCTCAACCTGCTCAACGATCTTGCTATACCAATAGGAGTCCTGAACGTTATCCAGAGCTTCTTCTAATCGTGCAATGTCACCGGCAGGCACTGAGGTGAGGTTATAACCTAAATGCCACCGTACCTTTGACTTAATGAAAGTATCAAGCTGCATTAATCAACACCGATGCATTATTGGTACAGCTTTCAGATGCACCAATAACACATTAACACGCGCCAATAATTACTCGACACGAACAAGGTTCTCGCCGAAAATTTGCTCCCAATCCACACGCTTGATTGACTTGAGCTGCTCCAGTCTCTGGAAACGCTCGCCAGGGAGTGACAGCTGAAGATCCTTAATGTCACGAGCAGTCTTCAGGCCGACACCGGGAAGGGCATCCGCAATCTGTCGAGCAGATGCAAGATTCAGATTCACACGAGTGTCAATCGGGAAAGTTTCTTTCTTGGTAGGCTTAGCTGGCTTCACACCTTCTGCAGCCAAAGACTCTGTCAGACGCTCCTCATTGCGTTCCTGCTCCATTGTTGCATCGAGGTGCGGAGTCAGATCATCTTCGTCAATATAAAGAACTTCTTCGTTGGCATCGAGACACATCAGAATGCCTTCCCCGTGCTGAGAAACAACCTCAACTAGACCTCCTGTGACACGGTTCTGGTAAAGCATGATTACAATCGATTACTGATATAGCATATCAAAATAAATTCTTGTAGACAATAAAAAAGCGGGCCGTGAAGACCCGCTGTATGAATATCAGAGTGAAATTATCACTCGTCGTTACCGCCCACTTGGGAGGCGAAGTCCAGGCTGCCAACAATGTCCATGAAGGTGGTAGCAGCTGCAGGACGCAGGTAGTTGACGCGGCAGATGATGTAAGCGGCCTTGCCAGCGTCCTTGTCAGCAGAGCTGATGAAGACACCGTCGCCGTCCACGGAGGTGGAGGTCACAGCGTTGACGTTGTACACCTTGAAGGTGGTGTCAGCGGTGACGCGATACATCATGGCGTTTGCAGCGTCCTGGTCATCGATACCGGCGGTGGTAACGGAGGTCCAGAAGGGTGCTTCTGCCACGGAAACGTCGGATTCACCCTGGGCGATGGTGCCTGAGGAGAATGCGGTGGTGATGGCGGTAGCAGCAGCCAGACCGTTGGCCTGGGTAGCGGGGACGCCATAGGGAGAACCGCTGTTGTCGGGACCGAACAGCAGGATCTCGGTGTTGGTGCCGTCGATATCTGCAGTCAGAGGAGTAGCAGGATAAGAAGGCTCACCAGCGGAGGGGATGTCCTGGCCGATGCAGATTGAAGCGCTGTAGATGTAAGCGGGACGATCAGCATCAGCTTGGACGACCAGGGAGGTGCGGTCATCGCGCACACGGTCGCTGGAGCGACGGTCGGGAGAAGGAACCGTCAGGTCGAAGCTCTTGTTGTCGGCCTTGTCAGCGGACAGGTTGGTCACTTTGACATAACCAACCATTTCGTAGAGCTCGAAGCCAGGCCAGCCAAAAACACCTTCGGTGTTATAGGAGGACAGGCGGTTGATTTGATTACCGGGCTGCAGAATCGCGCCCTTTTCAGCAGTGTAAGATGCCATTAGTTACGTACCTCCTTTATCACTCAGTAAT
>CEPG01028605.1_pt1 | contig 11300 bp, 12 predicted proteins | sample 530551 | NCBI WGS metagenome assembly CEPG01 (sample SAMEA2620384, study PRJEB7988) | marine metagenome | biome: marine biome (ENVO:00000447); feature: surface water layer (ENVO:00002042); material: "saline water (ENVO:00002010), including plankton (ENVO:xxxxxxxx)" | depth 5 m | reverse complement strand
GAAGAGAAGGGTGGGGCCCAGAGCGCATACAAAAGGAAATCGACATAGTACTAGGAAAGCAAGCCCCAGACGACCCGTCTGTGTTCGACAGGTATGGTGGTTGGGCCATTGCTGATGGAATGGAGGACCATGACAAATACCCCATTCTAGATGCGACATCCGATGCCTTGTGGGAAGGTGGCATGGGCAGGCCGTCGCACGCCGAAGGCCCTCTGTCAATGGATGACACTGGGTGGAGTGACATGAATGAATACAATTACAGCAAGAACTTCCCTCACTATCTTCTTACTTCCGGTGCCTATCGAAAGTACAGAAAGGCGCCTACTCAAAAATCACAGGTGGAAGTCGGTGACGGGCCCCAGAGAAGTTTCATGGATATGCTGTCGGAGACAGAGTTCGCGGACCCTGAGGAAGACGACGGTGAATCCGGGTACCTGCTTGCACCAGAGCCCTTCGCGTTGATGTCCAATCACATCGAGAGATTGCGTGATTTCGCCTTGACCTTCGATGAGGACTCAGTGGCTAGGAGGAGAGTGGAAGAGGCCATACGCCAACAACAGATGATGCAATTTGACCTCGCTTACTCAGATGGCAGTGCCTTCGATGCAAGTGACGCGCAGATAGGCCGCATGGGTCACGCTCACATGCTACTGAGGATGGTAGCCGATACGCTGCACCACACTGGAATCGTGGCACAAGCACTCAAGAAGCACCACATAGCACAGGACCAGAATAACGCTGCTCTCTATGACGTGCCCAATGATGACTCCATAGCAGCCGAGGCCTACGCCAATCACATGGAACTGCTGCATTTCGCGAATAGCCTCTTGCATCACCCTGACCAGTCTTGGAGAGAAGCGCTGGCCAAGGAGATGGACAAGATGGGCGAGACTAGCCTCTCACAGCAACTGCGCGAGCCTAGGAGCCAATCGACCTACATATCCCCACAGATTCAAGGCGGTTCGTACAACCCAGAGACAGGGGAGTACGAAGTTGCCGATGCTGATTCTGAGGCCTACGAGCGCCTTCTCGGCCCCTTCGCGGACAAGCAATGGGTGAAGGGGACAGACCTCGCTAGGCACTACATCGAGAATGGCCATCACGGCAGTTTCGATGATGAGGGCAACGTCGAAAGCGATGTTGTCGCACGTGCTTTGCGGGCACTGAGGACATTGGACAAGTACAACGACACTGACCATGTCGTCGAGAAAATAGAAGATTTGTTTGGGGAGGGAAGCAAATACTTCAGGGACGACGACGAAAAACTCACCGGGTTCACACTGACTCCCAAGAACAGAACTCGTGATGACTTCAATGCCCTCCTGCACGTTCTCGGAGACATGAGGAGAGACAGTGCGAATACGACGAGAGTCAGGAGCGTCTCAGACAACGGCTTCCTCGCTGATTGGGCTCCCTCTACCTCGTATTCCAGTTCTACCGGGTTGAGCAAAAATGCACGAAGGAGTCGAAATCTAAACATCACCCGAGAACTTTCTCGTTTGCTGCACAACTACGCATGGGACCATGAAGGTGGGCAAGGCAGGCTCACCATGACTGAGTCTGACCTGCCAAAAACCGTGCCATTCGGAGGAATGGAAGGCTTAGCACCATTATCTCTATTCTCGTCTGCTACACTCAAGAACAAAGCATCAACACCGACTAGGGCTAGCATCGTCCCAACTTACAACGGTGGGTTGCCTCAGATGACATCAGCCGTTGGCATGCCTGCTCACGACAGGCCTAGGGTCCACGTAGCGCATAACGTGCTCAGTGGTATAATGGGAGAGGATTTGAGCGCCTTCGCAGGTAGGACGATGGGACCCGAGGCTGGTGATTGGTATGATGCCGAAGGGGCGAGGACGCAGGCGCAGAGGGCAATGCAGACAATGCCACCGAACGAGACGTTAGGTGATGGCAGTATCATGGCAAGCCTCGATTTGGACTTGGACGTCCTCACTGACGAAGACCTGCTGCACAAGAAGGACGAAGGGGACCCAGTGCCCATCAAGCCCATGCATCGCATATTCAGCCTCGATGACCTAGAGCATCTCAGAGGCTTCTCTGGGGATTGGGTAGTCACCTCTTGGCCTGAAGGAGAGCGTGTCATAGTGCACAAGAAAGACAAGAAACTGGTCATCACCAATGGAGGGGGGAAGAAGGTGACTATACCCAATCAAGTGCGAAAAGACGTGAGAAAGGCACATGACTCCGATTTCATAGTGGATGCCATATGGGACGAGGAGTGCTTGCACATCATCGACATCATAAAGATAGCAGATGAGAAAGTGTCAGACGAGCAGACCAAAGACAGAAATCGTTTGTTACGTGCGAAATTTGAGGCTACCGATAACGTCTCCATACCAGCACCAATCAACACCAAGAGAACTGACAATGATGGACTGCAACGCGCATATGACGATTTGATGAAGGAGAAGGGAGTCAAGCAGGTCCTCCTCAGAGACGCAGGGGCTACTTACATGAGAGGGGAAGCGAGACATCCGAAGTGGGTCTTGTGGAGACCAGACAGGACGATTGACGTGAGAGTGGTCTCATCTTCAGGCGCTCAACACTGCTTGGGAGTAGGCCCTATAGACGAAGAGACGGCCAAGAAGATTGGCAATCGCAGTCAGGAGTACGACGGTGAGCATTACATGGATGTCGGCTCACTCTACAATACCAAGGTGGAAGAGGGCGATTACATTACCATAGCAGTGTCCAGTACCTCTGTTTCCACTCGAAGCAAAGAGCAAGTCTACCAAGTCAACGCCCCTCGCTACCTTGGTCCTTCAGAGAGTCATGCTACTGACAGCATAGAGACCTTAAGAATACTCTCGCCTGTTACAGAGCAGAATATACCCCATAAGGTGAGAGTCAACAAAGGCAACGTACTACTCTCATTCCCCCTAGGAGATGTGACGTATGAGACGGAACCACTAGGCCATGCTTTCATCATCAAAGCAGTAGATGCGCCATCGGATTACCTAGGACGAATCGCAGAGACTCAGAGACCTTACTGGGGCCCTCTCGCAGCAGTTCTTCTCAGGAGCGACAAGGAGAAGATGAAAGTAGTGGAGGAAGACAGTGATGCGGTGGAGCCTGAACCACCTGCCAATCATGACAAGAAGCCGAAGAAAGTCCTGAAGCCTTCAGAGAGACTGCTGAAGGACCCGGAGTTGACTAAATCAATAGTAGTCTCTTTGCATCGAGTGGAAGAACTACTGAAGGAGAAGATTACTTGGACTGGGCCCAAGGGGCTGGGCATCGACCATGGCAGTCCCATAGAGAGTCCGTCTGGCCCCACTGAGAACACCGAAGGATACAATCTGCCAGACCATGACCCCGGTCATAGGGCTGAGAAGCATGGCGCTTGTTGGTGTGGAGCGGAGAAAGGGCAGTCCTGCGAACAAGGCAGGGCACATAAAATGGAAGACTGTCCCATAGCACACCCTCCTAGAGATGAGAGCAAGGACCCTAAGCACCTCCAATTTTCTCATAGTTCTCGTTCTGATTCTTCCGTGTGATTCATATAGCATGAGAATAAATAGGCGAATTTGTGCTCATGCTGGAACAGCAGGTTCTTGACCCCGTTCTACTGAAAGGGAGGTCCAGTGACCTAGTAGTCGCTGGTTACGCTTCAGTAGAGATGGTAGACAAGCAAGGCGACCTCATTACCCGTGACGCTCTCAAAGACGCTTTCGGGAAATTCATGAAGTCCCCCGGATTCAGAAACGTCCAGTTAGCACATTCCAATATACAAGTGGGTGAGGTAATACCCAGTTACGAAGACACATCTGGTAGGATGTGGAAGTCAGAGGTTGATGACACCGGCATGTTCGTCGTCATCAAACTACGCAATGACATAGAGAAGGCCAGAGAAGTGGCCGCAGAAATTCGCAAGGGGAACCTTAAGTCGTTCTCCATCGGTGGGCAGGCTTTCGAGCGTGTCAATAAGCACGATGGCACCAGAGGTGACTATCGTGAGATAAGCCGCATGGAGTTGCACGAGGTGACCATTTGCGAAAAGGGCATCAATCCCGAGGCCCAGTTTAGAATCCTAAAGGAGGATACAACAAATAAAGGTGATACAATGACAGACCCAATGAATGAACTGCAAAATGTGCTGGAGCGCTTGTCTAAGCGCCTCGACGATGCCGACGCCACTCAGGCTGAGGCTACTCTGAAAGCAAAGGATGAAGAAAAGTCGGCAGATGCTGACGCTGAAAAATCCGATGACAAAGAGAAGAGCGAGGACAAAGAGAAGATGGCTTACGGCAAAGATATGAAAGAAAAAGAAAAGATGAAGAAAGGCGATGACCTAGATGACGTGATTACCACGGATTATCTAGACTGGCTCGAGACGACCGTCAAGTCCGCTGGGTTCGACCCAGAGGCAGCACGCGGTCACTTCGAGGACCCTGAGGGAGTAGAGAAATCTTACCTACAAGAAGGTAAGCACGGCTACGACCACAGGGGTCAGGGTAGCATCGAAGGCGCTGGAGAGGATGACTCTGGTAAGAGGCCAAAGATGAACTTCGGTTCCGCACCAAGCGGGAACAAGAACGTCATCAAGGCTGAAGATTACATCAGCGAGAACGATGTAGACCCCGCTCAGATAGAGGAGGCTTACCAAGTCTACAAGGCTGCTGCAATGGAGCAGCAGTTCAAGACTGACCTTGGTAACCAATTCTCGATGAGGTTCCAGAAGGAGATGGCTGCTGAGGCAGAAGCCGAGGCTAAAACCGCCTACGACGCGAGGGACCCAATCGCAGACCTCCAGAAGGCTGTACTAGCCATGTCTGAGAGGATTGACAACTTCGGAACAACTGGTGAGACTATCAACAAGTCCGAGATGGCAGCCCCATCAATTAGTATTCCTGAAACCACCGAGATGGCTCAGATGTCGTGGGACGACGTCCACAGGCTAGCAGGTAAGGTTCTACAGGGAGGTGACAACTGATGGCACGTAATTATGTACGAACAATACAAGATATGGAAAGATACTACTACGGTGGTACAGCAACGACCGGGTACACCTACAGCAGTGGAGACATACTCAAGGCCGACGCGCCTTTACTGTCCACTACGGCTGGTACCTACCAAGCAATCTACGGAAGGAAAGTTTGGTCGCAACTGAACCAAGAGTTCAATGCGTTTAGCATACTTCCAAAGAAGCCTTGGGAGCGAAGTGGGTGGAGAATCATAACCTCCAAGCCTTCCTTCAACGTAGGCGGCGGACTGGCTGAGAACGCTACTCTGCCAGACACCACCAAGCCTGACTTCCTACACGTGGCTGCAAAGCCCAAGACCATCGGTCACTCGTTCGACCTGAGCGAAGTGTCCATGTTCCTTTCTGACAAGGATGACGGTCTTGGAGACGTGCGCCAAGTGCTGAAGGAAGAGATGGGGAAGCACCACGCTGACCACATCAACAGGATGCTTCTAGAGGATGTCGAGACTCCAGCAGGAAACGACCTAGAGTCCCTCGACAGGCTAACCACAGACCCAGACAAGATGACGACCGGCACTGGTCACGTGAGCGCAACCACAGACCACGACCTGTACTCCATCACTCGAGATGGAAGTGCAGACTTCCACAGTGCAGAGGTAGATGTCTCATCTGCGGCTAACACTAACAGGAACCTGAGCCTGAACCACCTTGACGGTCTCTTCCAGCAGATTTGGAAGCGTGGTGGTAACCCCAAGGTCATGCTGACAGGGTACGATACCCTAATGCGCGTCCAGCAACTCCTACAGAGCCAGCAGAGGTTCATGGAGTCGAAGAGGGTTACACCAACCTACAACGGCGTGAAGGGTGTTCCCGGTATTGAGGCTGGTTTCATCGTGGCTACCTACAACGGTGTGCCACTGATTCCATCCAAGGACGTAGTGACTGATACCTCCGGTATCTCGAGGATTTACTACTTCGATACGGATTACCTGTGGTTCCAGACCGCTATCCCGACTCAGTACTTCGAGTCTGGTATCGAGACTGGTGACCCGTTTGCCATCAACAGACTAGGACAGGAAGGACTCTACCGAACCATGGGTGAGGTATGGGACTCCTTCTTCGGAGCAGGAGGTTCAATCCGTGACCTTGCTTGAGGTACATGGGGAGATAACAGAGGTGATATGAATGGTAGGAACAGTAGTAACAGACAGTGAATACAGAGGAATAACTTACACAACCAGCGGAAGCGCCACAGTCACAATGGACTTGGACTTGGACTTGCAGGGTGGTGTGGACCAAGATGAAACGACATGGATTTCGGCTTACCCCGGAGCCCTAACCGACTTCGCGGCGAGACAGACAGACGGAACAAACAGGTACAACCCAAGAATCCTGAGCATCAGGCTTGGGTCGATGGCTGCGGCTGAGACGCTAACCCTTTCAGGGCAAGTCTCAGTCATCCTAGGATACGCATGGACGCCAGCAACGGCGAACGACAGCGGCATAACTAGGACCAGCGACCTTGTTCTGACCCACGATAGTAGTGCAACAGAAAGCGGACACATGCTTCTTTTGGTGGCCTAATTAAGGGGTGACCTAACATGCCAACACTATACTGGGCAGGGACGGACATGAGAGTCCGAACCAAGTACGGCGAGTTCAGCAGGAACGAAGGAACCGTCGTGTCGCAGGAATGGTTGGATATGAGACGCGGTGCTTTCGACGCCACTCATTGGCGCATCGAAGAAGACTACCCCGGCGTCCTTTTTACGCAAGACGATGGTGACGGAATCCCGGACATGAATTGGCTCAAGGCAGACATTCAACAATGGCTGTACGAGCGAGGAGTAGAAATGTCCGGGCTCCGCGCCACGAAAGCGAAGATGCTGGAAAAGGTTGATGAAGTACTAGCGGCTGAGGTCGTCACAGAGGAGGAATAGATATGGCAATTAATTTTGACGATAGACCTATCACAATAGGCAGCATACTACTACTGACTGGGACATGGGCCAATGGTGACACAAGCGTGGACGCATCAGATTACTTATCTGAAGTGCTTCACTTCGACGTGACCGCCAACAGCGCCACTGAGCAGGCTAACCCGACTGGATTCGTGGGAACCACGTGCCACTTTACGGAGTCTGGCAGCGATGGTGGCCGGTTCATCATCCTAGGTCGACGCTGATTGGGGGGAATACCCCATGACCGACGTAAAGGTATTCGAGTTCTCGCCTGATGAGGCGATTGAACTCGGCGCTTCCGTAGCCGGAGGCGTGCAGAAAGTCTTAGATGACTATACCAATGGCAAGGCCGTAGAAGGCATTACGAGTTATGTCATGGCAGGAAACCTATACGTAGTGGTCACCACCACGTAGTGGTGAACCACATGGATGCTGAGGACCTCCGACGACTATCCAAACAAGGGTGGAATTACGCAACCGGGGAGTCTGTTCGCACGGACGCAAGTCCACGCGAGCGGCTCTCCGGCCAAATAAGCGAGCAGAACATACGTTCACGTAACATACGGGACGTGCTCGACATAGGTAGCGGGACACGATGCAAGCATTGTGGTATGCTCCACTTCTGCTACCTAGAACGCTGTGGTGCATGCAGCAAGCCGATGGAGTATAATCTAGGCAAGGTGGACACCACAGTATGAACCCGCTAGACAAGTCTTGGGATGTTCTCAAAATGAAGTGGGGAGAAATGAAAGACGCTTTGGGCAATCTAGAGCAGCAGGATAGAAATCGAGAATTGATGTCTCAACCAGAGGAGCCTGAGGCCCCTACTGAGCCCGAGGCCCCTCCTGCACCTGCTTTGCAACGTGTTGGTCCAGCAGAGGAAAAATACCTACAACAGAGTTATATGACTCACGTGAAGCAGACGAAGCCTCATCACATCACATGGACAAGTCCCACGAAAGCAGTAGGATGGGTCAATGGTAAGTTAAATTACAATGCAGACGAATGGGCTCGTCAGAATGCAGGGACATACACTGAGGATATCTCTGAGACATGGGACAATTCCTCGCTCTACGGAAAGGAGAATCAATAATGCCACAACCTTCATCACCACCATCCCTCCCTCGTAGCGACATGGGAAGTGGCAACTTGCTCAGCACTACGTGGCAAGTTCTCAAGAACGCGCCTACGCGCACTACATATTGCTCTGAGAAGAATTGCTTCGCGCATGCCACTAAGCACGCCCCTGAAGACGGGAAGCCCTACTGTGACGTCCATGTGTCAGACCACATGAAAGAGCCGAAGAAGGAGGAGCAGGCTAAGAAAGTGGGGGTGAAGTGACGTGCCAGTCGTATTTCAGACTGGGGAGCGTGAGCCGCGCCCTCTCTTTCCAGACCAAGTAATCTATACCACAGCGCAGAAGGTCGCTGACGTGCTCCAGATTCCATTTCCAGACCCTGTGGACCTGACAGACAATGCTGCTAATGGGACAGCGTTTGTCAAGATATCACCAGCAGACCATCGCCTTGTTGGGTTCGAGGATGGTGACGAGGTAGAAGTCGCCAGTGATGCTACTATGGGCGAGGTAATGACAATCGCTGACAATGGCATCACTCGAGATGGGGCCAATATCAAGATAACTTTCACGGGGAACATGGCATATGACCATACGACCGCGAACGCGGCTACACTACAGAGCCTGCAGTCATTCAACAACGGCAAGAGGCGAGGTGTGACGCGCAAGGCTGTGGAGACTATGATACTCCGCATGCAAGACAGGATAGACAACCTAACTAACAACTCATGGAGGCCGATGCTGCAGACTGCAGAGTACCTCAATTTCGATACCTACAAGCCGTATAGACGGCGTTACTACACTGACTATGTGGGTACGGTGCCCTTGATGTTCCGCAACGTCCAGCAGATTCTAAGGCTAGAGATATGGCAAGGGCAGGAGTACAGGGAAGTCGGAGCAGCAGAGGCTCGCTTGGAAATCCTCGACCACTCTGCTTTGACCACCAATGACTACTTATTCCTGTGTCCCGGAGGAGGGGGAGTAGCCAGTCTGCAAGTAGGTACAGGGTCGTCTAAATGGAGTGCTGATTTCGATGGTGTTAATGCTGCTCAGCAACTTGCGGACCTCATTAACAAGGACCTTCGTAGAAAGAAGGACGCAGTTGCTTTCAGCCCTTCATTTTCTCTGGAGACCTCTTCTACATCTAGTGGTAGCGTTACTGCTAATGTTCATCATGAGTTTATGGCTTCTGCAAACGCTGATTACGGGAACTCAAAACTGAAGATAACCAGCATGAATCGTGGTGAGGCTGGTGAGACCGCCACTCTCGGCATGACTAACCTCACAGCCATGTCCGCTACCAACCTGACTGATACGACAGTGACTGTCACTGGTGCACATGCTGGTAATCAAACTATCACCATGGACGATACCTCTGCATTGTCTCCCTTCGGCATCATCTGCACAGGAACAGGTTCCTCTGTCAAGTGCGCTTACTACACAGGCAAGACAGCCACTACGCTCACAGGAGTGACTGACCTCGCTAGTAGCGGGCTTTTGGCCTCGGTATCAAATGGCACTGTTCTCACTCAATACAGGCTCAAGATAGACTACTTCGGACAGGGAACTGGAGACGAGGCTAGGCTCAGAGACTGGTGGGCTGACTATGACCTCGGCATCATATACTTCAACAACACATACCCCTATTTCCAGTGGAACTCCGTCAAGGCTTCCTACGTGTATGGAGAGCGATACGTCGAGAAGGCGATAGAGGACATATGCACGAAGATGGTAGCCATGGACCTGCTCCTGTCCGATGACCGCAGCGTGCTATTGCCTGAGGGGACGCAGAACATAGACCTAGGCGCTAAGTACCAACTCTTGAAAGCACAAGTCGCTGAGACTCTGCCGAGATACATAGAGGTGGTCACGATTGAATAACCTGCACCTGCTATCTCTGCTGTCTAGACCAAAGGGTCGAATATGGCTGCTCGTGAATGCAGATGCCTATGGCTACACTCTAGATGAGGATGCGAACATAGTGGACGATGAAGGTGAGATGCTAGACCCCTCTAGCGAGACATACCAATCTATCATAGCGCGTGCTATTGAGCAGATTAGAGTAGAAGGAGGTCCCACATATGGCTAAGGAATCCTTGGAACTGATGACGTCCATCTTCGGCACAGAATGGAATCGTGCTAATACAGCACAGCGCAAGCCTGTCATAATGGACATCACCTCACTTGACCCCGGCAGAGGCAAGAGGTTCGACTTGAATCGTAGCGACGCCGTGTTTCTCTACGAAACCGCGCACAACGAGGAGCAGCCTGACATCTTCTACGACTTCGTGAACACCCGTATCAACGTCACTGTGGATATACGCACAGTGAGAGGTCGAGACCAGTTGATGAAAATGGAAGATGAGATAAGAAGAATTCTTCACAAGAAGCGTCTTGGAGACGGCTTAAACTACGACAGGTTGCTGTACAAGACTCGTACGGACCTTTCAGATAGAACAAAGCAATTACATAGAATGACCTTCCAAGTCGAAATTGTCATATTGAGCGAGTTAGTCGCGTGAGGTGAGTCGAGCATGCCATCAACAGTGTATAAGGGAGATTTAGCAGAAGTAACTTTCGGTCACGAGACAGGGATAGTACTAACGCATGGTGCATGGGGAGCATTGGATTGGGTAGTCAACACTACTGGTGATATCAGTAAAATCACCTTCAGTGGTGGCGCTGAGCGCCTAGTCTCGGGCAAGCCATGTAGCATGTTCGATGGCTCGAGTCAATTGAAATACCCTGCAGGTATGCTAGCAGGCTCTTCGCTCCGTTTCATAGGCGGTGGGGCATTCTCCGCAGATGACCATCAGACCAGTGGACGGCAGTATCGTATCGTTGACAACAGGGCCAATTACATCGAAGTCACTCCAGCATTGAAATCAGCAGAGAATACCTCTGCCTCTGCTGGTGATGAGATAGTCATTGGCACTCTAGGAACTCCTACCATAGATGTCGGTATGACTTACAATGCCTCTGCTGACGCCAGTGACGAGACCGTTTTGACCGACCAGTTCATCGGTCTCGCTGCTAGCGTGACTCTGCCAGAGACGAAGATGGAAGTCATGAGGCAGCATGTGGTTGGCATCGGTCGCGATGTAGTAGTCCAAGAGCCTCAGCACTTCAAGAACGACGGTGGCACTATCGAAACTGCAATGCATAGCGCTAGGTGGTTCTACTATGCTTTAGGCAATGAGGCGCTCCACGCGCCGTCCAATGTCGCTGATACCATCAACTCCGCTCACGCCAAAGCCATAGCGATGGGAGATACCTATGTCGAATTCACCACTGCGGTCGGTACGGACCTCGATGA
>CEPG01002211.1_pt1 | contig 11320 bp, 3 predicted proteins | sample 530551 | NCBI WGS metagenome assembly CEPG01 (sample SAMEA2620384, study PRJEB7988) | marine metagenome | biome: marine biome (ENVO:00000447); feature: surface water layer (ENVO:00002042); material: "saline water (ENVO:00002010), including plankton (ENVO:xxxxxxxx)" | depth 5 m | reverse complement strand
GTAGGCTGGATTGCCAATCCAAATGGATTTGCTAGCGAAGAAGATATAGAAAATATCAAAGACTTCCTAAATCAGGGTAATAAAACATTAGTAATTACTTATGATGTAGATCAGTCAATTGCTAGATATGTAGATGTACTATGTTCAGATCTTGGCTTAGATATGAAACCTTTATATCTCAACAATCTGAAAAAATATGCTACGATTGGTCAGGATTCTATGCGCGGTGCAAATAACCAAGTCCTTAATTCTGCCAGCGAAGTTATTAAAGGATGTAAGACAGACCATATAGTTAAAAACTTCTATATTGATTCATCGCAAACTACTGGAGACTTTATACCAATAAAGGTTGAGGGTTCAGCTTCTTACGTTGTAAGATCAACGCTTGCAATTAGAGACATAGAGACAAGGACTGAAACGATCTGGCAAGTAAAGGGTGGAGTGGCTACTCTAACAGCCCCAGTTCTTGCAGGTTCTGGTTATAGATTGTATTATAACTGGGTCTCTGAAGATGACACAGAAGCCTTCCCAATTAGGCTGTTTGCTGACAGTGTAAATGTCAGTCCAGATCCTAACGAGGAAGATACATTTGGCGTTAGTCTAACAGACTTTGATGAAAATGACAAGCCATTCACAGTTTCTGAAAATGTTACGTCTTCAGGCACAATGTCAAAAACTCCAATTGGCAGGGTCAAGAGTGGGTTCATTGATTTCAGGATGCCTGCTATATCCAACAGTTTAAGTGTGTACTTTGACTCTAACGACTTGAACGCCGGTGACAAAGACGACTTTAACTATACTCCAAGTACTGTAAGATTGGTATCTGTATCTGGATGTCTGCTACCAATAACATCTAAGACTGAGACTAAGACTACAACGGAAACTAAGAATGTATTAGTGGGTTGGAAAAAGGTTATAGAGGTAGTACCAGAAAGAGTTGTTACTATACCAGAAAAGTTCCAAGCGATCAAAACCGACGCTTCAAAGTACTGTGATAGTGGCGTGAAGATCAGCTCATGCGGCGAGACTACAATAGCAGACGGCCCAGTAATCATAGCAGAAGAAGTAGAGAAGTTCTCTACGTTCCCAGCCGGCTCTAGTAGGTCTAGAATCGTTCTAGTAAGTGACGCAACACTAATCCAGAATGATTGTTTAGGAAGAACAGAAGAGCAAGATGAATTTATAAGAAGCCTGTACCCAGAAGATCTTGATAATAACAATTTTGCGATTGATAGCTACCAAAATCTGGACGGTAGAAACTTTGAGCATACTCAAAAGATTAAAGCTCCTGAGTTAGGATCTCCATACAGGTTCTACGCAGCTAGCGGTTTAGAAGGCTTGGGCGTTCTGTTTGATGGTGTCAGCGTCAGACCTAGTAGCCAGACATTTGATGAGCCTATTAATCCTTCAGTAGCCTCAATAGCACGACCTACACCTCCAGAAAAAGAGGGAGATAGGAAGAAAGAAATAAGCAAATTCTACAGTAGAGTATCTGACTTGACTGGTGGAGCTCCATTGTTCAGTGGTTCGCCTCACTCGTCAGACATTGATGCTAAGATAGCTGGTGGATTACCAAGCGTCATGCTTGCTTCTGGTTATGACTACTTAAACTCAGATGTATTCCAGTCTGGATATCCCGGAGACTTGTTCGGATTTTCAATAGATTTAAGCAATAATGATTTAGTTGTTGGTACTCCTTACAATGGATATAAAGGAGAAACGGTAGAAGAATGGTCTTCTCTAACATTCTTTGGTGAGGATGAAGCCGGCGTGGTCAGCGGTATTGAGCTGTGTGGCAAAGGTGGTGCGGGAGCAGTGTTCCACTTTGAGAGAACTGGATCAGGCGTTAGCTCCGATGGTGGATATGAGCCTTGGGAATATAAGAATAAGATTAAGCCTAGCAGCATAAATGTTGGTATTGTTAACTTCACTAGCTTAGTTGACGCAGCGGTACTGCTTGGAACAAACAATTACGATGGAACAGATCTTTCAAACATGATGATTTCTCCAGACGAGTTTGGATATTCTGTTAGTATGGACGCAGACTTCTTAGTGGTTGGAGCTCCTAAGCACAATTACGAAAACTATCATGAGCATGTATATGATAGTGGAATGTTTATTAGAAAAGCATTTGGTGCTGCCTTTGACATTCCAACTCATAATGTATATGACTTAGGAACTTCTGGCGTAAGAGTCGATGATCTAACAAATAGCGGCACGACAGTTCTAAACAACGGCGCTGTGTTTACATTTGAAAATAAACTCAAGAGCTGGAAGACTGGTGAGAAAGAATGGAAGTATGCAGAAAAGATCGTTGCTCAAGGTAATAATGCTAGGAAGCAAAAATCATATACTTCTGACCCAAGTCCTGTTGCAATATCTGGCTCGGAGTCAGACCACTTTGGAGAAAGTGTAGCTCTTTACAGAGCCAAGAGAACCGACAGCGATTATACACTAGCTGTTGGTGCTCCTCATCACATGTTTGCGAGTGGAAATGTGGCATCAGACGAACCAGTCTTAGAAGCTGGCGCTGCTTATACTTATGATGCAATGCTTAGAGAACAGCCAAAAATTACCCCTCAAGCAGGTTCATTCATTGAAGCCAAAGTATATGGTTCAAACAGTGGAATATCAAATGTAGGATTGATAATAAATCAACCAGTTAGCGGAACGCCAGTCAACTATAGTGCTAGTGGATTAATATATTCTAACAGTCAGGGTGAGATATTCCTAGAAGCGTCTGGTAGGGACATGTCAGGAGATAAGGCGTTTGTAAAACATCGTCCGTACATTGTTTCTGTTCAAGGGCTTGTCCCAGAAGGTACTACTAAATTCTCCGCGCTTAACGTATATATTAGCGGGAAACCGTTTGATACTAGTGGGAATATAAATCTTTATATGCAAGGGCCAGAATCCGCCAGTGTGTATAATACTGTAGGACTGCACACTGCTTCTGCTAATTTGTCCTCTGGAACTATGAATATGGCACTTTGGAACCCAAGTGGAATATCTGTTTCAGGCTCAATGAACCTACATATAAGTGGAACAGTGATAAATACAGGTAGGATGAATATGAGAATTAGAGGTAAATAATGCCAATATCAGTATATTACAAAAATGACGATGCACAGGTTTGTACTTTAAGACCTTCGCCTCTCGTATCAATAGCCTCCAATCTAAACAAGGTTGGTGGTGAAAATGTTGGTATAACTTATTCTATTACACTGACTGGTACAATACTAGAGGACAGGGGAAGTCCATATGCAGTTAAGATGCAGGATAATTCTCCATTTCCTTATTTTGATGGAACAACGCCAGCTGGAACTGGCCCGTATGGGCAGTTTGACAATACGGGCGGTCACTCGGAAAACAACAGGCCAAAGGTTCAGCCGGTTCCAGAAAACTCCAAGCTAGATGCTATATTCTCTAAACAAAGAGCAATCAAGGCCTTGTTTGCTATAGACGGGCAGCGATTGGAAATTATGCCTGTTCATGGCGATGAGCCAGCAGTTATATGCTATCCAAGAGTTGTCTCTATAGATTTTCAAGATGGCTTGTATATAAACAGATGTGACTATACGATTACCCTAGAAGCCGACACGCTACTTAATAAGAACCTCACAATAGATGACGATGGCAACCCACTTCCTGCCGATTCAAAAATCGCCATATCTGGAGCAAACGACGGTCATACAACTGAACAAGTCATAGCGTTAAGTGGAGCGTTTATTGAAAGCTTTTCTGAAAGCTGGAATATTGAAGTGGATGACGAAAGAGCAGAGAATCTTTCTATCCCAAGGTCGTACCGAATAACACACAATATTTCTGCTCAAGGCAAGACGCACCACTTCCCATCGGGAGGACAGGTGCATAAAATACCTGCTTGGCAAAATGCAAAGAATTATGTCATTAATAACCTTTTAGCCAAAAGTGGCGTGCTTGATTATCCAAACACTTCTCCACTCGCATACCCTAGTGTCAATAATCAGTTAGGCAGTGGGACTATAAATTTAGTAAGTGCTTACAGAGGATTCAACCACACACGAACTGAAGACATTGATGTTGCGGCTGGTAGCTTCAGCGTAAGTGAAACATTCTTGTTAGCTAGTGGAGACTCTTACGAAGACTACAGCATGTCTGTTAGCAAGGGTATTGACAATGCATTTGTTAATGTGTCTATTGACGGCACAATTACAGGCCTTAACGAAGTATCACCCAGCGGTTACGGCGCAGAATTACCCAAAAACAGTGGCGCTTACGATAATGCTCTTAAAAAATATCATGAAATATCAAAAAGTGGACAGTTTGGATTAACATCGGATATATATAGAAGGGCACAAAACTCAGTACCATTTGAATTGAACTCGCAGCCCAAGTCCATATCTTTAGGCTTGAATGAATTTAATGGACAAATAACATACAGCTTGGAATTTGATAACAGGCCCACGAACATAATATCTGGCGTGTTATCAGAAAACATATCTGTCAATGATACCTATCCGGGAGATGTATTCTCTGTTGTGCCAGTAATAGGCAGAGCAACCGGCCCAGTATTACAGTACGTTGGCAGTAGGACGGAATATAAGAGAGATGTACAGATAGAACTACAGATGGATTATACAGATCTACACTATGCTTCTGGTAGGGGTTTAGTTACACAAAAACCTAGCATAGTAGAACCAACAAGAACTCAGCTAAGAAATTTGATTACTAGCTTGAGCCCCAAAGAAGAGCCCGGCGTTAGAAAATATTTCATAAGTGCTCCTAACGAAAGTTGGTCTCCCAAAACTGGTTCTTATAGTTTTAGCATCTCTTGGACTTATGAATTGGATAGATAATGGCTAGCTACAAACCTCTTAATTCGCAGCAAAAGTTTGGACATGCGTCTATAGATAGACCTTTCCCCTCTGGCGGTATAGCTCTAGCGTCTGGTGAAGCTATGTATGCTGATTTCTCACAGCATATGAACTACCCATCTGGGCACAATCAAACTCCTACATATTTCGATAGCCCGTCTGGTGTTATAGCAATGTCGGGACTAAATACTATAGCAGAGTCCGGCGTATGGGAGCCTATTGAAGATTTTTCTAATTCTATTAAACACAAAGAAACAGGCATACAAAACTTTGGTGTTTTTAACTCTTATATACATTACACTCCAAACCCAAACCCGAATATAGATATAAATGGCAACATAGATTATGGAGTGTTCATTCCAAAATTTATACCTAATGCATCACTAGCCTTGTTTAACACTTATGTGAGCAGAGAGCCAGAACCTGCAGACACAGGAGATGAAGAAAATGACGACTAATTCAATAGTTGAAGGAAGTGGATTATACGTTTTGAAATGGCCTTCTAGTGGTGCAATACCAACATCGTATTCTGCCGGAGGATGGACGTATGAGAATGAAGGCTTCGCCCAGCAGACCTTCTTAGGTGCCTCTATTAAGAATTTTTCTATTAAGGGTGGCTTTGGTGGCAGTAGTTCTTCTGTTAGCGTTTCTCTTGTAGAAGATAAGTACAATCAATCCGACGGTAAATCATATGGACTTGGCGATGATGTTTACCATAATGGAGCTAGAGATTCTTTTGCTCCTCCGGTTGTGGGTAGTCCTGTATTTTTTAAGTTTGGCAAAAGTCATGCTACTGTTCCTGAATCATTCACTTCTACACTGGATATTCTACATGGCCAGAATCTTTTTAGAGCCTCCAGAGACCCAGTAGACTTGAACTACAGTTCTTATCTAGCCCCTAAAGCTTTTGGCCCAGCAGACGAGTTTAAGTTTGGAAAAGATGGTCAAATAGACATTAGGCCGGAAGCCGGAAATGTAGCTCCATACGACACGGCATACTTCTCTGGCGTCAAAGGTGGCGATGGTTTTTCTGGTAGTGGTGACAATATATGGATAAATGAATACAGAAAGATATATGGCTCAGACAGAGGAAGAGATCACCTAGTATTTGGCGGCATACTACAAAACACGAATGAAAATAAATCAGCCACTGGAGGCCCAGCATACTCTGTAAATGTTGTAGATCCTAGAGAGATACTTTCAAATGTAAGTGTTATACTGAAAGACTATGCGGGTAGCAATTACGGGTCACAAAACATGATAAACGTGTTTGGATTTTTGGAATATGACCCTAGCGACGAGTTAAATTTAAGGCTCAATACTTTAGCTAAGAAAACTTTGCTTTCCAAAGTTATAAACCCAGATGGCACGGTTACATTCGTTGACAGAGTTACTGCTATAGATGGTGTTGAAGTTCCATTACCAACTGAATCGTTAGGCACGGCAGATGTTTATATATCTACAAACCCCGTACAATCTATGCTTCCAGACAGAATAGCACCTATTTTCCCTGTGACTGGTGAAGGTATGTCAAGAAGTTCAGAAAAAGGTATGCCTTTCTATAGAATAACACAAGCTATAGAAGCTATCCTTGGCTATAACGGTGCTTTGCCTCAAGAATATCAAGATGCTTTTGGTACAGAAATTAATTTTAGAGGGTTCAAGTATGTAGTTGACTTTACAGGTTTGCCCATTGACTTGATTCCATCTATGTATAATATAGATTTTGCTCAGACAGACTTACTTTCTTTATGTCAGGAAGTATGTGATGCAACGAATAGAGATTTGTTTGTATCTCTTTTGCCGGTTATAGACCATCCTTATTGTGATTGGCTATATGCTTACAATCAAGATAGAATATATACAGGTAATCAACAGCAGGTTGTAGCAGGTATAATTAGGATTGATTCTATAGACAGATCCGCTGAACCAAATTATGGCGTTGTAAAAAATTATTTAGATCAGCTAGAGTCAGAGTCCGGCGTAAATATAACAAACAGAGACTTAGGATACGAGTTAACTAATCAACCTGTAGACAAATTTGTTGTTGGTGCTCAAGAAGTCAAAATGCACTTTTTTGAGACTACCAATGATAGAGACTTTGCTGAGCTTAGAAAACGAGGTCTCGGCGTGCCCAATAATCAGGCTGAAAAGATGGCGTCACAGTGGACGTTAGAGGCTTCTTTGCAGCAGCAGGTTCTTCCTTTTTATGGCTTCTTAGGTAAGGATGCTGTGACTATACCTAGAGGCTGGGGTTCTTATCAGCAGATATTGTTAGACGCCCAATCTTTAGAGGCTAATGGTGTAGATAATTACTATGTTGCTACAGAAATGGAGCTTAGATGCGCCTTAGTTTCATTTGAAAGGTGGAAAAATTTCCTATTGGAGTACAGCGAAGTTTATATGGAATCCACTGAGCAAGACGACATTATACAAAGAAGTCTGTTGAATACCGTTAGCTTTGCAGACGATGAAGAATCTCAAGCTAGAGCCGAGGCTTTGGGGACACAGGTCAAGGAGGGAATATCTAATAACTATGCCGTTACCGTTCCTAGATGTGTGTTTAGATCTGATAAAGACTATGTTAACGAAAAGGGTTTGCCTGCTAGTGCTTGTAGCCCTCCTTTTGGGTATCCGTTGTACTACAAGAGAGCGCAGCGCATTGGTATAGCTGAAGCCGGTGTTGCAAAAATAACCACACAAATGAAAAAGATAGCTACGGAATATGCAACTACGCTGCAAAGATTGGACGCTGCTGAGAATGTAATTGAATCTTTTGATTCAGACTGGAACGACATTTTTTCTCAGCTAAATGCTGCTGGAGCCCCAACAGACGGAGCCGAGGCATTGGAGAAAGCAAGAAAAGCAAACCAGACAATACTAGAATGGGCTGAAAAGTTTCATAAAGAAGTTGCTAACAGAGGAAAAGAAGTAAACAAAACAGTTGAAGTTCAAGATACAGATGTAGCTGGCGGCGGCGGCGTAGATGACGGAACTCAAGTAGCTGCGAACACGATTGAAGAGGCACAAAATACCACTGAAAGACTTGAAGCTCAGCTTGCTGTTCTTGAGCATACACTATCAAGAACAAAACAAATGGGCAAGCTAATTAACAGGCTCGGTGAAAGGACGATGGAAAATGCGCTCAAGGTTTATAACTTTGTCAAAGGCGTAGCTGATAAACATCTAGGTAAAACTTTCCTAGTAAAAATACCAAAGGTCACAAATTTAAACTACGGCAATAATATACAGATTGCGCCTTGGGGTGAAGTGTTGAGTGGCCCGTTTGGATTCAAGCCTGAGCCAGTCAATAAAGACCCTAACTATTATTTTACACAAGAGTTCCAGACCAAATTGCAGACTATAGAAGACCTCAAGGGTGTCTATACTTACGGCGCTCTTAAAAATAATTATGACCCTATATCAGACACATGGAAACATAACTATAGACCAAATAATCAAGGCGGATATTTTGACTATCATATAAATCCACAGACCGTATTACCGCATCAAATGTTTGGAAATGTTGCTGCTAACCATAAGGCAAATAAACAAGCTGCGGCTGCTGCTATTGCTAACCAAATGTTTCTGCCTCCCGCATGTAAGAGCTATCTATTCCCAGTTGACGGCACTAACTTCTACTCAGATAATGGTAGGGTTTCTGCATACGTTCGTTTTGATAATAGCCAGTTTTTGAACTTTAAAGGTGTTCCCAAAGACAGTATGACTCAGCAAGTCGTTACTGCTGACGGCCAGTTGATTCCAGATGTTGTACATGCGCTGGATAACATGGATGAAGATAAGTGGCACTCATTTGACAGTGCGGCACTATTAAAAGCTTTGCCAAAGAGCGTTGCTTATGTAAAGGTTCAAGTAGATGAAAAACTATACATGCCTCCAAAATTATCTACACAAGACACGGTTGTATTTGGAAGATATGTAGAAGATATAGGTGCTATAGAAGCTCCTCGTAGAATATACAATAGGGACACTTGTGAATTTGAGTGGACAATACCTTATTATGAACCTCACTGGGTTCCTCATAGATCAACTGGTGGCGCAGGGCCAACAGGCGATTCTGACAAAATTCCAGAGGACGATAGAGATCAAGATCAGGATTTGGTTCCATGGACTGATTTTAACAGGTCTCCAGTTACAAGCGCGATTGGTGCAAACAATAAAAAGTTTATAGGTAATATTGTTCAGACTGACTTGAAGAGTCTAGACAATGATCACGTTTATGCAATTATCACTGTTCCGGGTAGGATTACTCCGACAATAGATTCTCGCATGAAAGACGGGCCTCACCAATCCTACAATGGTACATTGATTAAACACTTCTTGACTATGGATAGTGTAAAGATTCCACAGTTTAGCAAGCCGGGATGGAATGGAAACGTAAATATAAATATAGCTGGTCTTTGTAGCACTGCATCTCTGGGTACTGCCCAAAATGCTTTTTCTGCATACAAAGCGGCAATGGAAAAGTTTAGCCTTGCTGACCCTCGTGGTACAGACTATACTTTTGCATCACCAGTTTATCCAGATATGGTTGCGCTACCAATGCAATCCACTGAAAGGTGTTATGGCCCTTGGATATCATCATTCCTTAATGACTCAGAATATGGTTATTTAGAATCAAACCCAAGAGTAGCTCGTTACAATAATTTAGGTGGCAAGGTAGAGTTTGAAAAAGATGAAAATTTAGCCCCTTGGAACTTTGGCGGATATGGCCTTTTAAATGATGCAGGGTCATTAAAAGCGGCTTTCGCCAATAGTCTGCAACTGTTTTCTGAAAGAGGTAGTTTCTCATATGTCGGTATACCTAGAGGCAACTCACTAGGAAAAGCACTGACTGACGGAGGCCCTTTAGTAACAGATATAAATGTAGACGTTGGAACTAATGGCATAAAAACGTCAGTAAAGATGGACTTGTTTACACCTAAGTTTGGCAAACTAAAAAAACAACACGAAGTTTTATTAGATAGAGTTAATAGAGAAAGGCAAAAGATAAGAGATCAGAAAAATCTTCTTATCAGAAATCATGTTATTCAGGAAGCTACATCTACTGAGTACACTGAGATATTTGATCAATTCAAATTTATACAGACTGCATTAGAGGTTACGGATTCATTGCAAAAGGGCGATACGCCTGTTAATTCTATGATCGTATCCCAAGTCAAGTCCAGAGCAAGTGATGTGTTAACTCTTGATGGAAACCCTAGAACTACGGAAACATTTGAGTCCGAGACTTCTATACTTTCTCCAGATTTTGTAAATAGAGGGCTAGGGATGCTGCCGGATAGAGCAGCTAGGGATAAGGTATTTTTCAATTCTGCTGGTGGTGACATGTCACAGTTTTTCTCACCATCTTCAGAAGAAATACATCCAAATATGACTAATCCAAATCATACATTTAGAAACCAAAAGAACAAAACAGATAACGGCGGACTGTATGGCGAACAGTTCACAGGATTTGAGTAAGGAGATATCAAGTGAGAAGAAACTTATTCACCGGACAATCAATGCAAGAAGAAAAGAAAACCTTTACTTCTATAACTACGGACAATGTTTCGTTTGAAGAAGCAGGTTTATCTACTTTTTGTGCTGGCGATATACGCGCAAAATTTGACAGGATGAAAGAAAAAAATTCGACTGTTAAGATTATAGATCCGAGCAGAGATGTGCAGGACTTATTAGATGATCAGCCTAAAATATTGGCAGAAGCCGCAGACTACTTAATGCTGGATGGTTTTAACAATGGAGATCCAACCAATCATCCAACCTTTATGATGTTTGACATAGCTACTAAAAATTATAAAGAGTTTGGGTGGGTTAAAGATGACCCTGTGTTTGGTATTCTTTGTACTGATATGATGGCCAGTGGAGCTGAGTCTGAGTTTGACAAGCATTTTGTACCCATCGGTAAGACTAGAACAGAGCTTGGTTTAGGGGCTTTTACTTCTATAGAGGCGGCTACGCTTGTTGCTGAGGAGTACAATTTAGGATATACTGCAATTAAAGCTGGTGATTCAGCAGAAGTAGTACAGAGAAAAAATCTCAAAAATAAATTTATAACTGGTGTTCAAACAAGTTTATCTGGATGCATGAGATGGTCAAAGCCTTTTGACTTTATACTTAATGCTGACAATGTAACAAACGCGACTGTAAGTGGAAGTTTGTGTGAAATTAGAAGCACTGCAAACTTTGAGATGCGATTCTATGATCAACAATCTCCTAGAGGCCATTCTAGAACACTAGTTGGTAAAGGCTCTCCTAAATTTAACTTTGTTCCTACACACCCTTGGGGAACTGCTTACGCTGGCAACAGGCCTTTCACTGGCAATCCCGGAGAGTTTCCACAGCTAGATCCGGGCGGGCCAGACAATCCAGCCAACAATGTAACTGCAGAGCTTGACGTATATTATAATCCTAACACTGGAAGGGCTGAAGCAGGCACTAGA
>CEPG01008224.1_pt1 | contig 11324 bp, 9 predicted proteins | sample 530551 | NCBI WGS metagenome assembly CEPG01 (sample SAMEA2620384, study PRJEB7988) | marine metagenome | biome: marine biome (ENVO:00000447); feature: surface water layer (ENVO:00002042); material: "saline water (ENVO:00002010), including plankton (ENVO:xxxxxxxx)" | depth 5 m | reverse complement strand
AGGAGTAGAACTTGCCCTCGTAATAGATGCGGCTCATCCGCGGGCGCTCGATGAAGTCGTCGGGCAGAATCTCGTTCCACAGGTCCACCACCTGCTTGCTCTTCGAAAAGAAGCGGTGGCCGCCGATGTCGAAGCGATAGCCCTCGTGCTCCACGGTGCGACTGATGCCGCCCACGTAGGTCGCGTCCTTCTCGATGATCGCGACGCTCTTGCCCGCCTTGGTCAGCAGATAGCCCGCAGTGAGCCCCGCCGGCCCTGCGCCGATGATGGCCACATCGACATCGATGGACGGGACATTGAGAGCTGCTCGGTTCGCTTCGGTCATCGGACCCCCCGGGGTTTCGGTCGTTTGACCGGGGAGTGAAGGAAATTGGTTAGGGAGCGGTAAACGCGGGCGGAAAACCGGCGCTCAGGCCGAAGCGGCGAACCGGTGGTGCGGGTGGTGGGACTCGAACCCACACGTCCAGAGGACAGGGGATTTTAAGTCCCCGGCGTCTACCATTCCGCCACACCCGCCAGGCGCACGTCATCCTGCGCAGCGCATGGCCGCATAGACCGGTCGATCGAACTTGGCGAGTTTGGAAAGAGTGCGAAAGCGCTCAGTCGCCGTTGAGGGCGTTGCGCATTTCCTTGCCGGGCTTGAAATAGGGCACGCGCTTGGCAGGCACGTCGACCGCTTCGCCCGTGCGCGGATTGCGACCGGTGCGCGCTTCCCGCTCGCGGGTCGAGAAAGCGCCGAACCCGCGCAGTTCGACACGCCCGCCCTCGGCCAGACGCTGCGCGATTTCATCGAAGAAGATGTCGACGACCTGCTCGACCTCCTGAGCACGCAGCTCAGGATTGTCGCTGGCAAGCTTCTGAAGCAGTTCGGACCTGATCATATCGTGCGCCTCCCGTTAAAGCGCTGTCGCCCAGCGACAATACAAAGAGCGCCGACTCTTCAACCGGCGCGACCTGACCCCTCAGTCCCGATTGCGTGCCAGAAAGCAGCGATTGGCGCAATCCATCTATGCAATAAATGTTAGTCTGCGGGCTCCGTCGCGGTGGCATCGCGGGCAAGCAGGTCGTCCAGAGAGAGATCGAGCCGGTCGAGCCGCGCGCGGATTTCGGGCCATTCTTCCTTCAGGAAACTAGCCCGCTCCGCCTTGCGCAGGCGAGCCTTCGCCCCTTCCACCACATACATGCCCACCCCGCGGCGCACCGCGATCAGGCCGTCGTCCTGGAATTGCTGGAACGCCTTGGCCACGGTCAGCGGATTGGCGCCCTGTTCTGCCGCGAACGCGCGGACCGAAGGCAGCATCTCCCCTTCGGCGAACTCCCCGTCGAGAATTGCCGCCGCGATCAGGTCGCGCAGGCGCAGATAGACGGGCCGCGCAGAGGAGGGATTGCCATTCGCCATGGTGCTTCAGTGACATAATACAGCGGGGCGGGTCAAGGTTCCCACGCGATGCCCCACCGGCGGGTCGTTCAGCCCATAATCAGGAGGATAGGTGTCACTTGGGCTTCACACACAGGTTTTCGACGCTAGTGTGCGCGCCATAATTGGGCCGGGAAGAGGCGGCCCGAGAGATATTTCGGGGAAGCGATTACATGAAAGATTTCGCATTGTGGGACGAGGGCGACTGGATCGCCGCGATTGCCTCGGCCGTCCTGTTGCTGTTTCTGGCGGCCGGCGCGTACGCGGTCACCCGGCCCAAGGCGGAGGTCGGCGGACATCCCAAAGGGCTCTACATCCTGTTCTTCGCCGAAATGTGGGAGCGCTTCTCCTACTACGGCATGCGCGCCCTGCTGATTTTCTACCTGACGAAGCACTGGCTGTTCAACGATAGCGATTCCAACGTCATCTACGGCGCCTATGTCAGCCTGGTGTACATCACGCCGGTGCTGGGCGGCTGGCTGGCAGACAGGTATCTGGGCCAGCGCAAGGCGGTGCTGTTCGGCGCGATCCTGCTGACCTGCGGCCACGCGCTGATGGCATTCGAGGGCACTGGCGGGCAGAACGATCCCACGATCAACATCTTCTGGCTCGCGCTGAGCTTCGTGATCGTCGGCTCGGGCTTCCTGAAAGCCAACATCTCGGTGATCGTCGGCCAGCTCTATTCGCGCACGGACATCCGCCGCGATGGCGCCTACACGATCTTCTACATGGGGATTAACCTCGGTGCCGCAGCGGGCGTGATCCTGGCTGGCTACCTCGGCGAAACGATCGGCTGGTCCTATGGCTTCGGCGCTGCAGGCGTCGGCATGTTGCTCGGCCTCGTCGTCTTCGTGCTGGGCAAGCCGCTGCTGCTGGGTCGCGGCGAAAGCCCGATGCCCGAAGGCCTCAAGCGCCGCGTTGCAGGCGTTCCTTTCGAAATGTGGCTGTACCTTACCGGTATCGCCGCGATCGCCCTGATGTGGGTGCTGATCCAGTACCAGTCGGTGGTCGGCTGGCTGATGCTGATCGCGGGTGCAATACTGCTGCTCTACGTCGTTCTCCAGGCGATGAAACTCGAGCCGCATGCGCGCGACCGCATTTTTGCGGCGATCTTCCTGATCATCCTGCAGCCGATCTTCTGGGGCCTGTTCGAACAGGCCGGGGGCTCGCTCAACCTGTTCACCGATCGCTTTGTCGATCGCCAGGGCGTGCCGGCCTCGCTGTTCCAGTCGATCAACTCGATCTTCATCCTCACGCTGGGCCCGATCTTCGCGGCGCTCTGGGTGTTCCTGGGCAAGCGAGGGCTCGAACCGTCGACGCCGTTCAAGTTCGGGCTGGCGATCATTCAGGTGGGCCTCGGCTTCCTGGTGTTCGTGTGGGGTGCCAATGCCGTCGGACCGGCGGTGCTGGTCCCCGTCATCCTCGTGTTCGCGATCTACTTCCTGCACACCTCGGGCGAGCTTTGCCTGTCGCCGGTCGGCCTGTCGGCGATGAACCGGCTGTCTCCGGCGTCGCTGGCCAGCCTGATGATGGGTGCATGGTTCTTCGCGACCGCAGGCGGCAACTTCGTCGCGGGCATGATCGGCGCTGCCACGGGCGGTGAAGAAGGCACGATGACGCGTGAGCTGACGCTGACCGTCTACAACCAGATCGGCTGGTTCGCGGTTGCCGCAGGTGTGGTGGTGCTGGTCCTCAGCCCGCTGGTGAAGAAGCTGATGCACCTCGACACGCTCACCGACGACGATGTCGGCGACGATCTGGAAGGCCAGGCCGAAGGCCCGGGCGAGGCGCAGGGCGCGGGCATCCATCCGGCCACGCGCCCCGGCAACTAACGCGCAAGGCGGGGACCAGGGGGGAAGACAATGCTGGGAAGAACACTGATCGCGCTTGGCTGCGCGATGGCGCTGGGGGCATGTTCGACGATGGATGGAGGCGGCGGTGAACCTGCCGCCTCCGCATCCACCCCGGCTGCGGATGCTGGAACCCCCTTCCCCTCTACCTACGAGCGCTATCCCGGTCGCCCGACCGCGCTGGTCGGCGCCACGATATACGACGGGCGCGGCGGCCGGATCGACAACGGTACCGTGCTGCTGCGCGATGGCCAGGTGATCGAGGTCGGCAGCGATCTGGCAACCGATGGCTATGATGTGGTCGATGCGACGGGCAAGTTCGTCACCCCCGGCGTGATCGACATCCACTCTCACCTTGGCGACTACCCCACCCCCAGCGTCGATGCGCATTCGGACGGGAATGAAGCGACCAGCCCGACTACGCCCGAAGTGTGGGTCGAGCATTCGGTGTGGCCGCAGGATCCGGGTTTCAGCCGCGCGCTCGCCAATGGCGGGGTCACGAGCTTGCAGATCCTGCCCGGCTCGGCAAACCTGATGGGCGGTCGCTCGGTCACGCTTAAGAACGTGCCCGCGCGCACCGTGCAGGGGATGAAGTTCCCCGGCGCGCCCTATGGCTTCAAGATGGCGTGCGGCGAAAACCCGAAGCGCGTCTACGGCAATCGCGGGCGGATGCCGTCCACCCGGATGGGCAATTTCGCGGTCAACCGGCAGACCTGGCTCGACGCGAAGGCCTATGCCGCGGGCGATCGCAAACGGCGCGACCTCGGCAACGAGACGCTCGCCGGCGTGCTCGACGGCGACATCCTGGTCCACAACCACTGCTACCGCGCCGACGAGATGGCGCTGGTGATGGATATGGCGAAGGAGATGGGCTACAAGGTCACCGCGTTCCATCACGCGGTCGAAGCCTACAAGATCGGCGACCTGCTGCGCGAAAACGACGTGTGCAGCGCGATCTGGGCCGACTGGTACGGCTTCAAGATGGAAAGCTACGACGGCATTCCCGAAAACGCCGCGCTGCTTTGGAAATCGGGCGCGTGCGTGGTGATCCATTCGGACGACGCCAACGGCATCCAGCGGCTGAATCAGGAGGCCGCGAAGGCGCAGGCCGCAGGGCAGCGCATGGGACTCGACGTTCCCGACGCCGATGTGGTCGGCTGGTTTACCTACAACGCCGCCAAGGCGATGGGCATCGAGAAAATGACCGGCAGCCTCGAACCGGGCAAGATGGCCGACGTGGTGCTGTGGAACGGCGACCCCTTGAGCGTCTATTCGCGGCCCGAGAAGGTCTGGGTCGACGGCGCGCTGCTGTACGACGCAATGGATCGCAAGCGACGCCCGGTGAGCGATTTCGAGCTCGGCCAGCCCGGTGAGGGAGACGTCAAATGATCGCCCGGTTGCTTCTCGTCGCGACTGCCACGCTCGCGCTCGTCGCCCCTGCCGCCGCGCAGGATTTTGCCATTACCAACGCCACGGTCGCCACCGGCGACGGTTCGGCACCGGTCGAGAACGCCACCGTGGTGGTGCAGAACGGCCGGGTGGTCGCTGCGGGTGCCGGCCTTGCCACCCCTGCCGGGGTCGAAGTGATCGACGGTTCGGGCAAGTGGGTCACGCCGGGTATCTTCTCGGCGATCACCACGCTTGGGCTGGTGGACGTCGATGGGGTGAGCGAAAGCAACGATACCTCCGCAGGCCGTTCGCCCTTCAGCGCCGCGCTGGATGTCGCGCCCGCGATCAACCCCGCCTCGCAGCAATTGCTGGTCGCGCGGGCCGACGGGATCACCCGCGCCAGCATCGCCCCGCAGCCCGCGTCGGGCATCTTTGGCGGGCAGGGCGCGGTGATCGATCTGGGCGCGGATGCCGAACCCATCACCAAGGCGCGCGCCTTCCAGATCGTGGCGCTGGGCGAAACCGGCGCAAGGCTCGGCGGTGGGGGCCGCACGGGCACCTATGCCTGGCTCGACAATGCGCTGCACGAGGCGCAGGCTTACGCGGCAGGCCGCTGGAGCGGCGAGGATGCGGAACTGACCCGCGCCGATGCGGCCGCGCTGGGCCCGGTCGTTTCGGGCAAGCAGGCACTTTACGTGCATGTGGAGCGCGCCTCCGACATTCGCGAAATCTTGCAGCTGCGGCGCGATTTCCCGAACCTCGATCTCGTCCTGCTCGGCGTCAGCGAAGGCTGGCTGGTGGCGGACGATATCGCAGCGGCGGGTGTGCCCGTGATCGCCGATCCGCTCGACGACCTGCCCACCGGCTTCGATCAGATCGCCGCCACGCAAAGCAATATCGGGCGCATGCAGAAGGCGGGCGTGAAGGTCGCCATCGGCAGGATGGAAGGCGGCACCGCCGAACAGCCGCGCAACGCGCGCCAGTATGCCGGCAACCTCGTCGCGCTGACCCGCGTCCCGGGGGCCGACGGGCTGAGCTGGGGGCAGGCGCTTGCCACGATCACCTCGATCCCGGCAGCCATTTCGGGCTTCGGCGGCCAGCTTGGCACCCTCGCGCCCGGGGCCATCGCCGATGTGGTGATGTGGGATGGCGATCCGCTGGAAGTGGGTTCGGTGCCCGTCGCGGTCTTTATCGACGGGGTTCGCCAGCCGGTTGAAAACCACCAGACCCGCCTGCGCGAACGCTATCGCGATCTCGATGAAAGCGACCTGCCCAAGGCGTACGACTGGTGAAGGCGGTCATCGCGCTGCTGGCGCTCGCCCTTCCCGTAGCAGCCTTTGCGCAAGATGGCGCTGCGGCCGAAGAGGCGACGCATGATCTTGCCTGGCACAACAACCAGCAGCTCGCGATCGCCGAGCTGAAGCAGGAAGACGGCTGGCAGGTCCTCCCCGGCGGCCTCAAATATCGCCGCCTGTCGGGTGACGGCACCGGACCGAGGCCGACCGTCGCCGACACCGTGACCGTGCACTACGCCGGGCGCCTGCTCGACGGGACGCAGTTCGACAGTTCCTACGATCGCGGCGAGCCGGCAACCTTCCCGCTGGGCCGGTTGGTCAAGGCGTGGCAGCTCGCAATTCCCGAGATGGGCGTGGGCGACACGATCGAACTCTATGCCCCCGCAGACCTCGCCTACGGCCCGCTCGGCAAGGGGCCGATCCCCGGCAATGCGACGCTGATCTTCAAAGTGGAGTTGATCGGCATCGAATAGCGCATTTCGCAGAGGAGTGATGGAAATGATCGACCCGCTTGCCTCGCTGATTGCCGCCAGCATTGCCTTCGTCGGCACGCATTTCGCCATGTCGCATCCGCTGCGCGCACCGATGGTCGGGGTGCTTGGCGCGGGCGGCTTCATGATCGCCTATTCACTGGTCAGCGCCGCCACGATGGCGTGGATGTACTTCGCCTTCGTCGCAACCCCGGCGGGCGCACCCTTGTGGGGAGATTTCGGCGATGGGGTGTGGATCGCGGCGAGCATCGTCACGCTGATGGCCATGGTGCTGTTCGCCGGATCGCTGGTCGGCAATCCGGCTTTGCCCGCGCCGGGCGCGGCGCAGGCAGCGAGGAAACCCGCGCACGGCGTGTTCAAGGTTACCCGCCACCCGATGATGTGGGGCTTCGCACTATGGGCGCTCGCGCACCTGATCGCCGCGCCGACCGCGCGCACCGTGGTGGTGGCGCTCGCCATCGGCGTACTCGCGCTGGTCGGCGCGCACCTGCAGGACCGCAAGAAGGAAGCGCTGATGGGCGATGCCTGGCAGCAGTGGGAGGCGAAGACGAGCTACTGGCCGCGCCTTCACCGCATTCTCTCGGTCGGACTGCTGCCATGGATCGGCGGCATCGCCATCTGGCTGGGCGCGACCTGGCTGCACAGCATGGCAGCCGGTGCGTGGCGCTGGATCTAGCTATTCGCCGCTGAAATCGGGTGCCCGCTTCTCGATCAGCGCGGCAACGCCCTCCGCGTGATCGGCGGTGTGATGCATGAGCCCCTGCGTGCTGGCCGCAAGCTCCAGCGCGCCATCATAGGATAGCCCGCGCCCCTGCCGCAGCATCATCTTGGTCTGACGCAGCGCGGCGGGCGGCATGGCAGCGACCTTTTCGGCCAGCGTGCACGCTTCGTCCATCAGCGCATCGGGCTCGACGACACGGGAGACGAGACCCCATCCCTGCATGGTCGCCGCGTCGATCACATCGCCGGTAAAGAAGAGCTCCGCCGCGCGCGCTTCGCCGATCACGCGGGGCAACAGCCATGTGCCGCCATCACCGGGCACGAGGCCCAGCTTGAGAAAGGTGACGCCGAATTTCGCCGATGTGCTCGCGATGCGCATGTCGGCAAGGCACGCGAGATCGCCGCCGAGGCCGATCGCAGACCCGTTGATCGCGGCGATCAAGGGCACGCGCAGATTGTACAGCGCGCGCAGAATTCGATGGATATTGGTGCGATAGCCGTCCGCGATATCGGCGGGCGACCCCGCGAAATTGCCGGTGCGGTTCTGCATCGCCTTGATGTCCCCACCCGCACTGAACGCCCGCCCCGCCCCGGTCAGGATCGCGCAGCGTATGTTGCTGTCGCCATTGATCGCGTCGCACGCCGCGGCAAACGCGTCCCCGTCGCCCGCTTGGCCGAGAGCATTCATGCTCTCGGGCCGGTTGAGGGTGAGGGTGGCGACGTGGTCGGTGGTGGCGACGGTTAGGAGTGGCATTCGGGGGTTCCTTTTGCACAATCCCATGCCAGCGCCGCCAGCATGCCGAAAGGCCTATCGCAGTTCCTCGATCGACCTCCGGAATGCCGGCGCTTTGATGCCCGGCCTGCTGACGGTCACGGCAATAACGTTGCCCTGCGAGGTCACCTCGAACGTCAGCAGGTTGGGATAATCTTCGATCCGGAATGTCCCGTCGCCCAGATAATGCATTGGGCTGGCATCTGTACCGAGGAACTGAGTGAAGAACTCCGACGCGATTACCAGCCGGTTACCTCGCTGTTCGATCCGGTAGTCAAGGCCGAGATCGTAGAGCAGCCCGTGATAGTCGCCCGCCACAGCTGTGCGTAACGCGTCGTCGATCGGCGCATCGGCGATCGGGTGACGATCCCGCCAGCCCATCGCCCCGATGATCTCGCGCCGGAGGTCCGCAAAGACTGGGCCGGTGTTATCGTCGTCGCCATTCCCCATCAGCACGAGGCCGTAGCCTCCGTCCATCGAGGCAAAGAGATCCGAGTTCACCCCGGTGTTCGAACCATCGTGCCGGAACCACTCAGTGTTGCCGAGCCCAAACCCGCGGAAGAACGGCGTCCCCATTCCGCCCACATATTCAAGTGAAATGATATCGGTCATCGTGCGTGCGATTTCCGGGGTGACCGGGCCGACCGTGTCGCCGCGCAGGCCCCGCTGGATGGCGATAGCAAACGTCGCAAGGTCGGTCGGCGTCGACCACATGCCCGAGGCAGAAACCTGCGGCGTGATCGGCAGGCCGGTGCGGATGAGAGTGCCCGCATCGTCGTGCACCGACGCAACATCGGCCGGAAAGCCGGGCTCGCCGGGCTGGATCATGGTGGTATGCGACATGCCCAAGGGGGCGAAGATTCGCTGCCGGGCAACCTCATGCAGCGGCACGCCCAGCTCGTCCTCCAACGCCATCTGAAGGATCACGTAACCGCCACCGCTATATTGCCAGCCAGTGCCCGGTGCGAACTTGAACTCGATCGGCCGGTGATAGCGGGGCAATCGTCCTTCGAGGCTGTCGACCAGTGTTGGCAGATCGTCGCCCTCGTAATAATCCGCGAACCCGTGCTGCGAGGTACCCGCTGTGTGAGTCATCAATTGCCGCCAGGTGACCTCGGCAGTGCCCGAAAACTCGCTATGCGGCAGCTGCCAGCGGGACAGCGAGGGGGCAATCGGCGCGTCGATATCGATCCGTCCCTCCGCATCGAGCAGCAGGCAAAGCAGCGCGGTCACAGGCTTGGAGATGGACGCGGTGGAGAAGGCGGTGGTGGGCGTGATGGACTGATCGCCGTCCGCTCGCTTCACACCAAATGACCGGGTTTGCACGTTGCCGTAATCGTCAAACACGGCGATGCTCAGCCCCGCGAGTCGGTTCCGCTGCATCTGTCCGGGCGTATCAGCGAGCGCTTGGTCGAGCCGCGCCTTGGGCGATGCCGGGACGAAGACCGTTTGCACCGCGTCCTGCCTAACGGCGCAACCCGCAAGAAGTGCACCGAGCGTCGCAATGATAATGAAGCGCTTGATCGAACCGTTCCCCGAAGCCACAGACAATGCCAAGTGTATTATACGCCTAATACACGATGTCAAATGCGGTCGGGAAATATGGCCGAAGCTAGGCCCGCGCTTCTTCGACCCCCGCCGAGTTGTGCCGCAGCGCGGCCAGCACCGTATCCACGATATCGGGCGCGTTGAGCTTGGCTTCGTCGTACTGCTTCTTCGGATCGTCCTGGTCCTGGAAGATGTCGGGCAGGCGCATGGTGCGCACTTTCAGACCCTCGTCGAGCAGACCGCTGTCACTCGCGAAAGTCAGCACATGCGCGCCGAGGCCGCCGATGGCGGCTTCCTCGATCGTCAGCACAACCTCGTGCTCGCGCATCGCCTTTTCGATCAGCGCGGTGTCGAGCGGCTTGGCGAAGCGCATGTCGGCAACGGTGGTCGACAGCCCGCGCGCTTCGAGCTGTTCGGCCGCGTCCAGCGCCTCGCCCAGCCGCGTGCCGAGCGAGAGGATCGCGACCTTGCTGCCCTGTTTGACGATGCGGCCCTTGCCGATTTCGAGCTTTTCGAGCTTCTCGGGGATTTCGACGCCCGTCCCCGCGCCTCGCGGATAGCGGAAGGCGATGGGGCCGTCGTCGTATTCGGCGGCGGTGTAGGTCATATGCGCCAGCTCCGCCTCGTCGGCGGCGGCCATCACCACCATGTTGGGCAGCGTGGCGAGATAGGTGACGTCGAACGATCCTGCATGCGTGCAGCCGTCCGCGCCGACCAGCCCGGCACGGTCGATCGCGAAGCGTACCGGCAGGTTCTGGATCGCGACGTCGTGCACCACCTGGTCGTAGGCGCGCTGGAGGAAGGTCGAGTAAATCGCGGCGAAGGGCCGCATGCCCTGCGCGGCGAGGCCGGCGGCAAAAGTTACCCCGTGCTGTTCGGCAATGCCGACATCGAAGGTGCGCTCCGGGTGCGCCTTGGCGAATTTGTCGACGCCCGTGCCGCTCGGCATGGCGGCGGTGATCGCGACGATCTTGTCGTCGGTCTCCGCCAGTTTGGCGAGCGTTTCTCCGAACACGTTCTGGTAATTGGGCGGGCCGCCCTTCGATTTCTTCTGTTCGCCGGTGATGACGTCGAACTTGGAGACGCCGTGGTACTTGTCCGCGCTTTCCTCGGCGAACTTGTAGCCCTTGCCCTTCTCGGTCACGACGTGGATCAGCACCGGGCCCTGATCGGAATCGCGCACGTTCTCGAGCACCGGGATTAGGTGGTCGAGATTGTGACCGTCGATGGGGCCGACGTAGTAGAAGCCCAGTTCTTCGAACAATGTCCCGCCCGTCACCATGCCGCGGGTGAATTCCTCCGCCTTGCCGAGCGAGGAGTGCACGCGGCGGCTCATCTTCTTGGCGACCTTGGAGGCGAGGCTGCGCAGGCCGAGATATTCGCCGCTCGAGACGACGCGCGCCAGATAGGCAGAAAGGCCGCCCACCGGAGGCGCGATCGACATGTCGTTGTCGTTGAGGATCACGACCAGCCGGTTGCCCGCCTGCTCGGCATTGTTCATCGCCTCGTAGGCCATCCCGGCGCTCATCGCGCCGTCGCCGATCACCGCGATCGCGCGGCCGGGCTGGTTCTGCAGCTTGTTGGCCATCGCGAATCCGATGCCCGCGCTGATCGAGGTGGAGCTGTGCGCCGCACCGAAGGGGTCGTATTCGCTCTCGGCGCGCTTGGTGAAGCCCGACAGGCCGCCGCCCTGGCGCAGCGTGCGAATCCGATCTCGGCGACCCGTGAGGATCTTGTGCGGGTAACACTGGTGGCCGACGTCCCAGATCAGGCGATCTTCGGGCGTGTTGAAGATGTAATGGATCGCCACGGTCAGCTCGACCACACCGAGGCCGGAGCCCA
>CEPG01043143.1_pt1 | contig 11336 bp, 6 predicted proteins | sample 530551 | NCBI WGS metagenome assembly CEPG01 (sample SAMEA2620384, study PRJEB7988) | marine metagenome | biome: marine biome (ENVO:00000447); feature: surface water layer (ENVO:00002042); material: "saline water (ENVO:00002010), including plankton (ENVO:xxxxxxxx)" | depth 5 m | reverse complement strand
CCTCTCCGGGGCGCTTTCGGTTGTCAAAGTCAGGCATTGTCTTTTCATCGTGGAGATTGGTCGGACCCATGGGAGATTCGTTCGGAGTAGCATAGTCTATACCCAGACCCTTGGCTCCTGAACTGGATACACCAACAAGTCCAACCCCACTCTTAACCATTCTATCAAGAAGTTCCAAGCCTTTCACTAGAACTTTCCTTTTCTCATTCTTGTCCCACCAATCAGTATCTTTGACTCTCTTAGGCTCAATCAAAGGTTCAGCATCGCCTTCTGATTCGTGAACTTCTTCCTTTTCAGCAACATCCAATCCAGCCTTGAGCATAGCACCGGCCACTGGTGACCAGTATTGTCTCTGACTCTCAGACAAACGGATGAGATAATGAGAAGAGGCCAGCGGACTATGCACAGTCCAGTTTTGACCACGTTGTGTACATTTGTATACAACATCGCCTTGAGGCATCGTGATTCGGATTCCACTCGGTGCTCTATAGACTTCACAAAGCCACTGCTCATCTTCAGATTTAGCGAGGATTCCTAAAGTCTCTTGGCTGACCAATCCCTCACCTTCAGCCTCACCTTCTATATCCGAACCGCTGACATTGTAGAGTTTCTGCCCACTGCTGGTTTCTGATTCGCCAACATTCGTAACATTCACACGCACATGGTCTCCTTCGTTGTATTTCTCAGGACTATCAAATGCAGCACCCATGTCCATGTAAGTATGTCCTTTCATTTCTACAGCACGAGAGCCAAGTTCTTCTTCCTGAGTAATTGGACCTGTACCTAACCGGTATGTGTAGGGCCCGTTGCCTCTGCGTTCCAAAACAATCAGAACAACATCACTGCCCGGACTGAGCAGAACCCACTTCGGATGCCTCATTTCACCGACCATGTAAGTAGACTTAGCATCACGTAGTAGTAGTCGATTGTCCTCTTCCTGTAAATCTTCTATAGTCAGTTCAAGGCCTGCATCATCAGTAAGCCTCGTATCACTGGCACTAGGAACATGGATATTTTCAATTCCTTCCATGCCACCTCTCAGAACTTTCATCCTCTCGCTAAGTGGAACGTCATGCACTTCCTTTTCAGAAAACTCAATGACATCGAAAATATAGTATCCATCTTCAGTCTTGATAACATCTACATGGAAGTCTTCATCAGAAACCTTCTGGAAATTCTCTTTGTCTTCCTTATTGAGTTTGAATGAAGGGGAAGTTACGTCCTCACCTTCCTTCTTGACAAAGCCTCGCTCACCTTCAGGTAGGACTGAAACTATCCAATCGCCTGTAAATCCACGAAGGTGCTCAAGGTCATCCAGTTCAAAGATGCGATGCATCGGTTGCAATAGAGGGATGTCTTTGCCCAATTCCTTCCTAATAATGTCAGGATTGGTCAATGCGGCTAAGTTCATTTCAGATTTAGCGACACTGGTATTTTCTCTATTCCTCGGATAGGGTTCACCTTCAGTAACTTGGAACTGAGGGCCTTGTCGAGCAAGAGAAAAGAGTCTTTGTGCTTCTTGTCCATGGAGAATACTCTTCAGTTCTTCAGGGGCAACCGCATCATAAAATCCTTGTAAAGGTTGAACGAGATTCATGTCAAACCCTTCAGGCATGTGGAAAATCGAAATCGTTCCATCTGGTTCAATGTTATAATCAAAGGTAGGATTTACTTCGACTTGGTCACCTAACTCATGATTGAATCCATCAGAATTGTAAAGACTGTGTACAGAATAAGAATTTGGACCAAAGCGGTCCACTGGAACTTTACCTAAGCCTAAATATTCGGCTTCTACTTCACCTACAGTATGTGGCTCAATGGCCGGGTCACTCATCAAAATAGAATTGAGATTCTGTAAAGTTCGATGAGCATGTGATTGTTTCTGAGCCCTCTTCCCTTGTTTCTTACCAGCCCTTGAAGGAGTGATGGAGATTTCTTCTTGCCTTGGGTCAGCATTATGAGCAGTATGCCAATGCAGTCCCAAATCTTGCATTTGTTCTCCTACACCCACTTTGCCAGTTCTACCTCGACCACCAAGCCTTGGGTCATATGCTGATAACTCTGTATTGGCAGCACGTGCTGCATTAAGGAGAGATTCATTTCTATCTGGCTTATTGGTCGCTAAATCCAAAGCCTGCTGACGAAGGTCTCCTGAAAACTCACCATAGTGCTCTCCTTCAGAAAATGCCTGTGCTAAAGTCATGATTGGGAACTTAACAGAGGCATCCTGTCTTTCGATTGCCATTTGCTTTACTCTGTCTAACAAAGCATCAATTGTCATCTGAACATGGGGCTCTGAATAATCAAGTCCCAGCATATCTGCAACATCTTCCGCAGAATCTTGAATACCGATAGAATTGGGTGATTGGTGGACAAGTTGTTTCATCTGACTTGCTCTATCTCCACTGGCCATTTCTCTAACTTGACTATGTCTTCCTACACCTTTTGTATGTATACCATGAGTTTCGTGCGGTGCAATATTCAGGAAATCGTTGGCCATGCGAGCCAGTTGCCGAATATTAGCATCAATTACTTCTGGGGGAAGACTAGGGTCAAATTGACCGGGGAACTGTGATTCAACTACATTTTTCATCATAGGTCCGGCTTGAGTAATGGCAGCAGCATCCGCTGCCAATTTATCATTTACAGTATCATCTTGTATGTTTCTATGTATAATCTGGGAACCTGCTCCTGCACGACGAGTTAAGTCATCATGTTCAAGTTCAGCCAACTGGTCTTCAAGTTCCTTGGCCCAGTGCAAGAGATGTTCTGCATGCTTTTCATTTTCTGGAGATTCGGCCAAACCTTCAAACTGCATTTGTATATCTAGTAATTCATTCATGAGTTCTTGATACACTCCTTCATCCGGCCTCTCTTCTTCACGTTCATGCTTGAGATTATGAATTTGGTCTGCTTCCGGTACAGTTAGATTACCTTGGGCATCTGTATGGTTGATATCTTGAATACCACTACCCGGAGATAAAACAGGACGAGCAAAATGCAATTTGCTTCCAATATTATGGAAGTGATGCGCCATTTTTCTTCGCCCTCTTTCCCAATTAAACACTCCTCCTTTACCCTTGAATGGATTATCCACAGGCAATGTACCTGCAGTATATCCTTCTAAACTGTACAAATGATGCTGTGCGGCTTTCTCATCTTCTGCGAAGTTATCATAGTGACCCTTGTTGGCCTCATTATGAAAAGGAGCATGCACGCTGGAACTGTGCCTTTCTGTAGTGCGCCTTGAACCTCTTCCCGAATGCCACACATTATGTGGGTGCAAATTAGATTCCGCATCATGGATAGCCCCTCTGTCAACATCAGTATACACTCTATCGTATACTTTCCCTCCCCTTCCTCTGACCTTCTTGGCGACAGTGGTCAATTCGTGCTCTGGTTGACCAAATGGAGCAAGCATAGATTGCATACCGCTGTTCAATGTTTCACCAGTAGAATCTCTTTGGTGCCTAAGAGCAATTGTATTGGTTAAAGGATTCTTTGCAAAGAACAGGCTATGCTCATTACCAAAATCATCAGTCGTAATACGCTGAGCCGCCTCTCTCTGTGCCTTCTCTCGCTCTTCCTTCATCCTCTTTTCTTCTGGAGTTCTGGCCACTTGTTCAAAGGCTCGGGCATAAGGGTCAGGTTCATCTTCCGGTATTTGCGTTTCCATACCGGTAAGTAATTGATTTTCTCCAAACAGCAAACTGTGTGCATGAAGAAGGTCAAACAAAGCATTAGGTGGCTTACCCATACCACCTCTACCAAGGAAAGGTCTCTGCCAATGCGTAGACAATGTGTCATGTTCAATGTTACCATCCTTTCCTGTGGTCAACTCTGCGGGCCAGTGGTCTGGGTCAAGGTAAGTCCCATAATGCCAATGACCAGCCTCCCTCGCCAACCTGCCCGCATTTCTCTGCTTGCCCAAAATCGATAACTTATCGAAAATCTTCTTCACTTCATCCATCGTAAATGGATTTTGACTTGCGTCCCACTCTTCCCCATAGAAACCATGTTCTCCGTCTGCATAAAATTCTCCAGTCTTAGGGTCTATGTTCAACAAAGCCATGAGTGCATTCCTACGAATACCATTGACCTTAGAATCCTTACGGTGGAATCCAATTTTACCATCTTGAATATATGGTAGGCCTTCAATAGGCTCTCCCCTCATGGATTCCATAAAGCGGATAGCACGGTCATATCCTCCGGGAACGGCATCAAAGGCATTTAGATTCATATACATACTAGGAGTTTCAGTTTCACTAATCGGCTTAGGTTTGAACTTAATGGGTTCACCGGGCATATGTGGAGCACGCACCCAGTGATTATACATGCCTGAAAATCGCTGTTGGAAATTACGCTTCACACGAGGAACTGAAATAGTCCCATCTCCAATCGTCCCATGATATTCTTTATTCCCAGCACCATGTTTACGCAGATGTTCGTATACAGCGTGTCGTTGGTCAGCGTCTAACCATTCCAACCCAAGCATATAATCAAGCATACCTAGTCCCTTAGGAATACCATTTTCATTAACTTCAGGCGACATCCAGTTATCCATAGCATCATCCATGTGCATTTGGCGCAACACGTGGTCTATCTCATCACGACTCTTCCCTTCAAGTTGTGACTCAATGTTACGAACAAGCACATCGTTGCCATTTTTCCACCGAAGGTAGTTCTGTTCGTATAGGTCATGATTAGTCATGTCCAATTGACCATAGTGGTTGGGTCTTCTCAGGAAGTGATATTCTGGACGGTCAAGGCTACCGTAATGGTCTTCCCAAGCCATTTCCTTATTGCCGTCAATTTGACTTCTTGACTGGGCTTCCGGTGATTCTGCCAAATAGAAATCACGCAACAGCCTCAATTTTTCTGGAGCATGGCCAGTCTGTGCGTTCCGATAAAGCGGATTAAATCTATGGTCGAAATAATTGTGGTCTTTGTAAGGGTCACTGCGAGCATCACCTTGTGCCATATTGACCTGTCTTCCAACAAGAGATTGGTCAAACCTTGGCGGAATGACTCTTTCGGAATCATATGCTCCGCCTAGTAATTCTTGCCCAGAATAATGGTCATAAGCGGCTGTTACTCCCCCTCCTTCTGAATCAGAAGCGGCTCCAGCCCCAGCACCACCTTCTGTCGAAAAATCCTCTGTCCCAGAATAATCTTGGAATTGCCAGTCTTCTTCTTTCAAGACAGAGTAGAACATCTTGATGAGTGATTCGTCATCTACACTAAGAGTATAGCCTCTGCGCTCAGCATTAACTGCTGACAAATAGAAATCTGCCCCAGCATCAGCCTTACCGATACCATCGACTAAGGCATATAGGAATGTCTTACGGTTTCGGTCAAGAGTGTCTAATGGACCTTCTCTCATCCTTCACCACCCGCCGTTCACTCCAGACGGCGGGCAAGGCTCTCTATAGACTTCTTGAGGTCTTGAATAGCCATTCGCTCCTCAGAGCCACCGAGCGATTTCATGACAGGGCCAGAGCCACCAGCGTCATTAAGGTGAGATTCCAAAGTGCTCATTGCAGTCGGATAGTGTGGGTTCTTGTCTAAGACGTTGCTCTTCTCAGAAATCGCACCCTTGTTCTTTACATCCTCTACTTCAGGGACTACGTTGTTGGTCCAATAGTGTGCTGCTTGAACATTGTCTTTGCCACCAGATTGAGTCATAAATCGTTCTTGTCCAACCTTTGAGCCTTCTTTCTGTGTATAGTCAGGAACGGCTTTAGCAAGACGCTCTTCAAGTTCATTTGCCTCTTTGATAAGGCGTTCTACTTCTTCACTACGGGGCTCAAAACGTGGCTTCATCCAATTCACTCCATACCAGTCTGGTTGCCGATAGCACCTACGCTCTTGGCTTGGTCAGCCAATGCGTGGATGTCAGACCAATCCATTGTGTGGAAATCGGCATTGGTCTGAGGGACACGAATCTCTTGGCCATCTTCTCCTTTGAGAAGGAAGTCATCTCCTTCTCCACGGAAAACATCTGGCAAGATATCTTCAGGGGCTTGGCTTCTTGCAGAAACAAAACCTGCCTTGCGCAATAAAGCCGCAGGATTATCCATCATGCGCTTCAATTGTTCATTCTCGGCTTTCAGCAATTGGAGATTACTATCCATATTCTCCATTTTGCTAATCAAAGCACCCATAAGGCGCTCAGCGACATTTTCCCTCTCATCGCTCATTCAATCACCTCAAAGTGTTCGGTTGCTCTGTGGTCGCATGATGCTGCCGATACGATTTGTACGAATGGTACCCGGAAGGACATCAGTTGAAGCAGGGTGAATCTTCTCAACCTGATTGAACTTCATAACCGGGACACCACCAGCAAATCGGTCGTTAACTCCAGAAATCGCTTCACTCTTCATAACTGCACTCTCGACATCAGTCGAAAGATAGTCCGCATACTTGATAATTTCATTGATGTGGTTGCGAGCAGCAAAGCCATCGTTATCTTCCAAAGCCTTGTAAAATGCATCAACATGTGTGCGCATCTTCCTAGCCATAGGGTCCAATTTCTTCAGGTCCATGCAAAGCCCACCACATACCAAGACTTTAACCTTCCTCAAGCACCCTTGAACTGCCTCGCATCTAAAATGCCTTGAGAAGCCTGCTGAACAGGGCCCGGTGGCATGCCTCTTTGTTGAACGCTGGAGACCGGTGAGCCCGCTCCCATCGATGTTCTATTCTGAGGGCTCGCTGGGCCTCTTGGAGTGCGGATTCCCATCCCCTCTCCACCCGGCTGAGGCATGCCCATCTGAGCCTGCCTTGCCATTTGGGCTGCACCCTGTGGACTAATGTTGCGACTTGGTAATGCTCCCGGCGTTCCCATGCCTCCTCCCATTTGCATTCCGGGCATAGGTGCTCCTCCCGGAGGCATTCCTCCCGGAGGCATTCCTCCCGGAGGTGCTCCACCGGGTGGTTGCGCTGCAGGGTCAGGCTGTTTGAAAATGAAGCGAATGTCACGATTCGCATCCTCAACCAAAGTAGGCTGGTAGCCCATCATCATCATACGCTGTGCGATATTGACTTCCATCTCATCACGTCGTAGACGAGTGACCTCGTCTTCTTCTTCATTCGGATACAGTGTCAATTTCCAATCAGTGACATCCATCTCCGATGCCAAGCGAGGGAACAGGTGCTCTGTGTACACTTTGTGCCCGAATTCAACCGCACGGTTGGTGACAAGAATCTGCATACCCTCATTGTTGAGTCCGCCGGATTTACCGGTGTCCATCATGAAGACATTGGATACACCATAGAATGCAGCGATTCGCTGACGCATTTCATCACGTGCAGGGATATACTGCATCTCTTCAAGGGTATCCATGAACTTCGTCCAACTGACTCCACCTTTTCCTCCCTGTGCTTCGACAGCCACTTTCGGAATGTAGTGTGGGTCACGTTCCAATTTCTCATCCATAGCCTTGAAGAATGAGCGCATTGATTCTGGGTTGTCTGTAGAAACAGAAATCAAACCACGAGGGACACGGCGTTTGGAATAAGCAGTGTACATGTAGTTGTCCATAGCGGTCAAAGTCATCGCCTGACGCCAAAGAGTAGACACTGGGCTGCGACCGTACAGTTTGGTAGGATGATACTTACTAACGTGAATGACTTCTCCCTTCAGGTAATATTGAGTCTTACCACTACCAGCCGTATTGACATGGTGGACATCCTCTAATGAGTGGCCACAAGTTTGACAAGACTTCTCTTCTTCAGAATAGGATTTAACTTGGTCACGATGAATAGGACAAACTCGGAATCGACCGCCACGTACACCACGCTTATCAGCAATGATACGCATGAAAATTGGGTCGCCTCTAAGGATTTCCTTGATTCTATAGAATGCCATTTCATTGGTCTCTGGGTCGATGTAGTATTCCTTAATCAAGACCAAAAATGCATCATCGGTGATATTGAGGTCATATTCAATTTCACGCAGAACATCCATGAAACTTTGCTCCATAGAGTTGCGCTGCTCAAGCAACCAACGAGGATAAACCAATTGGTCCGGGTTGGGCTCAATGAGATTCTCGCTCCCACAATCCTTGCAACTATCAACATCGTGCTGGAACTCTGCTTCACAATCTGTACACTTCTTGTTGAACTTCTTCTCCCAGTAATATCCACGGCGGAATATCTCTTGCTGAAGAGTTGTAAGTACAGTTCTTAGGATGAGGTTCTCTTGAGCGACAGCATATAGTGCTGGAATGGTAATCCCCTGAACCAAGACCGGCTCTTGAATACCGGTTGTCCAAAGAGGCATCTGAGGTTCAGGAGTTCGACGGCGACGAAATGGATTTGTAATTGAATCCAATAGCCTTCCTACTCTACTCTTTTTCTCTACCATATTAGATGCCCTCCGCCCAACTCATGACCGTGTCCTTGTCTACGCCCCATTTGGCCAATGACTCTTCTCCCTTAGTGGTTCCGTCACGATTAGAGAACTGAACGAACCTCTTTAATTGAGTTTTTCTAACAGGGTCATCCTCATTCAAATAAGCAACCACGGCCTTGGCCTGCATATTTTTCATGTATAGATGTGGAGTGATTCCATCCAATAACTTGGTTAAATCATCCTTTGAGTAAAATGTCACCCGGTGCTGACTTCTTTGTCCATCTTGGTAGACCTTTTGGTCAAGTTGAAGCACGCCAGCCCCGATATTCTTGTGCAATGTTTCACAGTGCATTCGGCCTCTCTCGCCTGTAGCGATGAATCCAGCCCGAGGCTCTCCTCTTTCAGTGATGGTGATGTAGCCATCAGCATCAAGGAAGCCTGCTGCATAAGCCCAAGGGTCTTTGATAATCAGACCGTCACGATTGATACACATGTATTCTCCCTTCTTCGGGGACTTAATGATGCAAATCTCTTCTCCATACATATTCAGAAGTTTGGACATGCGGGTTGAATTGAGTCTAGGAACTCCCTTCTCAATGAGGTTCTCTGTAATGACTCGGGCTGTCATAGAACCATGTTCTTCTAACTCAGCCTTCGCCATCTTCAGCCACTTCTTCTTCTCTTCACCCAATGCATCGAATTGATGCAAAGTGTTGGACCACATTTTCCTCGCATCTTTCTTGAGTTGCATGGCATTAAGCCAAGCGTTTCTCTCTTCATCTCCCCAAACATCCTCAAACTCATCGAGTTGCTTGAGTGCAGATTCAGCGCTTTCCCAAGTATTGCAAGCACGAATAATACTGTGCTGACGACTGTCGCCAAACAAACGGAGAGATTTCATAGTCTTGTCAGACAATCCCAACTGTCGCATTGTATCTCGGTAAGGTTCAGACCAAGACATCTTGGCTAAGGTAGCCTCTACTTCCAATCGCTTAAGGGTCCTGATATTCTCAATTGCTTTATCGATGTCTTCCTTGTAATCCTTCATCACACGGCGAGATTTCCTTAATTCTCTGATAATGTCATTGGCGCTCTTACCGATGACATCTTCAAACCAACCTTCGCCGGTAGGAGAAAAAGGGGCGTACTGAGGTTGAGGAACTTCTTCTTCCGTGAACAACAGTGTCTCTGAAGCAATTGATTTAGCGATATCATTGTTCACCAAGGGGTGGCTACAGAGACTGGAGGCAATAGTGTTCAGAATCTCGTGACCCATCTCAATAGATTGGTTCGATTCCCCAACACTCAGACTCGCCCACATAATTGCTCCCCACTTTTGGTGTCATATAATCATTTAGGCAACATACCAATTTACACCCGCTATCGAGCCACTTGGAGTATCTGTCAGCCAGTTTCCGAACTCGGGTACATAATCATCCAAGTCAATGACTGAACCACGGAACTCTTTCGTTGCCCAATTGGCCAATGCGAGTGACATAGCCAAGTCATCATGAGTTCCTACCGATTCCAATCGACCATTCTTCTGCATACCAAAGCGAGACAGTTGCGTCTCTAAAGCACGAGTGAACTCTTTGCTCTTTTCATTGCCCCAAGGTGTTTTGATTTTACCTTGCTCAAATGCCATGAGTAATGACATGAACATACTCTCTTTGCGTTGACGAGTGGTCATGAATGTCTTGATAGGGATATCATTGCGCATTTCCCGAAGTTCTGCTTCAAACATACGCTGGAAGTTGTTCCCTTCCAATTCGATTAAATCAGGTCGAAATCGGTTGTTCAGTAAAACAATCTGCCTCTTCTGAGCATTCCCAGTCAATCCCTTTTCATTCAAGACATAGACCAGTTGCTTCTCTTCAGAATCTGGAAGCACTCTCAGAACAGTCATGGCTGTATAGTCAGCATTGGAATCACTGGCAATCGCAGGGTCCCACCCAAGGAAATGCTGCCCAAATACACCAGCGGGCTCACCTTCTTCATCAAACTCCTGCTCTGCTCTATCGAGTAGAATCAAATTAGAATCACGTGCCTTTTCCAACAGGCTCATTGGGAACATGCTCGACATATCGTGAATCGGCTCGCACAAATACTCACGAGCGAATTTGATTGCAGGCATCGATTCCTCACGTATCTTGAGTTGTTCAAGTGGCCATCGACTTGGCCAAAGCGGCTCCCCGTTGGCCAAAATCGCAGGGTAAGTCTCAACTTGGAAAGTATCCTTGTCTTCCAGTTCTGCGTACAGGTCATTGTATGAGAATGGAGTGCCGACCATCATGAGGCGACCTGAGTGGTGCAGAACTGGAAGTAAGACAGTATAGAACCAATCTGCAGCACGAGACAACTCGGATGCAGTTGTTCCCCACAAAATATCGTCACATACTACAACGTCAGGGTGGAAACCACGAGTAGCACCACCGACCGACTTTGCCATGATACGGGAACCATTGGTGAATTCAAAGTAAGACTTGGCCCAAGGCTTACCTTGTGGCTTCAAATCTTTGAGAATATCAGCAGTCTCTATATTGTTGCGAATGAAACGCATGTGTTCTAATGTCTGCTCAAGGCTATGACTGAACACCATAATGTGAGTGTTAGGTTTGAATGCGGCTATCCAAAGCGCATAGGACATGAAGAATACAGATTTACCGTGGTCACGAGACGCCTTAACGCAGTAGTATCGGTTTTCATTCAGCCCGGACTCCCAAGACTGATGATGGTCAGAATACTCAAAACCTAGAATATCAGTGAAAAAGAATTTGAAAGATTTGGCAGACATTTGTCTATCCATCTCTTTGATGAGATTATTGACATCAGACACACATCAAGCCTCCTCTTGCTCTTGTGGTGCCCAACTGGTTATCTTATTGGGGTCTCCTCCACCCAGAGGCATAACCTTCACACCCGGTTGAGTCGGCGGAGGCTGAATGTTTGCTCCGAATGCTGCCAATTGTTCTGGACTTAC